>Ga0209158_1000537_pt1 | contig 27579 bp, 18 predicted proteins | sample GraSoiAngelo_140_FD_185897 | JGI IMG/M metagenome (GOLD analysis project Ga0209158, IMG submission 185897) | Grasslands soil microbial communities from the Angelo Coastal Reserve, California, USA - 14_0929_12_30cm (SPAdes) (version 2) | ecosystem: Environmental > Terrestrial > Soil > Grasslands ...
CCTCAGCTCCGTCATCCAGTTCGAGATACACTTCACCAAAAACAACAACGTCGAAGTCCACCGTGTCGGTAGTGTGCATCCCCGGATGATCCAGTTCTAAGACATCAATCATCCCCGGCAACTTCTGCTGAATTTCTTCGAGAGCAGACGATGTGCTGATCGGATCGACGCCGGTTCTTGTATCCGGCGGTATGGTGAAGAAACCGAAGCGGAAACCATTCTTTGGGGGGAAATAGCGAGGCTGCGATGGCGGAGTCCCGTCCGACGGAAGTTCAGGGACGGAATCGCTTCCCCAGAGGCGATGAAACTCGTACCCCGGAAGTAGAGCGAGGCTCACCGGCTTGACGGGCGTGTGGCGCACGATAACCGACTTGCCGGATTCGTTCTGCCCAGTCACGACGCAGTGGATGTCCATAAAAGCTCCTAAAGGTGCCCGGGATTATACACAACGGGTGTCGGGAAGGGCTTCCGGGCGGTTGACGGGGCACTCGGAAGGTAGTGCGAGAGTGTCCGGCCGATCAGATCGAGCCTCCTGGACGCCCTTCAGCCGCCCGCCGCATTCATCGCGCGCCCTCCACCACGAAGAGCGTGGACAGCTCGCGGCGATCGGCATAGGCGTAGGATTTTCCGTCGTCGGACAGCGAAACTCCCAGGAAACCCAGAACGCCGGCCAGCTCCGGGGGGAAAGAATCCTGAAGAGTTCCCGGCGGCCCGAGGCCAGGTCCACTCGCTCCACCCGCGTGGGGACTTCCGTGGCGCCATAAACGAAAAGCGAGTGGCCGTCCGGGCTCCATCGGATCAACCGATCGGTCGCGGCAACGGATTTCACCGGCCGCGGTTCTCCCCCCTCCAGCGGATAGAGCATATGCTCTCCTGCCGAGTTCTGGATCAGGACGAACCTGCCGTCGGGCGAGGGGAGCCCATCCGAAGTTCCTTCCGGTGTCACTTTGCGGGGCGGGCCTCCGGCGATTTCCTGGACGTAGCAGCGCGTGGCGTGCCCCGGCTCGTTGCCGCACACCAGCGCGCGCTTCTGATCCGCAAACCATTGCACGGTCGCATAGGACTCGATGTTGCCGCGCTCGAGCGTTCGTGGCTCGCCCGGACCGATTGGATACAGTTTGAAAAGCTGCGGCGTGCTCGGCACAATCACCGCGGCCCACTTGCCGTCTGCGGACAGATCGTAGGCAAATCCCTCGCCCAATTGCACCACCGCTGAACCGGGGGGTTTCTGGACGCAGCTCATGTAGTTCAAGCCGATGGCGCCGTTCTCTTCCGTGAAAACGAGAGTACGGCCGTCAGCGGAAAGAAGCGGCCGGGCCGAAAAGTCCATCCAGGAGACATTGCGCTCGCGCCGTTCGCCCGGCGCCAGGACGAGAAGATCCGCGCGGATCTCATCACGAGTCAGCAGCCACTCCCCGTTTCGGGCAATGTCGTGAATGGTTAGCCAGCCCGCACCCTCCAGCGCCACGCGCCTCTCGCCCGCCAGCGATACACCGTAAATGTGGGGCTGGGCCGTATCCTTCGCGGTGAAGAAAACCTCGCGCCCGTCCGGGGCCCAGGCTATCCCGCGTTCCGCCGAATAGACCGACGAAAGAGTCGTCTTTTTGCCGGCGAGATCAACCATCGCGACCGAGCCGCGATCGTCGAACCGGATAGGGTGCTCGAAAAAGGCGATGCGGTCTCCGCCCGGAGAGATGCGCAAATCGCTGAGCCAGCCGCTCGTTTCATAGAGGAGCTTGCCAGCCGGAAATTCCAGCCGGTCTTTCCCCCCGATCCCGCGAATCACCGCCAGGCTCGCGCCGTCCGCCGCCCAGTCCGCCTGCCGCACATCTTCCAGGATTTCGCGAGGCGCTCCGCCCACCAGCGGCATGGTTGCAAGCGTCCCCGAGAAAATGCGGTGGAACAGGTAGCGCGCGTGGACCAGGACGGCCAGGTCTCCCTTGGAGGAAACGGACAGGAGGTTTGTGTCGCGCAGGCCCAGCGGTTGCGGCGCGGGAGATTCCGGCCGGATCACGTAAAGTTCCGGACGGTTGCCCTCGCGCGCCGCGCTGTAAACAATCGCGCGGCCATCGCGGGCAAAGGCCGCGCTGAAGACCATCTGGGGTTGGAAGCTGACCTCGCGATACGAAATCGGGCCGGCCCGCCGCTGGCTGCGCCCCTGTACCAGCCAGAATGCCGCCGCCCCCGCGAGCAGCAGCAGGACGGCTTCTGCCACAGGTATGAGCCGATTTCTTCTCCGCGCCACGCGGGCTGCTTCCGGAGACACCGGAAAAGCAGCCAAACTCGATGAGTCGGACACAGCCTCGAGCGCAAAGGCCAGGTCCCGCGCGGACTGGAACCTCTCCTCGCCTGATTTCTCCAGGCAGCGCCGGATCACCCGTTCGACCGCCGGCGGCACGCCTTTCTGGATTGTGGAGATCTCCGGCGGATCCTCCTTGAGGATCGCACTCATCGTTTCCACCGCCGAGTCGCCGGTGAACGGCCGCCGCCCCGTAACCATTTCGTACAGGATCGCGCCGATGCTGAAGATGTCGCTGCGAGAATCCGCTTCGCGCCCACGCACCTGCTCCGGCGACATGTAGCCCACAGTGCCCAGCACGCTCCCGGGTTGGGTGCGCGCCAGCGTTTCTCCGGCGTCTGCGGGGGGCTCCGCCAGCTTCGCCAGCCCGAAATCGAGAATCTTTACCCGGCCATCGGCGGTGATGAAAAGATTTTCGGGCTTCAGGTCGCGATGGACGGTCCCCTTGGCGTGCGCCGCAGCCACGCCGTTCGCCGTCTGCACCGCAATATCGACGGCCTTGCGCAACGGAAGTGTCGACCCGCTCATCCGGTCGCGCAACGTCTGGCCTTCCAGCAGCTCCGTGACCAGATAGGGCGTTTCCTCGTGCGTTCCCAGATCGTGGATGGCCAGAATGTTGGGATGATCCAGTGTGCCCACCGCGCGCGCTTCCTGCTCGAACCGCCGCAACAGGTCCCGGTCAGAAGCCAGCGAGGCCGGCAACACCTTCACCGCCACGTCGCGGCCCAGGCGTGTATCGCGCGCGCGATAGACTTCGCCCATGCCGCCCGCGCCGAGCGGGGAGACGATCTCGTAGGGACCCAGTTTGGTGCCATTCGTCAGAGCCACGGATGGCGCGGATTATAGGCTTTTAGGAAGTGCCCCGGCGAAATAAACTACCGTTCTCGTGCGCAGCTTGCGGAAAACACCTACCGCAGCCAGAACACGACAACGAATCCCGAGCCGATCCCTACCAAGCTCAAGACGACTTGCGCGAAAGTGAATGTCGTCATAGCTGCACTTGGATGATCCAGCCGACCGAGAAGATACAATCGGCCGCCTCCAAACGCAATTTTCAAGTCCGGTTTTTGGCGCTTAGACCGTGGCAGACAGCAAAGGTACCCCGAGGACCAGCGCGTATTCTGCAACGTAAGCAGCGCTGCGCTCTCTGGCGAGAACTGCGGCGGCGGAATTGGCAGGGCGCGGCATCGGCGTGAACACGGCAGGAAACATAGGGGCGGGCGAGCACCGCCAACCACCCCACCAATCGTTTCGCCGAGGGCCTGCGCGGATTCGGGCCGCTCGGAATCCTCGCGATTCTCGTCATCCTCGCAGGCAATTATGCCTTTGTGTCTCTCAGCGCTATTCTGGTGCTGGTGGGCCCGGTGGTCGCGCACGCCGTGGCGCGAGATCGGCTACGTGCGGCCCAAGAGCTGGATAGGAAGCCTGGCCGTCGGCATCGCTTTCGGCTGCGCATTCAAATTCCTCATGAAGTCGAATCGTGGTGCTGCTCCTCGGTGCCGACCCGATCAATCAGGCGTACCATTAGCTGGCCGGAGACCGGGCCGCGCTCCCAGCAGCCGTGTGGCCATGTTCGTCGGCGCGGGCTTCGGAGAAGAGAACGTCTTCCGCGGGTACTGTTCGAGCGCTTCGACAAGGTATTTGGATCCGGCGTGTGGGCCAAGACATTGATGGTGCTGCTCACCGCCGGATGGCTTGGACTGGGGCACTATTCTGTCCAAGGGCTCGCCCGCGCCGAACAGGCCACGATCGTCGGGCTTGTGTTCGGAACGATCTTCGCAGTCACAGGCCGGATCTGGATGCTGATGTTTGCGCACGCCGCGTTCGACCTGACCGCGCTCGCGATGATCTACTGGAATCTCGGGTAGTGGGCTACTTTGACCCACACTCCCCCTAGGAATCCACTGTTGGACATGGCACACTGTAGCCATGCCAAAGCGGATTAGCAGATCGAAACCCAAGAAGAAAAGCAAGCCAGAACCAGACGTGAACCAGCTTGCATACCGCCTTGTTCAAGAATCCACTTCAGAACCAACGCCTGAGACTATGACGAAAGCGCAGATTTCGCGGCTAATGGCTGAGATGGGCAGGAAGGGTGGCAAGATCGGCGGCAAGCGCCGGGGACCACATCTCCGGTGTTGGTTGTAGGGATGGACAAGGCAGCGTCATGTATCTCGCCTGACAATCTTGGAAACATGCTGAGTCAGCAACTGCTCAAAGATCTGCTGCTGCTCAGCACTCTGAAATACTCGCTTCGGAATCACCGTGAACTGACGCGAGCCGTAGTAGAGCACGTAGGAGTGTCCATCGATAAGTGCCCTTGAATACAAGCTCCACTGAAGCTGTGAGTCGATGTGCGCCGTGCGGAAATGGATTCCATCCTGGGAAAAAGTGAGGGAGTAGTCGTCCCGGAACTTCGCCTCGCTACGGAAAGCCAACGGCGGGATCACAACGAAAGCCGCGAAAAGGATAAGAACGAGAAACCAAGAGGCCGCCACGCAAATTACGCTAAGCCAATGGTAGTCCGGTGAACGCCAAGAATAAGCTCCAACCAGCGCGCCCACGATGGCGGCAACGATGTCGAATCGAACTCGCAAGCGCGAAGAGTAGTGCGCCCGCAATGCCCGGACGTAGTCGCTCTCCGAGTAACGGAACGAAAGATTGATTGTCTCACTCATGGGACGCTCTCGACGCTGCCTAGCTATTGTTTATGCCGGTCCACGTAAACCACGATCGCAGGCGCCGAAGACCTGCAGTGCCGGTTGTTTCAAGTCAAACATAACTCCAGGCGTTCCGAATTGCGAGCACCAACAGAAAACGCCAAGTCCTGATTAGTCGGCTTATCGGAGAAGTGAGCCGAAACCGTTTCTTTTTGGAACATCAAGCAACTAGCGGTGAGGACCCTCAAGGATCTCAAGACAAAGCTGCGGCTGACCTTTGGGGCATACAGAAGCCGAGGCAGCCAGTTCATTGATTCGCATTTTGCCTGGGTGGCAATCACAATTGTGGGTTATTATCGGCGACCGTGCGGGCATTCCTTATCGTCGTAGCTTTTTTCTCCTCGCCTACCTTCGCGCAGACGCAGAGTCAAGCGCCTGTTGCACCTGCGCCCACGCAGCAACAGAAACCCTTTCCCTCCTGACTTTGTCTTGCGTGATGCTCCGCACAAAGAACCGAAAAGCGGTGTTCAAATAGGTCCAGGCCAAATCACCATTGTGCAGGGAGTCGGGACGCCGACTGTAATCAACGCTCTCTCATTCAGCGCGGATGGAAAAGTGCTGGCTGCAGGTAAGGATTTCGGCCGGGTTGTTCTGTGGGACGTTCAAGAACGGGAATTCCTGCGGGCTCTTGAAACCGGCCAGGGGATTGTGAGCGCTGTTGCGCTAAGCCCCGATGGCAAGACGGTGGCGACCGGCGGAAGCAGCGACCATTTCAGTGTGAAGCTATGGGATGTCGCTACTGGGAAATTGCTGAAGGTGCTCAAAGAAGACCAGGATTTTATTCAGTGTCTGGTTTTTGACCTGACGGGCAAGTGGCTCGCGGTCGCCGATCACACGGGAAAAGCCTACGTTCTCGATGTTGTGTCTGGGGCTCCAGTATTAAGACTTACAGATACACACGTTGCCCGATTTTCGCGGGGCGGGAGCATGCTGATGACCGCGGACCAGAAGGAATTCTCGATCTGGAGCACTACGGACTGGTCAAAGACGCGGGTCATGCCACGGTGGCAAGGTTTTCCAACTTTGATTGCCCTTAACACAGCAGCCGATCGGTTTGCTGTCTATCAATCATGGGGTGTACGACTCATTCGTTTAAGTACCGCCGAAGCAATCGAGGGGCTCACCGATGTCCTGCCAAAGACGTCGACCGGGAAACCGAATTTCGCGGAATTCAGCGCCGATGGCTCGCTGCTGTATGCGACCGTAGCAGGCCGCCTTTGGGTCTGGGATACGAGCACAAACAAAGTTTGCAGCACGCCCGTCATGTACAGCGGTGGCGGCGCTCTGAGCACAGACAATCGGTGGCTTGCCGGATCGAAAGACGATTCCGTCTTCTCCACAAAGCGTACTGATGGAGGTCTGGGATACTAGTCATCTGCTTGCGGTGTGTGATATGCGGGCCCCGCTTCGGAATTGACCAATCTGATTCGAGTCTGCCGTCTCTAGAAGAATAACTCAACTAGCTCTGGGTCGGAACTCTGACGGGCTGTAAGGTTTTGTTTCGAACTTCAGCATTCTAAGGTTGAGAAAGTTCGCTGATATGGTCGTTAGCCCCGTTCAAAACCCCTCAGAGGCTTTTCGACCCACTTACGCATACAACCGGAGCTTCCCAGTGGCACGCGAGCGAGAGAACTCAGATGCGGGCGAATCGACGGACCCCGTTCGAATGCGTGGGTAGAGAATTGTGGAAAGATTTGGGAAAGATACTGTAACTGCCGAATACGGTCCATTTGCGTACGCTCAGGTGCGGCTGAGTACCGAGCGAACCAATAAGATATAGATCTGGTGCTGGTCTCCGGAACCAGCGGTCAGCGGTCATGCGAACTGAACCTGCTTCCGCAGCGAGACAGCATTCTGGCAACACACAGATGGCCCTGAAAAGCTTTTGGAGGGACATGCACCAAACCTATTCGGTCCGGTCGGCAAAAGAAGTGTAGCTGAAAATGTAGCGCGTATCCGCATTCATGGGCTTTGACCAGTTTTGACCAATTCTGCCAACGCTGAGCAGGTCAATAGGATTTGATCCTGCCGCCGTGGCACTACCTGCACATTCACAACGACGTGATCCCGGCGCTCAAGCGGAAGGGCGTCACCGTGGAACACCTGAAAGAAATGCTGGTTGAGAATCCGCGCGAGATTTTTGAACGATAGGGGGGCCTACTGCCGTCGGCCCTTTGTCCGTTCGACGAGTCGAAATGGTGTGCGAGACTGGCGGAATAACTCGCTCCTGGGCGTGGCATCGCTGGGTTGCAACTTGACGTTGGTCACTATCATGTTAGAGTAACCATCGCAATATGCGATGCGCGCGTCGGCGCGCCGTGTAATCAATTCAGGAGAATATCGAATCATGGCTCGTGCCAAGATCGCTCGAATCGATTCACCTGCCATACCTCTACGCAGCGTCCAGAGTTGCCAGGACTCGACAAAGCGGAGACACACTGCCCAGGTCAAGAAAGCTGCGAGCCTGGAAATGCCCGGTCTTCGCGAACGCAAGAAGGCGCGGCTGCGCCAAGAGATAATTAAGACCGCCGTAAAACTGTTCCGCAAGCGCGGCTTCGAAAACACCCGGGTCGATGACATCGTCCAGATTCTCGAAATCAGCCAACCGACTTTCTTTCGGTATTTCCCGAGCAAGGGTGCCGTATTGCGTGAGGTCGGAAGGAACGGCTTTGCCTGTATAATCGAGCACCTCAAGTCCGAACTCTCCAGCCAAGCCACGACTGCGGAGCGCTTGCGCCGGTTATATCAGGCGCTGGCTCGGGGAACAGAGGCTGACCGGCCACTGTGGCAAGCCGTGGTGCTTTCCGGTGTGATGGATCCCGTGCATTCGCCGGACATGCGAGGACGCAAGGAAGTCGCGATCGGCCTGCTTCAAGAGATTCTCGCGCAGGGCCAGCAGCGTGGAGAGGTCACCCGCGATTTTCCCGTTGTTCATCTCGCTGAGTTCATGGAAGGGCTCTACCACACACTAGCACGTCAATGGGCGGTGGATCTCACGGGCCCCCATAAACTGACCGAGCGAGTGGGTAGCGCCGTCGAGTTTTTCCTTCGAGGCGTGGAGCCCTGACCAGTAGTACCTCTTGGGCCGCATTTGCAGGGTGGTTGGATGAAGGCCGTTGTCCTGCACGATTTCAAGAAGCCGCTGGCGATTGAAGAAGTCACCCGGCCGAAGCCAGGAGCCGATGAGATCCTAATCGAAGTAGAAGCCTGCGGGGTGTGCCACTCGGACTTGCATCTAGCCGATGGAGATTGGAGTCAACTGGCGGGAATCGTGAAGAAACCGCTCATACTCGGCCACGAAATCGCCGGCCGTGTGATCGAAAAGGGCGGAGAGGTCCACGATTTACGAATCGGAGATCGGGTTGGAGTCCCGTGGGTTCACTGGACGTGCGGCGAGTGTGAATTCTGCCGGGAAGGGAATGAGAACCTCTGCGTGAAACAGAAGATCACGGGCGTCACCGTGGATGGGGGCTACGCAGAATTTGTTAAAGCGCCAGCAAGCCATGCGCCGAAAGTTCCGGACGGTCTCTCCTTCGTTGAGGCTGCACCTCTTTTCTGTGCAGGCGTCACGGTGTATCGGGCGCTCAAACAGTCGAGAATTTCGCCGGGTCAGCGCCTAGCAGTATTTGGCGTGGGCGGCTTGGGGCATCTTGCGGTCCAGATCGGGCGGGGGCTCGGCGCGGAAGTGACGGCGATCGATATTTCAGACGAGAAGCTCGCGCTTGCAAAATCGCTCGGCGCGTCGACCGTGCTGAATACTGCCTCGACCGATGTGGTTAAGGAATTGCGTGGCAAAGGCGGCGTCCATGTGGCACTTGTGACTTCCTCCGCGAAAGTGGCGTACAGCATGGCATTCTATTGCGTGCGACCCACCGGGATTCTTCTCAGTGTCGGGTTGCCCGCCGACGATATTTGTTTTCCGCCGATCCTGATGGCCGCAGGCGAAGTTCGTATTCAGGCCTCCGCCGTGGGCACGCGCCAGGACTTGCGCGAGATCCTGGCCATGGCCGCGGCGGGGAAAGTTCGCTGCCAGGTCGCCACCCGCCCGCTCGCTCAAGCGAACGACGTCCTCGAAGAATTGCGCCGCGGCCAGATCTGCGGCCGGATTGTCCTCACGCCCCGCTGAGCTGGGTTCTCCCAGACCGAAGTTTCCTGGATGAGTCGCGCTGCGGGCGCATTTCGTGCGGAGCACGAGGTCCGGTCCACAAGGCAATTCCGTCGACCTTCCCGACGGCCAAATCATGCAGCCCTTCCTGAGCCAGTTCCCACTTGACGTTAGTCACTGTTATGTGATAGTGACCCTCCGAATCGGAAGTCCTTGGGGCGGGGACGTAACTCCATGTGATTCCAAAGAATGTAGATCAGGTCCGATGTTGTGTTGGAAAACGTCGGCTCGGGGGATTCACGTTCTTCGCTAGGGCTCGAACCGAATGGCTAGTGCGAGAAGAAACAAGCAGGTAGGCCTTGGGGAATTGGCCAGTGTTGGCGTGGCACGATGCGTGCTCCCAGGAGCGTAGCGTCCTTGGGTACAGTCAGAGTCAATTTTGCAATGTCCTCACCCATTCCGAGGTCCAGCGTAAGGTCTACCTCGCGTCTCGGCTCGGAGCCTTTCCAGGGTTGCACTCAAATTCGATGTCCGATGTGTTTAGTCTGGCGCGGAACATCACACATCCAGAAGGAGATTTTATGAAGTCAATCAATTTCCTGGCGTGGATTTTTGCTTCCCTGCTGTTGGCGACCAGTGTGGCCCATGCGCAGGGTGTGGGCTCCTCAGGTGACATCAAAGGAACGGTGACCGATTCCACTGGCGGCGTCCTGCCCAAGGTGACAATGGTTGTCGTTGGGACCGAGACGGGTCTCCGGCACACGACCGTCACCGATGACACCGGTCAGTATCGAGTGACGGGGCTATCACCGGCGACCTACGACGTGCGGGCCGAACTGTCTGGCTTTCAAACCGAGATTCGAAAGGGCGTGAATGTCACCGTCGGGCAAACCGTCATCGTGGATTTCCAGTTGAATGTGTCGCAGGTGGCGAGCCAGGTCGAAGTGACCGGTGAGGCTCGTCTGGTCGAAACAGAAAAGGGATCGCAGGCGGACACCGTCGAAGAACGGTACATACGCAACTTGCCCATCGACCGCCGCGACTATCTCACCTATACCTTGCTGATGCCGGGTGTGACCGACTCCCAAAGGTTGACCGACAACACCGACTTTCGCGTCAAGCAGACGCCCCAGAGCGGGCTCTCCTTCTATGGGAGCAACGGCAGAGGGAACAGCATCACGGTGGACGGGGGCGAGGCGAACGATGATAGCGGAGGCGTCCTGCAGACCTTGGGACAAGATGCGGTGCAGGAGTTCCAGATTAACCGGAGCAACTACTCGGCCGAGTTGGGGTCGGCCAGCGGTGCCTCCATAAACATCGTATCGAAATCCGGCACCAACAACGTTCACGGAAGCGCCTTCGCCCTTTTCCGGAATGACGCCCTTGACGCGCGCGACCCATTGGCCTTTACCTCGGCCCTCAAAGACGCGACCACTTTCACCGATTTCAGTCTCACTGCCAAAGGCGCACGGGTCAAGCCTGCCCTAAACCGCCAGCAATTCGGCGGCGCGACCGGTTTCCCGATTCACAAGGACAAGACCTTCGTGTTCCTCTCTTATGAAGGCCTGCGTCGGGATGAGCAGGCTCCAGTCCCGCTGTTGACGGACAGCTCAATTTTTGCTCCGACGTCCGGACAGCCGGGAGAGACCTCCAACCAGAAGGCGATCTTGGACGCGCTGACAGCACAAGGTTCGACCCCAGTGCAATGCCAGACAGGGGGGCCAACGGTGCCCTCATCCACCTGTGCTGGCATACTGCGCAGCATTCTGACTGTGAATCCAGCGTCCTCGCCGTTGAAGGCCTTCTGGGTGAAGCAGTTTATTAACAACGCCGGGATTTTTCCGTTCCAGGCGACGCAGGACCTCGGATCTGCCCGGCTGGACCATGTATTTAACACGAGTAATCAGGTCTTTCTTCGCTACAACTACGGGCGGGACATCGAGCAGAACCCGAACTTGCAAGCTCTAGTGGGCTTTTCGCAAGGCAATCAGGTCAGCACTCCCACAAGCAGCACGATCGTGGGAGGCTGGTACCACCAATTCAGCGCGCAAACTCAGAATGAAGCCCGCGCGCAGTTTATCTACTACAAGTTTAACGTGATCCCCAACGACCCTGGAGGGCCGCAGCTCGAAGTAAACGGCTTCGGCTCCTTTGGGCGCCAGATCTTCTTGCCGTCGTTGACTATTGCCCGCCGCTATGAATTGGCCGACAACTTCACCTTCATCCGAGGCCGGCACAAAATGAAGACGGGCGCCTACCTGTTGCTCCGCGGCAATCGCAGCGACTCCCACACCTTCTTTCCCGGCCGGTTCTTTTTTGGCGAACTGCCCTCGGTCGTGCTCGGCTCGTTTAGCAAGTGCCTGGCAAATCCAGCCAGTTGCGGATTGGCTTCCACTGTGGCACCAGACACGACTCTGAGTGCACTGCAATTGGCCGCCTTGGGTGTGCCTCAGTTTTACCAGCAGGGTTTCGGCAGTGGCCTGATCAAGGCTATGAATCCGTTGGTCGCTGGCTACTGGCAGGATTCGTGGTCCCTTCGGTCCAACCTCACTCTCAACTACGGCCTCCGGTATGAGCTCGATAAGCGCTACGCGCCCCTGCACACCGACACGAATAATTTTGCCCCCCGTGTTTCGTTTGCCTGGGACCCGTTCAAAGACCACAAGACGGTAGTTCGCGCAGGGTACGGAATTTTCTACTCCCCGATTTATTTACAGATTGACTCCGTGGTGCGGTACCTGGGTGTCGTGGACCGCAGCAAAGGCAATCAGCAGGTTAGGGACCTGAGTACCTGCGCCTCCTCCTCCGTCGATTGCTTCCGGCAAATTTCCCAAGTCTTTGTCTCTGGCGCTGGCGCGGCGACCATTTTCCAGACGTTGTTCGCGCAGGGAAGGATCGGCTGCGCTCTGCCTCTGCCAGCAGGGACTGAAGCTTGCATTAGGCCGCAGGATGCGAACCAGTTTCTGGGCGGCAGAGACGTAAGTGTACAGACCGGCCCTATCCCTGCCCTGACAGTGGTCTTCAGTGGTGACCCCGACTACCAGAACGCGTACTCGCAACAGGCCGAGTTAGGGATCGAACGTGAGCTGGGGCGGGACTTCTCGATTTCTCTCAGCTACATACACTCGCGCACACTGAAAATAACTCGTGCGCGCGACAAGAATTTGCTGCCGGCGCCGTTCGTGCCCGCCGGACCCGCAAACATCCCCATTCGGCAGTGGAATAACAATCCGTTGCTCGGCCCGGCCCCGTGCGCAGGGGCGGCTATTTTCACCTGCTTTGTGAATCCGTTGCTTCTCCAGGACGACGTGTACGAGTCCTCCGGGAAAGCCTTCTACGACGGGGGCATCATCGAAGTGAAGAAGCGCTTCGGCCAGCATTTCAGCCTGTTTGGGAATTACACCTTCAGCAAGGCCATTGACGACGTAACCGATTTCAACAGCGACTTCCAACCCAACGATCAGACGAACTTGGCTGCCGAACGTGCGCTTTCCCCCTTCGACCAGAGGCACAAGGTAGTCGTTGCGGCCATTCTGGAGTCTCCTTGGAAGGGTGGAGCCGACGCCAGCCTTGCCGCGCGCATCTTCTCGGGCTTCACGCTTTCCCCTATCGTGCGTGGCAATAGCGGGCGTCCTTTCAATCTCCTGGCCGGGACGAACGTCAATAATGATCGCCATTCGACAACCGACCGGCCGCCCGGGGCGGGCCGGGATACGGGTCGCGGGCCCAATTTCTGGACGTTCGACATGCGCTTGACGCGGCAGTTCGGCTTGGGCGAGAAAGTGCGCCTGCAACTGATAGCCGAAGGGTTCAACATCCTCAACCGGACGAACTTTGCGAGCGTCAACAACGTTGTGGGTGTCATCGGCCCACCCTTCAACCTGAGCGGAAGCCGCGACCGCACGCCGAGCCAGCCGCTGGGCTTTACTGCTGTGCAGCCCACGCGGCAGATTCAGCTCGGCCTGCGCTTTAGCTTCTAGGGCGCTCTACCTTGCAGGGGACCACGAGGATCTAACGACCGATCCGCCCCCTTGTATACGGCAACAGAGGGACTGGCTTGAGGTCCGAGGCCGGTCCTGCTGAAGCGGCGCGCCGGGCTCCAGGCCCAGGAACACGCCGGGCGATTCCGCTGCCCATGGGAGTCTCTGCACCGTGGCAGAACCGATGTTCAAGGAAGCCTCTCCGGCAATGAATGTCAAACAACTTCTTGATCTCACGGGACGTGTGGCGATCATTACCGGAGGCTCCGTTGGGCTGGGCCGCCAAATGGCGGAGGGTCTGGCGGAGATGGGCGCTAACCTGGTACTGTGCGCGCGCAAGAAAGAGCGCTGCGTGCAAACCGCCGAGGAAATGGGGAAATTCGGGGTAAAGACCATGGCGCTCGGCTGCGATGTCAAGAATGCAGCCGGCATTCAGGAAGTCGTGGATGCAACTCTCTCGCAGTTCGGACGGGTCGATATCCTGATCAATAACGCGGGTGCATCCTGGGGCGCTCCGGTTGAGGAAATGCGCCTGGAACATTGGAACAAGGTCATTGAGACCAACCTGACCGGGACTTTTCTGTTCTCCCAGGCTGTTGGCAAGGTCATGATTACTCAACGTCGCGGAAAGATCATCAATATCGCATCGGTTGCGGGACTGCACGGCGCTCCGCCGGAATTTCAGGCCATTGGATATCACGCCAGCAAGGGCGGAGTCATCTCTTTCACCAGAGACCTGGCCTGCAAATGGGGTATCCACAACATCCAAGTGAATGCAATCGCGCCTGGATGGTTCCCTACGCACATGTCTGAAGTCGTCATCGAACGAAACAAAGAAACCATTCTAAAGAGAATTCCCTTGGGCCGGTTCGGGCGCAACCATGATTTGAAAGGAGCTGCTGTCTTCTTGTCTTCAGACGCTTCTGATTTCGTCACCGGGCATGTGCTGGTGGTGGATGGAGGACAGACCGCCTAGAACAGGCAAGATAGGCCATGAACATCCCACTTACACCCATACGCTTTTTGCGCTATGCAGAGCAACAATACCCTTGCAAAACCGCAGTCGTGTGCGGAAACGAGCGGCTTACATATTCGCAATTTGCCGAGCGTGTTAGCCGTCTTGCGGGCACTCTGCGCCAGGCCGGCGTCCAGCCCGGCGACCGCGTCGCCTTCCTGAGCATGAATTGCCATCGCCTGTTGGAGGCCTACTATGGCGTCCCGGAAGCGGGCGCAGTACTGCTTCCGCTGAACGTCCGGCTTGCGCCTCATGAGCTCGCCTACATCCTGAATGATGCCGGAGCGACAGTGCTTTTCCTGGAAAAGCAGTTCCTCGACGTCGCGGATTCCGTTCGCCAAAGGACTTCTGCAGTGCAGACCTTCTTCCTGCTTGGTGGCCGGCCGCAGGCAAACTGGCTTTGGCCGCAGAATTATGAGGACGTTCTGGCGGCTGCCACACCGTACCGCGCCGACATCATGGGATGTGACGAAAATTCTTTGGCCGAACTGTTTTATACCAGCGGAACCAGCGCCAATCCAAAGGGGGTGATGCTGACCCACAGAAACATCTACCTCCACGCCCTGAACGTCTGCCTGACCTTCCATACGAAATCCGACAGCGTGCAACTGCATACGATTCCGCTGTTCCATGCCAATGGCTGGGGCGTTGCCCATTCGCTCACGTTCATGGGCGCCACCCACGTGATGATTCAACGCTTCGATCCCGCTGAGGTATTGAGGTTGATTGAACGAGAGCGCGTACATTCATTCAGCATGGTGCCTGCCATGGCCATTGCGCTCGTGAACTCTCCGGAGCGGCAGAAATATGACCTGAGCAGCCTGCAGTGGATTTCTATCGGCGGCGCGGCGTCCTCGCCGGGCCTGGTGCGCGAGGTGGAAGAAAAGCTGGGCTGCACCTGCTTTTCCGGGTATGGCCTGACGGAAACTGCGCCGGTACTGTCAATCTCGCTCATGAAGCCGGGGCTTCATTGGGAGGGCGAACAGCGCTACGCAGGCCAGGCCATGACCGGACATGCCATTCCGGGCGTCGAAATCCGGGTCGTGGATGCCCATGATAAGGACGTGCCACACGACGGGAAAACGGTCGGCGAAATCATCACTCGGAGTGACGGCGTTATGGAGGGCTACTGGCAGCAGCCCCAAGCCACGGCGGAAGCGCTGCGCGGAGGATGGTTTCACACTGGGGACATGGCCACAATGAATGAGGAAGGCTATCTCCTCATCATCGATCGCAAGAAGGACATTATCGTCAGCGGGGGCGAGAACATTTCGTCGCTGGAAGTCGAAAAGGCTCTTGCAGCGCATCCCAGCGTCTATGAAGTGGCCGTAATTCCGGTTCCGGATCACAAATGGGGCGAGGTTCCCAAAGCGCTCGTGGTGCTCAAGCCAGGCGCAACGGCCGCGGAAGAAGAACTCCTTGAGTTTTGCCGGTCTCAGATGGCCCACTATAAGGCGCCACGCTCTGTCGAATTCCTTCCGAGCTTGCCGAAGACCGGCACGGGGAAAATCCTGAAACGAGAGCTGCGCAAGAAATACTGGGGCGGGCAGACAACTATCCGGCCGGAGTTTGTCAGAAAATGAAAGGCCTGCGCAGAGGAAAAGAAAATTCTGCGCGCCAAGGTCGGGACCCGCTTCGACCGCCAGATTCGGCAGAAACCTTGAGAGTGCGGGACGCAAGGAAACCAAAGGAATTCCTCCCATGGATTTGAATCTCACGGCCGAAGAACTGCGGTTCCGCGACGAGTTGCGCGCATGGCTCGAGGCGAATGTTCCGGAAGATTGGGAGCAGGTGCGAGAGGAGGCCCTCCAAGACCGCTTTGCATTTCTGAGGAGCTGGCAACGAAAACTTTACGACGCAGGCTGGGCAGGCGTTTCTTGGCCGAAGGAATACGGCGGGCGCGGCGCCAGCCCGATGCAGCAGGTCATTTTTTGGCAGGAAATGGCGCGGGCCGCAGCGCCGCCGATGGCCAATGCCCTGGGTCTCGGATTGATCGGGCCCACAATCATCGCATTCGGCACGGAAGCTCAAAAGATGCGCTACCTGCCAAAAATTCTGAGCGCAGAAGAAATCTGGTGCCAGGGGTTTTCCGAGCCGAACGCGGGGTCCGACCTCGCCAGCCTGCAAGCCGAAGCGCGACTGGATGCAGACCACTACATCGTGAATGGTCAGAAGGTATGGACCAGCTATGGCTGGGTGGCGGACTGGTGCGAATTGGTCGTCCGCACGGACCCCAATATGCCCAAGCACAAAGGCCTTACGGTTCTGCTCGTGGACATGAAAACGCCCGGCGTGGTCATCCGGCCCCTGCGCCAGATGACCGGCGAGGCCGAATTCAACGAGGTCTTCTTCCGTGACGTGCGCGTGCCCGTCGAAAACGTTGTCGGCAAGGTGAATCAGGGATGGGACGTGGCCATCGGCACGCTCATGCATGAGCGCGGCACGTTCGGCGCCGGTCTCCAGATTCTCTACAAGCGCAACATGGATCGGCTCATTGAGCTCTCCCGCGGGATTCAGCGAAACGCACGGCCCGCCTCTCAGGACCCGATTGCCCGTCAGAGGCTCGCGCAGTGCTACGCCGAGATTGAGATCATGCGGCTGAACCAGATGCGGGCATTCAGCCGCCTCAGCGCTACAGGCGTGCCTGGCCCCGAAGGCTCCATTCAAAAGATCTTCTGGAGCGAGCTGAATCAGCGGTTCCAGCAGGTTGCACAGGAGTTGCTGGGGCCGTATGGACAGCTCGTCGGCCGCGACGGCCACGCAATCGACAAGGGCGTTTGGTCTTACGGATACCTACGCGCCCGCGGGAACACCATCGAAGCCGGCACGTCGGAGATCCAGCGCAACATCATCGGGCATTTTGTCCTCGGCCTGCCGAGAAGCTACTGAGGGGACGCCGAATGCAGTTCGGATTGAGTGAAAGTCAGGAAATTCTCAAGGATAGCGCTCGGAAGTTCTTCGCGGGCGAGTGCCCCATCTCCGAAGTGCGCCGCCTGATGGAAACCGAAACGGCTTACGATCCGGACCTGTGGTGGAAGTTAGCTGAGCAGGGCTACACGGGCATCATTTTTCCCGAAGAGTACGGCGGAGTCGGGCTCGGCAAAGTGGAACTCATCCTCATGCTGGAAGAGGCAGGCCGCGCCCTTCTCCCGGGTCCTCTCTTCTCCACGGTCGCGCTGGCCGGTGCTGTGCTCGATGCCGTGGGCACGGCGGAACAGAAGAGGAAATACCTGACGCCGATCTGCCGCGGCGAGGCACGCTCTACGCTCGCGATGCTCGAAGCCGCTGCCAGCTGGGACCCGAAGGACGCGCAAATCGAGGTGCTGAATGGAAAACTGACCGGTGAAAAGCTTTTCGTGCCGGACGCCCTCGTGGCCGATGCCATTGTTGTCGTAGCCCGCAACGGCGTCTTCGTTGCCGATGCTAAAGATTCTGGGATCAAGACAGCGGCCATGCCGGCGATGGATCTCACCCGCAAGCTCTATTCCGTGCGATTCGACAGCGTGCCCGCCGAGAAACTCGGCAATGCAGATGGCCTCGCGAAGGGGCTGGATGTGGCGACTGCCGCCCTGGTGGGGGAAATGGTCGGCGGGATGCAGCGCACTCTTGACACCACCGTCGAATATGCGAAGACCCGCAAGCAATTCGGTAAGCCCATCGGCGCGTTTCAGGCGGTTCAACATCAGTGCGCCGATATGTACCTGGAAACGGAGAGTTCGCGGTCGGCAGTCTACTACGCCGCCTGGGCGCTCCAAGAAAACGCGCCCGATGCCGCGGTGGCGGTCTCGATTGCAAAAATGTACGCGAGCGATGCCTGCCGCACCGTGGGCAATCGCGGCATCCAGATCCACGGCGGTATGGGTTTTACCTGGGAGAACGACTTGCATCTGTACTACCGGCGTGCCAAAGCGTCGGAAACGGCCTTGGGCGACGCGACGTTCCATCGCGAACGCATCGCCCGGTTGGTCATTGATGCCGGCGCAGCGGCGGCCCAGGGAGCATAAAAGTCAGAATCGAGAGAGTCACTTCCATGAGCGACCTCGTTCAACTTACAAGAGACAACGGCATTGCGATCATTACGATCAACAACCCGCCCGTGAACGCGTTGAGCCCCGGCGTCCCGGAGGGAATTGCGGAAGCGATCGAGCAGATCGATCACGACGACACCGTGAAAGCTGTGGTGCTGATCGGTGGCGGCCGGACCTTCGTCGCCGGCGCGGACATCAAGGAATTCGGCAAGATCACGTCGGGCAAGGCTCGCGGCGGATTGGAATTGCCTGCGCTGCTGCTGGGAATCGAAAACTGCCGGAGGCCGGTGGTGATGGCGATTCACGGCACTGCGCTCGGTGGCGGTCTGGAGCTGGCGATGGCCGGCCATTACCGTGTGGCTGTTCCCAGCGCGCAGGTCGGCCAGCCCGAAGTGAAGCTTGGCATTATCCCCGGCGCGGGCGGGACACAGCGCCTCCCGCGGCTGGCAGGCGTCGCGAAAGCCGTCGAGATGTGCGCCGAGGGCAACCCGATCCTGGCACCGGAAGCGCTCAAATCCGGCATCGTCGATCGATTGATCGAAGGCGACCTGCTGGCCGGCGCTGTTGCCTTCGCACACGAGGTTGCCGGGAGGCCCGCGCCCAAAACGCGCGAGCGCAACGACAAACTGGGCACACTGGAGCAGAATGGCCCCATCTTCTCGATCGCGCGCGAGACCGCTCGCAAAAAGCAGCGCAACATCATCGCGCCGCTCGCCGCCATTGACGCTGTCGAAGCCGCAACTCGTCTGCCTTTCGAAGAGGGTTGCCAGGTGGAGCGGAGGCTATTTGCCGAGTGCCTTTTCTCCGATCAATCGAAGGCGCTCATTCACGTGTTCTTCGGCGAGCGTGAGGTCGCCAAAATCCCCGACGTGCCCAAGGAAACTCCGCTCATTCCGGTGAAGAGCGTAGCCATCGTGGGCGCCGGAACGATGGGGGGCGGCATCGCCATGGTTTTCGCCAACGCCGGCTTCCCCGTGCTGCTTAAAGAGGTGGATCAGCCGGCCCTTGATCGCGGGCTTGCAACCATCCGGAAGAACTACGCCAGTTCGGTCAAACGTGGCCGCTTCACGCAGCAGTTTGTTGATGAACGCCTCAATCTGATCAAGCCGACATTGAACTACGAGGATTTCGCCGCGGTCGACATGGTTGTCGAGGCTGTGTTCGAGAGCATGGCACTTAAGAAGCAGGTCTTCAGCGAGATCGTTCGTGTGTGCAGGACGGGCACGATTCTGGCAAGCAACACTTCCACGCTCGATATTGACGAAATCGCATCGGCCGCTTCGCGGCCCGCATGCGTGATCGGCACACATTTTTTCAGCCCGGCGAACGTCATGCGCCTGCTCGAAATCGTACGCGGTAAGGCAACCAGCAAAGAAGTGATCTCCACCTGCATGCAGCTGGCAAAGAAGCTCGGCAAAGTCGCCGTGCTGGTGGGCAACTGTGTCGGATTTGTCGGCAACCGCATGTTCGGGCCGTACCGCCGCGAAGCGCAGTTCCTCGTGGAAGAGGGGGCAAGCGTCGAGGCGGTGGATAAGGCGCTGTACGATTTCGGCATGGCCATGGGTCCGCTTGCCACGGCCGACCTCGCCGGTCTCGACGTCAGCTGGCGCATCCGCAAGGAACACCAGCACCTGCAAAAGCCCGGCGTGCGCCGGCCGCTCGCTGAGGATCGTCTGTGTGAACTCGGACGTTTCGGGCAGAAGACCAGCGCAGGCTGGTACAAGTACGACGAGAATCGGCGCGCAATCGTGGATCCCGAGGTCGCCGAGTTGGTACGCAAGTGGGTCGCCGCGGCGAGCATCACGCAGCGCCAGATCACAGCCGAAGAGATCGTGGATCGCTGTATTTGTGCGCTTGTCAATGAGGGTGCGCGCATCCTCGAAGATGGATACGCGTTGCGCGCGGTCGATATCGATATCATCTACCTCAACGGGTATGGATTCCCGGCCTACCGCGGCGGTCCGATGTGGTACGCAGACACCGTAGATTTAAAGAAGGTCTACAACCGTATCTGTGAATTCCACAAGCAGCATGGCGAGATCTGGGAGCCCGCACCCTTGCTAAGACAATTGGCCGAGCAGGGCAAGACCTTCGCTGAATTCAGCAGAGACCAGCGCGCAACTGCCTAGACTAGAGCCCTGGGTATCTGAGAGTTGAATCGCAAAGCAGGTTCGTTCTGGATTGTGAGTTCGTATCTTATTGGCTGGGAGAAGGAATGAGAGAAGCGGTCGTAGTTGCCAGTTCGCGGACGGCGCTGGCGAAATCGTTTCGCGGCGCTTTCAACATGACGCGCCCCGACGAGCTCGCTGCGCACTGTATTAAAGACATCCTGCGCAAGACGCCAAAGCTTGATCCCAACGAGATCGAAGATGTTGTTCTCGGATGCGCCCAGCCTCACGGTCTACAAGGGCAGAACATCGCCCGCATCTCGGCGATGCTGGCCGACCTGCCGACATCGGTCGCCGGCATGACAATCAATCGGTTCTGCTCCTCGGGTTTGCAGGCGATTTCCTTGGCTGCGCATCAGATCATCAACGAAGGCGAGGAGGCGATCATCGGAGGCGGCGTCGAGAGCATCAGCATGACGCCACGTGACTACAACCCCAATCCGCAGTTGTTGGAGCGGATGCCTGGGCTGTACATGGTCATGGGAGTAACCGCCGAAGTTGTGGCCAAACGATATAAGGTTAGCCGGCTGGCGCAAGATGAGTATGCCCTTCTGAGCCAGCAGCGCACGGCGCGCGCTCAGCGCGATGGCTTTCTCGAAGAGGAAATCGCACCGATGCGTGTGACGCGGGCCATCCTGGACAAGAAGACTGGCGAGGTGATCGGCAAGGAAGAGGTGTGTGCGGACCGTGACGAGTGCAACCGGCCAGAGACAACGCTTGCAGGGTTGCTCGCTTTGAAGCCGCATTTTGATCCAAACAGCGGCCAGGGCACGGTGACTGCCGGTAACTCCTCCCAGCTCTCTGATGGCGCGTCAGCCACGCTGTTGATGTCTCGCCAGCGCGCCGACCAACTGGGGATCCCCCACAAGCTGGTTTTCCGCGGCTTCCAAATCGCCGGCTGCGATCCGGACGAAATGGGCATTGGCCCGGTGTTCGCCGTGCCAAAGCTGCTCAAGCGAGCCGGACTAAAGATGGATGACATTGATCTGTGGGAACTCAACGAAGCCTTCGCAGTCCAGGTCGTCTATTGCCGCGACCGGCTGGGCATCGATCCGGATAAGCTGAACGTCAACGGCGGGTCGATTTCAATCGGTCACCCGTTCGGCATGACTGGTTCGCGCCTAGTCGGCACCCTCGCCAATGAAATGGAACGCCGCAAGGCTCGCTACGGTGTCGTAACAATGTGCATCGGCGGCGGCCAGGGAGCGGCGGGCCTGTTCGAAAAGGCCAACTAAGCGGTGCTGCACGCCGTGGGCATGCGAGACCTCATTCTGGTAATTCGATCGCTTCCGCGGGCAGGCTTGGAGCCCGTTATCTCCTGAAGAGAGAGCAACCTGTGGTTAATCGACTGCCGGCTCCCAGTATGCATGAAGAGAAGGTCGCCCCCAGGCAAGTGGTGATACCTCAGCGCTCGTTGCTCTACGCATGGTACGTCGTCGGGGTCCTGACGGTCGTCTACGCTTTCTCCTTCATCTCCCGCCAGATTTTCAGCCTGCTGGTCGGCCCGCTTCGCCGCGATTTGCACATTGGCGACACACAAATCAGTTTGCTAATGGGGTTCAGCTTTGCGCTGTTCTACACGTTCTTCGGGATTGCAATCGGGCGTCTGGCGGACACTTACAGCCGGCGCTTGATCATCGCGATCGGTTTGATCCTCTGGAGTGGGTTCACGGCGGGTTGCGGGCTCGCATCAACATTCACAGCCTTGCTGTTGTTGCGCATGGGCGTCGGTGTGGGAGAAGCAGCGCTTTCCCCAGCTGCCTACTCACTCATTACCGAGTATTTTCCTCGCGATCGGTTGGCCACCGCCCTCAGTGTGTACTCGATGGGGATCTATCTCGGTGCCGGCTTGGCCTATTTGCTGGGTGGACTTGTCGTCGCGTACACGTCCACCCAGGCAACGTGGAATATTCCGCTGCTCGGTGCAATTCGTCCCTGGCAGCTCATCTTGCTCTTGGTCGGTCTGCCCGGCATTGCATTGACACCTCTGCTTCTGACGATACGGGAACCGGTTCCGCACGGGGCAGCCCGACGACACACAACTGTCCCGATCCGGCAGGTCTTCTCCTATATCTTCGAGAACCGGCACACTTTCTTACTCCATAACGTCGGCTTCGGTCTGCTCTCGCTTTCTTCCTATGCCAGCGGCGCCTGGGTGCCAGAATTCTACAGGCGCAACTTCCACTGGAGCATCGGAACCATTGGCGTCGTCTATGGCTCCTTTGTTGCAGTGTTTGGGTGTATTGGCATCGTTAGCGCAGGCCGGGTCGCGGATTACCTACGCATGCGGGGTCGCACTAACGCGACGTTGTTCGTGGGTGTGTTGATCGGACTGGTCTGGATCCCGCTCAACTGCCTCTTGTATCTGGCGCCCTCGGCGGCCTGGGCGACCTTTTGGCTCGTTTTTGGGTGCGCGCTCGCGGCAGCCCCTTTCGGCGTCGCGGCGGCTGCGATTCAGCAGATGATGCCGGCCACTATGCGCGCGCAGGCCTCAGCCGTGTATTTGTTCTCCATCAATATCATCGGGCTTGGAGCCGGACCCACCGCAGTTGGGGTTCTTACGCAATACGTATTCGGACGCGACGATGCCGTTCGATATTCGCTGGCCATTGTGACATCTGCGGCATGCGCGCTCGCGGCGGTATTCCTCTATCGAGCTTTGAAGCCGTTCGTTGCCAGTCTCGAACGGCTGGACAGTTGGAACGCCCGCTGGGCATCATCGGTGCTTGATCGATAGCGCTCGACTCCAGGATTGCCGTCGCTGCGCGGCGTTTGTTGACTCCGATATCATATGGAATCATTGGGTGTCGAATTTGTCGCTTCAGAGAATGGGCAAGATTACGGGTGTCACCGACGGCCTGTCATGCGAAGTACCGATGTCCCTGAAACCTGGTGATGCGTGGGCCGCATGTTTCTGATCCGGCACGCGCAAGCGTCCTTTCTGGAGGGGAACTATGACAAGCTCTCGACAATCGGGGAAATCCAAGCTCACCGATTGGGAGAATTTTGGGCGAGTCGCCAAATGGTTCTTGATCGGGTCTACTCGGGTCCACGGGTTCGGCAACTCAATACAGCCAGCATCGTTAGGGACGCGTACCAGGAAGCGGGACTCGAATTTCCTGTGCCGGTTGTAATGAATGAGTTTGACGAATACGAAGGTGAGGTTGTGTTGCGGCAAAGTCTCGCGCGCTTGCTCGAAGAGAGCAGCGAAATCCGCGAGTTCTACCAGCGATTCGAAAACTCGAACACTGCTGGCGAACAGCGAAAGAGCTTTCAAAGGTTGTTCGAGGCCGTGATTGGGAAGTGGGTCGACGGGGCGATTCTAGTCCCGGACGTGGAATCCTGGGCCGACTTCTGCGCACGAGTAGGTCGTGGACTTTCCCAAGTTGCCTCAAGCAAGAGTCGAGGGGAGCGAGTTGCGATCTTCAGCTCAGGAGGACCGATTGGAGTGGCCATGCAGCGCGCTTTGAATCTTTCGCCACAAGACACCCTCCGCGTGGCCTGGATGTCTCGAAACTGTTCTTACAGCGAGTTCCTGTTCTCCGGCGATCGTTTTACGCTGAGCACATTTAATGCCTTTCCGCATCTGGACGACGCGGCGTTGCTGACTTATCGCTAGAGAGATTCCGAGAGGTTCATGGCCGACCTTCGAGATCATCCGACCCCGGTGAGAGCCGGGGAAGAGCTCGACCTGGCCAGGCTCGAACCGTTTTTGCTGAGCCATTTTCCCGGCAGCACGGGACCCCTTGCCGTTGAGCAATTCCCCAGTGGTCATTCGAACCTGACATACCTGGTGCGCCTCGGCGATCGGGAAATGGTGCTGCGCCGCCCACCCTTCGGCAGCAAGGTCAAGACGGCGCATGATATGGGCCGAGAGTACCGCGTGCTTTCGAAGTTGCATTCCGCGTACCCGGCGGCGCCACAGGTCCTCTTGTATTGCGATGACGAGTCCATATTGGGCTCGCCCTTTTACGTCATGGAACCGATCCGGGGGATTATCATCCGCAGAGATCCACCCCCAGCTTTGTCGTTCATGGCCGAAACGGCTCGGCGGCTGAGCGAGTCGCTCATTGATAACCTCGCCCGGCTGCATGCCCTGGACTTCGTGGCGATCGGGCTCGGCGATCTCGGCAAGCCACAAGGGTATCTCGAGCGCCAGGTGCGGGGTTGGATCGACCGCTACCATTGCTCCCAGACTCAAGACGTCCCAGAAGTCGAGCGCATCTCCGTCTGGCTGAAAGAACACATGTCTCGAACAAGCGAAGCTGCGTTGATCCACAATGACTACAAGTACGACAACATCGTGCTGGACCCGGCTGACATCACCAGGATTGTGGGCGTGTTGGACTGGGAGATGGCCACGATCGGCGATCCACTTACGGATCTGGGCACGGCTCTGGCCTACTGGGTCGATCCACAGGATCCGGACGAGTTACAGAAAATTCGCTGGTGCCCTTCGACCTATCCCGGAAGCTTGACGCGCGCCCAGCTCGTCGAGCGCTACGCGCGGGCGACCGGCCGCGACGTGTCCAATATGGTCTTCTATCTGATCTTTGCTCGATTCAAGGTCGCGGTGATTGTCCAGCAGATTTATTACCGCTATCACCAAGGGCTGACAAAGGACCAGCGCTTTGCCTCGATGCCGGAAGTGGTCAAGGTTCTCTTGCGCGCATCATTGCACTCTGCCGAATCCGGTTCGATTTGACAGTTCCGCATTTCAGAGATGCAGCTTCGCCCGTTCTGAAGGGCGTGCCTTCAATCATTCAGGGTAGTAACGGGCAATCCACTCCGCCACACAACAAGGCTTCTCCGATCCCTGAACCTCCAACGATACAGAAAATACGGCCTCCAGCGCGTCGGGAAGCTCCTTCAGGGATTGAAGACCAACGCGGGCACGAATCTGTGAATCCGCGCGAACAGGAGAAGGAAAGCGGACCCGATTCAAGCCGTAGTTGATCCCCATGCGGACGCCGCCTCTAAACTGAATGACCTGCTTCATAAAAAAACTCAGCAGTGAAAGCGTCAAGAAACCGTGTGCAATTGTTGTGCCGTAGGGCGATTCTCTTTGCGCGCGTTCGCGATCGACATGAATCCACTGGCGGTCTTGTGTGGCTTCCGCGAACCGATCAATACGGTCCTGCGTAATGGTGAGCCATTCCGTCAGGGCAATTTCTCGGCCCACGAAATCAGTCAGCGCATGCTGTGTTTCCAAAACGACTGGCGGCATGGGAATCTCCTGGGAAAGAAATGGGCACGAATCACGTGGGGCAATGATCAAAGCGACGAGGACGGCACCGGAGGCTTACCCCATCTTTTGAGTTCCAGTTTTGCGATCGTTTCCGTGTGAACTTCGTCCGGCCCATCAGCTAGGCGAAGTGTCCGCACCTTCGCCCACGCGTCGGCGAGAAACGTGTCTTGCGAAACACCGGCGCCCCCATGCGCCTGGATGGCACGATCCAACACTCGCAGGGCTACATTCGGCGCGACGACTTTGATCATCGCAATCTCGGAGCGCGCTACCTTATTCCCGACCGTGTCCATCATGTAAGCCGCCTTGAGGGTAAGCAGGCGGGCCTGCTCGATCTCCATGCGCGAGATTGCAATGTCAGCGCGTATGGTCCCCTGCTCGGCGAGCGGTTTGCCGAAGGCCACGCGTGACTGCACGCGTCTACACATCGTTTCCAGGGCTCGTTCGGCCACGCCGATACAGCGCATGCAGTGATGGATGCGTCCCGGCCCCAGCCGGCCTTGCGCGATCTCGAATCCGCGTCCCTCGCCGAGCAAGATGTTCGAAACCGGAACGCGCACATTCTCAAACGTGATTTCCCCATGACCATGCGGTGCATGGTCATATCCAAACACGGTCAGTAACCGTTCGATCTTCACTCCCCGTGCGTCCATCGGTACCAGGATCATCGACTGCTGTTTATGCAGGGGAGCCGAGGGGTCTGTCTTGCCCATGAAGATTGCGATCTTGCAACGCGGATCGCCCGCTCCGGAAGCCCACCACTTCCGGCCGTTGATCACATATTCGTTGCCGTCTCGAACAATGCTGGCCTGGATGTTCGTCGCGTCCGAGGAGGCCACCGCAGGTTCCGTCATTGCGAAACACGACCGGATTTCCCCTGCAAGCAGCGGCTTAAGCCACCGCTCTTTCTGCTCCAGCGTGCCAAACCGGGCGAGCACTTCCATATTGCCCGTGTCCGGCGCCGAGCAGTTGAAGACCTCCGGTGCCATCACGCTGCGACCCATCATCTCGCAAGGTGGCGCATACTCGAGATTTGTCAGCCCTGCACCATGCTCGCTGTCCGGCAAGAACAAGTTCCACAGACCGGCGGCGCGGGCTTTCGGCTTGAGCTCTTCGATGATCCTTGTGGGCGACCACCGATTCTGCTCGATCTCGTCGTAGAAGCGCCGCTCATTCGGATAAATGTGCTCGTCCAGGAAGGCCTGCAATCGGCGCTGCAGATCCTTCACTTTGTCGCTGAATTCGAAGTTCACTGAGGTTCCTTATCTGCCGCTGAAAACGGGGGCGCGCTTCTCAAGAAAGTGCGCAACGCCCTCCTTGAAGTCTTCGCTCTGCAAACTCGCGAGCATCTCGCGCTCTGACGTTTCAAATGCCTCAGCGAGAGTCTGAAACATCGCGCCATACACCTGCCGCTTGATCACGCGCAATGAGCGCGGGCTTGCGCTCGACGCCAGGTCGTGCGCGTGTTCGCGTACCTTATCTGAAAAGACGTCCCGAGGAAACACCTGGTTCGATCTGGCGGGGTCTGCTGATGAGCCGTGTCTCGGGTTCTTCTTCCCAAGGGTGCCCCGGCTTCTCGGAAAACAGTGGGAGGAAGATAGAAGCAGATTTAGCGAGGGGTACCAAGACTAGGCGCCTGTCAGCCGGCCACACGAGAGAAGCACGACGGGCCGAGGCTCTCCTCCACGCACGCCTCGGGGCAATTTCAAAGCATGCTTTTCCGGGCTCGGCCGGTTCGCCAGTTTTCCGCCCTGACGCCCTTTGCCCGGTTGTTGGCAGCGACCGCTCAGAACCCGAAACGGCTGGTGCGATTCCTCGCGCAGGGCCAGGTCGTACCTGCACTCAGTATTAGGCGATGGCTGCGGTATCCCCGCGACCTCTCTGCTACCGCTGGCCGAATTGATGGCTGAGCACATGGCCTTAAAAAAAAGTCTTGGGGAGCTCTGACCAAGGTGTGGGTGCCACACGATGTGCGGGACCTGGTGGTGGATTTCGTCCGGCGCTGGTCGGAAAAAA
>Ga0209158_1000539_pt1 | contig 27460 bp, 30 predicted proteins | sample GraSoiAngelo_140_FD_185897 | JGI IMG/M metagenome (GOLD analysis project Ga0209158, IMG submission 185897) | Grasslands soil microbial communities from the Angelo Coastal Reserve, California, USA - 14_0929_12_30cm (SPAdes) (version 2) | ecosystem: Environmental > Terrestrial > Soil > Grasslands ...
CGGCGATGAACGCGATGAACACCTCGGGCCGGAGCGTGGCCGAGGCGCCGAGGGCGAGGTGGGTGCCGTAGGAGAAGATCAGCACGATCACGAGCCCGGCGAAGATCTCGCTCACGGGACTCGTGAGGGTGGACCAGCCTTGCGCGCGCAGCACGCGCCGGCGGTAGCGGTCGGCGAGCCGCTGGAAGCGCTCCGCCTCGAACGCCTCCGCCACGTAGGCGCGCACCAGCTTGATCGACGCCACCATCTCAGCCACCAGGCTCGTCAGCTCGCCGCGCTCGTCCGCCTGCTCGCGCGAGCGGCGCCGCACGCGGGCGATCATCGGCCGGATGATGAGCGCCAGCACCGGAGCCGCGACGATCGCGATCAGCGTGAGCCGCCACGACAGCCCCAGCAGGATCGCGACGTACACGACGATGAGGCTGACGTTGCGGAGCAGCGAGGCGAGCGCGGCGGTGACGGCCGTCTTCACCTGATCGGTGTCGCTCACCACCCGGGCGAGCAGCTGGCCGCCCTTGGTGCGCTGGAAGAAGCCGAGGGGCAGGGTCTGGAGGTGGCGGAACAGGCGCACCCGCAGGTCGCGCACCACGCCCTCTTCGATCGCGACGCTCGAGACCGCGGCGGCGTACTGCGCCACGTTCTTCAGCACCAGCGCCCCCAGGAGCACGAGCACCACGTTGCGGAGCGCGACCGCGGGTGCGCCCGCCACGAGGAAGGGTCCGGCGATCTTCGCGAGCACATCCTCGACGCCCGAGGCACCGGTTGTGGGGAGCGCCTGATACCCGAACAGCGCGCGCAGGAAGGGGATGAGCAGCACGAACGTGGCCCCGTCCATCACCGACGCCACCAGCGTAGCGACAATGGTCGTGACGAACAGCAGCGTGTAGGGGCGCAGCAGCAGCAGCAGGCGGGCGCCGCGGCTCATTCAGCCCGAGCCCCCACGCCGGCCGCGCGGCGTCAGCAGGACCACCGGGAGGATCATCTCCTCCGGCGTCACGCCGCCGTGGAGGAACGATCCGCGGTAGCGCGCCTGGTACTCGCGCAGCTTGGTCGGATAGACGAAGAAGCGGTCGGTCGTGGCGAGCAGCAGGCGCACGCCGAGTCCCATGGCCGGCAGCCCCCACGTCTTCAGGTCCTGGACCGCGATCGCGGCCTCGGGATCCTCGGCGCGCAGGTCCTCGCCGAACTTGTAGCGCAGATTGGCGGTGGCATCGCGTTTCGCGAACACGGTGGCGGGGCGCTCGCAGTGGATCGAGCCGTGGTCGGAGGTGAGCAGCACCGTGACCCCGCGCCGCTCGGCCTCCTGCAGCGCCGCGAGCACGGGACTGCGCTCGAACCAGGTGCGGGTGAGCCCGCGCAGCGCGGCCTCGTCGCGCGCCACCTCGTAGAGGATCGCGCTCTCCGAGCGGCCGTGCGTCAGCTGGTCGATGAAGTTGAACACCAGCGCCGTCACGCCGTCCTGCGCGAGGTGCGCCGGCAGCCGTCGCTGCAGCTCGGAGCTCTCCCCGGAGCTGAACAGCTTCTCGTAGCGCACCGGCACCGGCTTGCCGACGAGCTCCGCCAGCTGCTCGCTCAGCAGCTCGCCCTCGTGCGCGTTCAGGCTCTCCTCATCGGATGCCGCGCCCCACCAGTCGGGGTGCCGCGCGGCGATTTCCATCGGGAACATGCCGGAGAAGATCGCGTTGCGGGCGAAGGGCGTCGCCGTCGGCAGGATGCTGAAGTAGTGCGACTCCTCGACTTGGAACAGCGGCGTGACGAGGTCGCGCAGCACTTCCCACTGGTCCAGCCGCAGGCAGTCCACCACGATGAACAGCACGCGGCCAGTGTTCTTGAGGACGGGCACGAGGAACTCGGCCCCGACGTCCACCGACAGCGGCGGGCGATCGCCCTCGGGGGCGGCGAGCCAGCGGGGGTACTGGCGCGCGACGTAGGAGGCGAAGCTGTCGTGGAGGCCGCGCTGCAGCGCGCGCAGCGCGTCGCTGAGGCCGGGCTCGCGCGCGGCCTCGAGCCGCACCTCCCAGCCCGCCAGCTCCACCACCAGCTCGATCCATTCGCGCCACGCGAGTGTCTCGGCCCGCTTCGCCTCGAGCTCGCGGAACCGGGTCACGAAGTCGCGCGCCCGGCGCTGCTGGCGGATGCGGTCGCCCTCGAGCAGCCGCGTCACTACGGAAAGCACCTGGCGCGGGTGGACCGGCTTGACGAGATAGTCGTCCACCTCGACGCCGATCGCCTCGCGCAGCGTGCCGTCGCCCTCGCTCTGCGTCACCATCACGACCGGCATGGCGGGGTCGATCGCGCGGATCTCGCTCAACAGCTCGAGGCCGCGCCGGCCGGGCATCTGCTCGTCCAGCAGCACGACGCTGTAGGGCTGCCGCCGCAGCAGCGCCAGCGCGTCGTCGCCGTGCGTCGCCGACGCCACGGTAAAGCCCTGCTCTTCGAGGAAGCGGCGGTGCGCGGCGAGCCCTTCGATCTCGTCGTCCACCCAGAGGATGCTCTTCGGACGCGGCATCGTGGCGAAAGCTAATACGCGAGACTACAATTGGCCGCGTGTTGTGCGTCCTGCTCGTGCGGTTCAGCTCCATCGGCGACATCCTGCTCACCACGCCCCTCGTCCGCGCGCTGCGACGCCGGCACCCCGAGGCGCGGATCGTCTACGTCACGAAGCAGGGCATGACCCCCCTCGTCTCGGACAACCCGCACGTCCACGAGGTCGTGGCCCTCGAGCCGGACGAGCCGATCCGCCATCTCGCCCGCCGGGTGCGGGCGCTCAGGCCCACGCACGGACTCGACCTGCACGGCAGCGTGCGCAGCGCCGCGCTGCGGCTGCTGGTGCGCTGCCATTGGACGGGCTACCGCAAGCGCAAGCTCGCCCGCGCGCTGCTCATCGCGACGAAGCTCGACGTCTACGGCGCGCGCGTTCCGGTGGCGGAGCGCTACTTCGAGGCGGCGCGGGCCCTCGACACCCGGCCGGACGGCGGCCCGCCCGAGTTCTGCCTCAGCCAGGGAGCCCGGGACCGGGTGGCCGAGTGGCTGGCGCAGCGGGCGCTCGCGGACGCGCCCCTGATCGCGCTGGCGCCGGGAGCGGCGCACGCCACCAAACGCTGGCCCCTCGCCCACTGGATCGCGCTCGCCGACCGGCTGCGCGCGGCGGGGTACCGGCCCGTGGTGCTGGGCGGGCCGGAGGACCGCGGACTCGCCCAGCAGCTCGCGGATGGAGGAGGGGAGCGGGGGGGCCAGATCGAGAGTGCGGCCGGGGAGTTCTCGCTGCAGGAGACGGGCGCGCTGCTGGCGCGCGCGCGGGCGCTCGTCTCCGGGGACACGGGGGTGATGCACATGGCGACGGGCGTGGGCACACCCGTGGTCGCACTGTTCGGACCGACAGTAGGGCAGTTCGGCTTCTTCCCCTACCGCGCCCCGGCGGTCGTGCTGGAGCGCCCGCTCGACTGCCGCCCCTGCTCGGCCACGGGCACGGCGCGCTGTCCGATGGGCCACCACCGCTGCCTCGGCGACATCGCGCCCGCCGATGTCGCGGCGGCCTTGCAGCGGCTCGTCGCATGATCCGCGCGACCACCCCGTGCGAGGAGCAGCTCATCGGGCTGCTCGCCGCCGCGGGGCGCGGTCCCGCACGGGACGGCGTGTTCGCGCTGTGGCTGGTGCTGCGCGCCGCCGAGGCGCTGTTGACGCCCCAGCCCCGCCCCGTCTCGAGCCGCGGACACCGCCGCCGGCTGCAGGCGCTCGAGATCCGTCTTGCGAGCCTCGCGCTCCCGGGGCCGCTGAAGCGCGCCCTGGCCGCGGCGCGCCAGCACCTCGAGCCGGGGACGCCCGCGGCCGCGGCGGTCGTGCTCTCCCAGCTCGTGGCCCCCGCCCGGGACGTGCTCGGGCCCGAGGCCGGCAACGTCGTGGCCGTTGCCGCGCGCACCGCCCGCATACATTTATAGACGCCGAGACGCCCAGGCGCCCAGCCGCCTAGGAGAGACACCTATCAAACCGCGCCGCTTCGATCGTCGCCCATCCATGGAGTCCCTGGTCGCGCGGGTGGACCAGCAGCGCCCGGGGGAGATCACGGGGGACACCATCCCCACGGGCTTCGCCTCCGTGGACAGGCTCCTGGGCGGAGGGCTGCGGCGTCGGGACCTGGTCGTGCTGGGCGGCGACATCGGCGCGGGGAAGTCGGCCTTCGCGCTCGGCGTCGGGCTGCGCGTGGCGCAGCAGGGGACGGGCGTCGCGTTCCTCTCGGGTGAGATGGACGAGGAGCGCCTCATGGAGCGCGCCCTCGCCATCGAGGGTCGCGTGGCGGTGGACGAGCTGCGCACGGCGAAGATGAACGACCTGACCCGCGCAGGGATCGGCGCGGCGGCGGTGCGGTTACGGGGCCTGCCCCTCTCGCTTTTGCCGCTCGCCGCCGACGATTTCGCGACGATGGCCGCGCGGCTCGACCCCCTGCGCCAACTCGGCCTCGTCGTCCTCGACTACCTGCAGCTCGTGCCCGCGCCCACCGGCGCGGCGCGCTCTACGCAGGACGAAGAAGTGGCGCTGGTGCTGCGGCAGCTCAAGGCGCTGGCGCTCGAGCGCCAGGTGGCGCTGCTCGTCGCGGCGCAGCTCCCCCACTTCGACGCCAAGCGCCCGGACCCGCGCCCCACGCTGGACGACTTCGGCCACCTCGGCGCCGTGAAACAGCACGCCGACGTCGTGCTCGCGATCTTCCGGGAGGAGATGTACAACCCCGGCGGCGGCGTCGAGGGGGCGACCGAGCTGCTGGTCGCCAAGAACCGCAACGGCCCGACGGGGTTCGTGGACCTGTACTTCTACCGGCGCTGGATGCGGATCGAAGACATGCTCGACCCTGACCGGTGAACGTTGTAAGTTGGGGTTCGTATGGCCGGCCACAGCAAATGGAAGCAGATAAAGAGGAAGAAGGCCGTCACCGACGCCAGACGCGGCGCCGCCTTCACCAAGCTGATCCGCGAAATCACCATCGCCGCGCGGCAGGGCGGCGGCGACCCCGCCGGGAATCCGCGTCTCCGCACCGCCATCGAGGCGGCCAAGGCCGAGAACATGCCGTGGGACAACATCGATCGCGCCATCAAGAAGGGCGCGGGCGGGCTGGACGGCGTGCAGTACGAAGACGTGACCTACGAAGGCTACGGTCCGGGCGGCGCGGCGATCCTCATCCAGGCGACGACCGACAACGCGAACCGGACCGTCGCGGAGATCCGGTACCTCTTCACCCGGCACGGCGGCAACCTGGGCGCCGCCAACTCGGTCGCGTGGATGTTCGACCGCAAGGCGCAGATCGTGGTGGACGCGGGGCAGGCCGATGAAGACGCCGCGCTCGAGGTCGCGCTCGAGGCGGGGGCCGAGGACGTGGCGCGGGACGGCGATCAGCTGATCGTCACGGGACCGACGAGCCAGCTCCACGCCATTCAGGAGCGGCTCAAGGCGCGCGGGCTTGCGGTGCAGTCGGCCGAGATCGCGATGACCCCGAAGAGCACGGTCAAGGTCGAGGGCACGGACGCGAAGCGGCTGCTCGGGCTGATCGAGGAGCTCGAGGAGATGGACGACGTGGCGAAGGTGTTCTCCAACTTCGACATCGACGCCGAGGCGATGGCCGCGGTGAGCGGCTGACGTGAGAGTGCTGGGCGTCGACCCGGGCACGGCGGCCACCGGGTACGGGGTCGTGGAGGCCGGGAACGGCGCACCGGGTGGCGGGCGGCTGATCGAGTGCGGGGTGATCACGTTCGCGCGCAGGAGCTCCCTGCCGCGCCGCCTCGCCGAGCTGCACGCGGAGATCGTCGCGCTGATCGACCGCCACCATCCCGCGGCCCTCGCCCTGGAAAACGCCTTCTATCACCGCAACGTCCGCACCACGCTGGTGCTCGGTCACGCCCGCGGCGTCGTGCTGCTCGCGGCGCAGCAGGCGGGGCTCGCCATCGCGGAGTACGCGCCCGCGACGGTGAAGAAGACGGTCACGGGCGCCGGCGGCGCCCCCAAGGCGCAGGTGGGCGCGGTGGTGGCGCGGCTGCTGCGGTTGCGGCAGGCTCCGCGGCCGGCCGACGCGGCGGACGGCGTCGCCGTGGCGCTGACCCACATCCTCAGGACCTGACCGCGTGATCGCCCAGGTGAGCGGCCGTGTCGCGGCGAAGCGCGCCGACCGTGTGCTGGTGCAGACCCCGGGCGGGCTCGGGTACGAGATCGTCGTGCCGCTGGGCGTGATGGAGCGGCTGCCGGCGGTGGGCGAGCCCGTGAGCCTCGCGACCGAGCTGGTGGTGCGCGAGGACGGCTGGGCCCTGTACGGGTTCCTGGACGAGCTGGGGCGCCGCTTCTTCCAGCGGCTGATCGGCGTCTCGGGCGTGGGCCCGAAGCTCGCGGTGTCGCTCGTGTCGGCGCTCGGTGTCGAGCGCGGCGCGCGGGCGGTGCAGGACAGGAACATCGCGCTCCTCGCCTCGGTGAGCGGGATCGGCAAGAAGACCGCGGAGCGGCTGGCGCTCGAGCTGGCGGACAAGGTCGGCGAGTTTGCGGACGCCGCCACCGCCCCGGTGTCGGGAGCGGCGAGCGCCGCGCTGCAGGCGCTGGAGCGGCTGGGGTACGCGCGCGCCGAAGCGGACCGCGCGCTCGGCGCGGTGCTCGCAGCGGATGGGGGGGGCGCCGGCGACGCCGAAACGCTGGTGCGGCGCGCGCTCCAGCTCCTGACCCAAACGTGAGCGTGACGACGATGCCCGTGGCCTGGACCACGGCCGAGTGGATCTGCACGCGCTGCGGCTCGACGAACCGCAAGCTCGTGCCGGCCGGCGCGCGCCGTGCCGCGGACGAATGCGTCACCTGCCACACTCGCCACGAGCTCGAGCCGGAGGAGCGTCCGGTACGGTGGCGGGCGCGGCCGACGGGGAGGTAGAGATATGCCCCGCGCCCAGATCACGACACCCGAAGCGCTGCCCGACGAGCGCTCCGCCGACGCGGCGCTCCGCCCCTCGCGGCTGGACGAGTTCGTGGGCCAGGCGAAGGTCAAGGAATCGCTCCAGATCGCGATCGACGCGGCGAAGCAGCGCGGCGAGCCTCTCGACCACGCCCTCTTCTTCGGGCCCCCCGGGCTCGGCAAGACGACCCTCGCCCTGCTGATGGCGAAGGAGCTCGGGGTGAACATCCGCACGACGTCGGGTCCGGTGCTCGAGCGCCCGGGGGACCTCGTCGGCATGCTCACGTCGCTCCAGGCGGGCGATATCCTGTTCATCGACGAGGTGCACCGGTTGCGGCCGGTGCTCGAGGAATTTCTCTATCCCGCGATGGAGGAATACCGGGTGGACGTGCGCATCGCCGACGGGCCGCACGCGCAGACGATCCCGATGGCGCTGGAGCGGTTCACGCTGATCGGCGCGACCACCCGCTTCGGGCTGCTCACTCCGCCGATGCGGGCCCGCTTCGGGCTGATCGAGCGCCTGTCGTACTATCCACCCGACGATCTGGCCCAGATCGTGACGCGCTCGGCGCGGATCCTGGCGGTGCCGATCGACGCCCAGGGCACGGCCGAGATCGCGCGGCGCAGCCGCGGCACGCCGCGCGTCGCCAACCGCCTGCTGAAGCGGGTGCGCGACTACGCCCAGGTGCGCGCCGACGGCAAGATCACGGGGCCGGTGGCGCTCGAGGCGCTGAAGCGGCTCGACGTGGACGAGTTCGGGCTCGACGACATGGACGCCCGCATCCTGAAGACGATCATCGAGCAGTTCGAGGGCGGTCCCGTGGGACTGCAGACGATCGGCGCCGCGGTGGGCGAGGACTCGGGGACGCTCGAGGAAGTGTACGAGCCGTTCCTGATGCAGCAGGGCTTCCTCGCCCGCACGCCGCGCGGCCGCATCGCCACGCCCGCCGCGTACCGACACTTCGGGTTCACGCCGCCGCGCGCAACCGCCGACCAGCCGACGATGTTCGACGGCTGAAGCAATTGCGGATTGTGGATTGCGAATTGCGGATTCGAAGTGCGTCCGTTCAATCCGCAATCGGCAATCCGAAATCCGCAATGACATTCCGAGCCTCCGCCTTCGACTACGATCTCCCATCAGAGCTCATCGCCCAAGAACCGCTCCCCGACCGCTCCGCGAGCCGGCTGCTCGTGCTCGAGCGCACGAGCGGCGCTATCCGACACGCACAGTTCACCGACCTGATCGATCTCGTCGCGGCCGAGGACGTGGTCGTCTTGAACGTTTCACGGGTAATTGCGGCGCGGCTGCACGGGAAACGGGAAACCCTAAAGGGCTCCCGGACGGTCGCGGGAAACGTGGCGGAGCTGCTCCTCGTACGCGAGCTGTCCGACGGGACCTGGCTCGCGATGGGACATCCGGGAGGGAAGCTCAAGCCCGGGCGGCGGGTCGCGTTCGGGGACGACAGCGCGGTGGAGATCGTCGAGATGTTGGGCGGCGGGCTCAGGCGCGTGAAGTTCGTGGGCACGCTCGACGCGCAGGCGACGCTGGCGAAGTACGGGGAGGTGCCCTTACCGCCCTACATTCGCCGCGCTCCCACGGCCGCGGACCGCACACGCTATCAGACCGTGTACGCCGAGCATGACGGTAGCGTCGCGGCGCCGACGGCGGGACTGCATTTCACGTCGGAGCTGCTCGACCGGTTGCGCGCCAAGGGCACGGCGATCGCGACGCTCGATCTCCACATCGGTCCCGGGACGTTCAAGCCGGTGGAGGTGGAGGATCTGGCGCGGCACCGCATGGAGCCCGAGTCCTACGTACTGAGCGCCGAGGCGGCGGCAAGCATAAACGGGAGACGGGAGGCGGGAGGTCGAGTCTGGGCGGTTGGGACCACGGTCGTCCGAGCCTTGGAGACGTGCGCCGACGAGCACGGCGTGCTGCGGCCGAGCACGGGGGAGACGCGCCTCTTCGTTTATCCTCCGTACACGTTCCGCGCCGTTGATCGGCTGCTCACGAATTTCCACCTGCCCCGCTCGACGCTGCTAATGTTGGTGTGCGCGTTCGCGGGATATGAGCGGGTGATGGGGGCGTATGGGGAGGCGGTGGAGCGAACGTACCGATTCTATTCGTATGGCGACGCGATGGCGGTGATCTAGTGTTCGAATTCACCCTCGAAACCTCCTCCTCCGCCGCCCGCAGCGGCCGCCTCACCCTGCCCCACGGCACGATCGAGACCCCCTGCTTCATGCCGGTGGGCACGCAAGGCACCGTGCGCGCGCTCTCGCCCAACGACCTGCGGATGGCGGGGGCGACTCTCGTACTCGCCAACACCTATCACCTGCACGTCCGCCCCGGCGAGGACGTCGTGGCGCAGCTCGGCGGCCTGCACCGCTTCATGGCGTGGGACCGCCCGCTCCTCACCGACTCGGGCGGCTTCCAGGTGTTCTCGCTCGCGGGATTCCGCCGCGTGAGCGACGACGGCGTCGAGTTCCAGAGCCACGTGGACGGCGCGCGCCGCTTCCTCACGCCCGAGCGCGCCACCGAGATCCAATGGACCCTCGGCGCCGACGTCGCGATGGCGTTCGACCACGTGATCCCAGGAGTGGCGGACGAGAAGACGGCGCGGGACGCTTTGGAACGAACGCTGCAGTGGCTCGAGCGGTGCGCGAAACGACACCAAGAACTGCGCCGGTCAGGCGGTCAGGCGGACGGGGCTGCAGTCACGGACCGCCAGTCCGCCGGTCCGCCTGTCCGCCAGACTCTCTGGCCCATCCTCCAGGGCGGCACCCACCTTACGCTCCGCGGGGAAGGGCTGCGCCGCATCCTCGAGATGGGGTCCTGGTCCGGCCTCGCCATGGGCGGGCTCTCGGTCGGCGAGCCGAAGCCCGCGATGTACGAGATGCTGGCGGCGCTCGAGCCCCGGCTGCCCCCCGCGCTGCCGCGTTATCTTATGGGTGTGGGGTTCCCCGCGGACCTCGTAGCAGCGGTGGAGCGCGGCATGGACCTGTTCGACTGCGTCGCCCCGACCCGCAACGGCCGCAACGGCACCGCCTTCACGCCCGACGGCCCGGTGAACATCCGCAACGCCGCCTACCGTGAGGACGCGCGGCCGCTCGACGAGACCTGCGACTGCGAGGCCTGCACCACGTTCTCCCGCGGCTACCTGCGGCACCTGTTCCAGGCGGAGGAACTGTTGGGCCTGCGGCTTTTGTCGCTGCACAACGTCCGCTACCTGATCCGGCTCGCCGGCGAGATGCGCGGCGCGATCCGGGACGGGAGCTTCGCCGGGTGGGCCGATTCATGGCGCCACCGCTACCTTCAACCGGAACTCGCATGACCACGCTCGGACTGTTCGCGCTCTCCTTCGCCCCCTCCGGTCAGAACACGGGCGGCGGGCTCGCGGTCTTCGTGCTCCAGATCGGGGCCTTCATCGCGATCTTCTACTTCCTCTTGATCCGGCCGCAGCGCCGGCAGCAGGCGGAGCACAAACAGCTCCTCGCCTCGCTCCAGCGCGGCGACCAGATCGTCACGTCGGGAGGCATCATCGGCGAGGTGGTACACATCAAGGACGACCAGGTCACCGTGCGGAGCGGCGAATCGAAGCTCCTCGTGTCGCGCAGCGGCATCGCGAACATCCTGAACCGCTCCACCACAACCGAGGCCAAGCCGTCGTGACGGTGCTGCGGCTCCATCTGCTCGGCTCCCCCCTGTTGCGCCAGAAGGCCGCCCCGGTCGCCACGGTGGACGACGCGGTGCGGCGCCTCGTAGACGACCTGTTCGAGACGATGCGCGCCGCCAAGGGCGTCGGCCTCGCCGCGAACCAGGTGGGCGTGTCGCGCCGCGTCGCCGTCGTGGACGTGGGAGAGAGCGACCCGCCCCCGCTCGTGCTCATCAACCCGCGCATCGTGTCGCGCAGGCCGGAGACGGAGACCGCCGAGGAGGGCTGCCTCTCGATCCCCGAGATCTTCGGCGAAGTGGAGCGCCCCCAGACCGTCGAGCTCGAGGCGCTGGACCGGGAGGGTCGGCCTTACCGCGCCACCCTCTCCGGCTTCAAGGCGCGCGCGGCACAGCACGAGATCGATCACCTCGACGGGGTCCTGTTCCTCGATCACCTGAGCGCGGTGAAGCGGGGCCTCCTGCTCGCGAAGTGGAAGAAGTCGCGCAAGGGCAAGCCCGGCTATCTCAAGGAGGTCGTGCCGGAGCCAGCGGGCGAGCTGTAAGTGCGCGTCGTTTTCTTCGGCACGCCGGAATTCGCGGTCCCTTCCCTCGAGGCGCTGTTGGGCGAGGGGTTCGACGTCCTCGCCGTCGTGACGCAACCGGACCAGCCGCAGGGCCGCTCCCGCTCGCAGGCGGTGGCGCCGCCCGTGAAGGTCGCCGCCCTGGCCGAGGGCATCCCCGTGCTGCAGCCGGCGCGCCCCACGGACGGCGCGTTCGTCGACCAGCTGCGCACGCTCGCTCCCGACGTCGGCGTCGTCGTCGCCTACGGGCATATTCTCAAGCCCGAGCTGCTCGCGCTTCCCCGTCACGGCATGGTCAACGTGCACCCGTCGCTCCTCCCCGAGCTGCGGGGCGCGGCGCCCGTGGAGTGGGCGATCCTGAACGGGCTCGAGAAAACCGGCGTGACCATCATGCAGATGGACGAAGGGCTCGACTCGGGGCCGATCCTGCACCAGCTGCCCCACCACATCGAGCCGGAGGTCACGGGCGGAGAGCTGTCGGAGCACCTGGCGGAGATGGGCGCGCAGGCGCTCGTCGAGACCCTGTCGCTGCTCGAGCAGAACGCCCTGAAGCCCGTGCCGCAGGACCACGCCCGCGCGACCTACGCGCCCAAGCTCACCCGCGACACGGCGCGCATCCGCTGGAGCGACCCCGCGGACAAGGTGGCCCGTACGATCCGCGCCCTCGACCCGAAGCCCGGCGCGTGGACGGTGTTACAACCGGGAAACGGGAAACGGGACACGGGAAACGTGGAGGTCAAGCTCTTCGGCGCGAAGCCGGTCGAGGAGGCCGGCACCCCCGGCGAAGTGCTGAAAGCTGACAGCCGACTGCTGATAGCCGCGGGGAGCGGGGCGGTTGAAGTGGAAGAAGTCCAACCCGCCGGCAAGCCCCGCATGTCGGCGGCGGATTGGCTGCGCGGGCGCGGCGTGGCGGCGGGCGGGCGGTTCGCGTGAAGCCGCCGCTGCCGCGGCTCCACGCCGTCACCGACGAGCGCGTCGCGCGGCGCGCGGACCTCGCCGACGTGGCGAGCGCTCTGGCTGCTGGAGGCGGCGCGGATCTCGCGCTGCACGTGCGCGGGCGCATGCTGACCGGTCTCGAGCATTATGAGGTGGCTATCCGGCTATCCGCCTATCCGCCTACCCACCTGTTCGTCAACGACCGCCTCGACATCGCGCTTGCGACCGGCGCGACCGGAGTGCAGCTCGGCTGGGGCAGCCTGCTGCCGGAAGACGCGCGTCGCCTCGACCCCGAATGGTGGATCGGCAAGTCGGTCCACGACCTGGCCGAGGCGGAGGCCGCGCGGACCGAGGGAGCCGACTATCTTTTGGTAGGGCCGGTGTTCGCGACCCCCGCGACCCCCACGACCCCAACGCACCCCAAGCGGCCGCCGCTCGGGCCCGGAGCGCTGGGTGCGATCACCCGGCTCGGCTTGCCGGTGGTGGCGATCGGCGGGATCACGCCGGAGCGGGTGCGGGAGGTGAAGGCGGCGGGAGCCTACGGCGTGGCCGCGATTCGCGCCCTGTGGGATGCGGTCGAGCCTACCGTGGCCGCCCGCCGGATGATCGAGGAGCTCGTCGCATGACGCAAACGATCGACGTAGTCGTGAACGGAGAACGCCGCCCCGTGGCCCGGGACGCCACGCTGCTCGAGCTGCTCCAGTCGCTCGAGCTGGACCCGCGCGCCGTGGTGGTCGAGCACAACCGCCGCATCGTGCGCCGCCCGGCGCTCGGGGACGTGCGTGTGGTGGAGGGTGACGCGATCGAGCTGGTGCACTTCGTGGGAGGCGGGTGAGCGCATGACGACCGCGGTCGAGCTGGTGCAGGACGCCCCGCTCACCATCGGCGGGCGCACGTTCCAGTCGCGCCTCATGGTGGGGACCGGAAAATACCGCGACAATGACACGATGGTGCGGGCGATCGAGGCCTCGGGCGCCGAAATCGTCACGGTCGCCGTGCGCCGCGTGAACCTCGACCGTACGAAGCAAGAGGGGATCCTCTACCACCTCGATCCCAAGAAATACTTCCTGCTCGCGAACACCGCCGGCTGCTTCACCGCGGAGGACGCGGTGCGCTACGCGCGGCTCGCCCGCGAGGCGGGGTTCAACGAGTTCGTGAAGCTCGAAGTGATCGGCGACCAGGAGACGCTGCTCCCCGACGTGCAGGGTCTGCTCGAGGCGGCGCGCACGCTGGTGCGCGAGGGGTTCAAGGTCCTCGCGTACACCAACGAAGACCTGGTGATCGCGCTGCGGCTCGAGGACGCGGGGTGCGCCGCGGTGATGCCGCTCGCCTCGCCGATCGGCAGCGGGCTCGGCCTGCTCAACCCGTTCAGCGTGCGCACTATCAAGCGACGCCTCCAGGTCCCCGTGATCGTGGACGCGGGCGTCGGCACCGCGTCCGACGCCTGCGTCACGCTGGAGCAGGGCGTGGACGGCATCCTGATGAACACGGCACTCGCGGCCGCGCGCGATCCCGTCGCCATGGCGCACGCCATGCGCCTCGCGGTCGAGGCGGGCCGCGCGGCCTTCCTGGCGGGCCGGATGCCGCGCCGCGAGGTGGCGCTGCCGTCCTCGCCCGCCGAGGGGATGCTGGATTAAGGAAGCGACGTCCGCGCGCCGGGCGGCGCTCGAGCTGCTCGGGGCGGTGCGTGGCGGCGCCACGTTCGCGACGGCGCGCGATCGCCACCTCGCGGGCCTCGCCGAGCGGGATCGTCGCCTGGCGCACGAGCTCGCCGCGGGCGTGCTGCGCCGGCGGGCCCAGCTCGACCTCAGCCTTCCCCTCGCCACCACCGATCCCCGCCTCCACGACATCCTGCGCCTCGGCGCCTATCAGCTGCGCGCCCTCGATCGCGTCCCCGCCTACGCCGCGGTGTCCACGAGCGTGGCGCTCGCGCGCGAGATCGCGGGCGAAGCCGCGGCGGCGTTCGTGAACCAAGCGCTGCGCACGCTCGCGAGGTCGGGGAGCGGGGAGCGGGGAGCGGTACCATCTCATCCCCGCTGGCTGTTACAGCGCTGGGCCACGCACTTCGGTGCCCACGAAACGGCACGCCTGGCGGCCTGGAACGACGCGAGACCTCGGCTGACGCTTCAGCCCGCCCGATGGGATCCGGAAACGCTGGCGCGACGGCTCCGCGAGGCCGGCTTTGGGGTAACAGAGGCGCCCTTCGGAGCGGGGCTTCAGGTCTCGTCCGGGGGAACCGCTCCCCGCTCCCCGCTCCCGAGGCGGCTGCCCGGTTTCGTGGAAGGCGCCTTCATCGTCCAGGATCCCGCTCACGCGTTGGTCTGTCGCTACGCCGCGGTGCCGCGGGGCGCGCTCCTCTACGACGCCTGCGCCGCGCCCGGGGGCAAAGGCGTCACGCTCGAGCGGCTGGGGGCACGCGTCGTCGCCGGGGACGCGCGGCACGACCGCCTGGCGCGGCTCGCCGACACGGTGCGGCGCGCGGGAGTGGCGATTCCGGTCGTCGGCGCCGATCTTGTGGCGGCGCCGCTCGCGCCGGCCACGGTCGATGCGGTGCTCGTGGACGCGCCCTGCTCGGCCACCGGCACGATGGCGCGCCATCCCGACGCCCGCTGGCGGCTGAGCCCGGGCCTCATCGGCCGCGCCGCGGCGCGCCAGCGCGAGCTGTTCCGCGCCGCGGCGCCGCTCGTGCGGCGGGGCGGCCTGCTCGTCTATGCCACCTGCTCGGTCGAGCCCGAGGAGAACGGCGACGTCGTGAATGACTTCCTGCAGCGGCACCGGGAGTTCGCGCGCGAGCCGGCGCGCGGTGCGGTGGCGGCCGAGCTGCTGACGGCCGACGGCGATTTCCAGTCGCTGCCGCAGCGCCACGGCGTGGACGGCGCCTTCGCCGCGCGCCTGCGGCGGGCGCACTGATGCGCTTCCGTCGCCACATTCCCGCCGCGTCGCGGTGGAAGTGGACGTGGCCCTCCCTGGGGCCGAACGGCGTCCGCCGCTGGGCGCTGGCGCTCGCGGGCGCCGTGCTTGCCGGCTATCTGACAGCCTACCTGGTCGTGTTTCCTTCGCCGATCTGGCGCAGTCGGCAGGTGGTGCCGCGGGTCCTCGGCCTCGCGTTGGAGGACGCCTCGCGGCAGCTGCGCCAAGCGGGCTTCCAGATCCAGGACGGCGGCTCGGAGTCGCACCCCACGGCGCCGCAGGGAACCGTGATCTGGCAGGACCCGCCGCCCGGCGTGAGCGCGCCGGCGGGGCTGCGCGTGACCCTGGTGTCGAGCAGCGGACCACCCAAGATTCCGGTACCGGACGTGGCGGGGCTCGACGTCGCGCTGGCGCAGCGGCTGGTGGCGGCGGCCGGAATGACCGTGGCCCAGGTGGAGTCGGTGCAGGCCGACCGGCCGGCGGGCGTCGCGATGATGACGCGCCCGGCGGCGTCCACCGTGCTCGGGCCGGGGGCCCCCGTCACCGTGGTGGTGAGCCGCGGCGCGCCCACGATCGCGGTGCCCGACCTGCTCGGGATGTCGCAGGCGGACGCGCGTACGCGGCTGGAGCTCGAGGGCTTGCAGCTCGGCACCGTGACGCGGCGGCGCACGGCGGACGCGAATCCCGGCACGGTCGTCGCGCAGCGCCCCTCGGCTGGCACCCTCGCCGCGCCCGGGACGGTCGTGGACGTCGTTGTCGCCAGGAGCCCGCAATAATGACGAACGGACGAGAGGGAGGCGGCGGGGGAGGGGGGGGCATCCGTATCGCGCCAAGTGTCCTCTCGGCCGACCTCAGCCGGCTCGCCGAGCAGGTGCGGCAGGTCGTGGCCGGCGGGGCGGACTGGCTGCACGTGGACGTGATGGACGGTCGCTTCGTCCCGAACCTCACGTTCGGCGCCGCGATGATCGAGGCCCTGCGGAAGCTCACGGACAAGCCCCTCGACGTGCACCTCATGGTGGTCGAGCCGGAGCGCTACATCGAGCCGTTCGCGGCGGCGGGTGCCTCGGTCTTCACGTTCCACCCCGAGGCGACGACGCACGTGCAGCGCCACCTCGCCGCGGCGCGCGGCCGCGGGATGCTGGCGGGCCTCGCGCTCAACCCGGGCTCCCCGCTGGCGCTCGCCGAGGAGGTGATCGCGGACCTCGACCTGCTGCTCGTGATGACGGTGAATCCGGGGTTCGGCGGACAGACCTATCTCCCCGCCTCCGACGACAAGATCCGCCGCGCCCGCGAGCTGATCGCCGCCCACGGCTCGCGCGCCTACCTCGAGGTGGATGGCGGCATCGCGCGCCAGACGATCGCCGCCGCGCACGCCGCCGGCGCCGACACCTTCGCCACGGGCAACGCCGTCTTCACGAGCACCGATCCCGGCCGCGAGGTGCAGGAGCTGCGGCGCCGCTGCCTGGTGACGGTATGACGAACGGGCGGCAGTGGAGCGTGGCCCTCGGCGTCGCGATGGCCGTCGTGTTCGGCGTCGCGCTCGCGATCAAGATCCGCCCGCAGGTGGACCTCGTCGGGGTGGGCTCGCGCGCCCCGCAGTTCACGGCGACCGACCTCGCCTCCGGACGGGTGACGAGGCTCGCGGATTACCGCGGCACGGTCGTGCTGCTGAACGTGTGGGCGACGTGGTGCCAACCGTGCCGCGTCGAGATGCCGTCGCTGGAGCGGCTGTCCCGCCGCCTCGGCGGCGCCGACTTCCGGGTCGTGGCGGTGAGCGTGGACGAGCAGGGGCCGGAGGTCGTGGCGAAGTTCGCCCGGGACCTCGGGCTCAGCTTCGAGATCCTGCACGACCGCTCGGGCGCGATCCAGCAGCTCTACCAGACGACCGGCGTTCCCGAGAGCTTCGTGATCGACCGCGACGGCGTGATCATCAAGAAGGTGATCGGCCCGGCGGAGTGGGACGGGCCTGTGAACGAGACCCTCATCCGGCGACTCATCGATGCCCGGTAGCGTAGGGCAGTTCTTCCTGCGGAACTGGCTGCTCAAGCTCGCGGCGCTGTTCTTCGCCGTGATGCTGTACGTGGCGGTGACGGCGCAGCAGCCGCTGACCGAGACCTTCGCCCTGCGGCTGTCCATCGCCCCCCCGCCGGGTCGCGCGCTGCGCCAGGCGCCCCCCAGCATCGCCGTCACGGTCCAGGGCAAGGGGAGCGAGATCCTGAAGCTGCGCAACATCCCACGCACCATCTCCAAGACCGTGCCCGACACGCTCACCGGCTCGCTGTGGCGGCTGCATCTCTCGCCCGGGGACGTCACCCTGCCGAAGGGCGCGGAGGGAGTGCAGGTGAGCGACATCTCGCCCCGGGACGTGGACATCGTGGTCGACTCCGCCGCGCGGCGGGACGTGCGCATCGCGCCGCGTGTCACGCTCGAGAAGGACTCGGGCTTCGCGCTGCTGGGGATCACGGCGGTCCCGCCGACGGCCCGCCTCATCGGCCCGCCGAAGAGCCTCGCCGGGGTCGAGTCGGTGACCACGCAGCCGACGCAGATCCCGAGCGTCCCCGGCCCGGTGTACCGCACGGTCGCCCTCGACACCCAGGCGCTCGGCGTCGCCCGCATCACGCCGCGGGAAGTACGGCTCGTGGGGGAGGTAGCGGCACTCGCCCAGCGTGTGTTCGCTGGTGTCCCCGTCGCGACCGCGGCCTCGGGCTTCGCCGGCTGGGAGCTCGTCTCCGAGCGCGTCCAGGTGAGCGTCGGCGGCCCCGCAGCGCGGGTCGAGCGTCTCACCCGCGACAGCCTGCGTGTGGTGGCGCACCTCGTGCGCCCCGGCGCGCCGGGCGGCTACGCCCGGCTCTCCGTCCAGGCGCCCAGCGGAATCACGGCCCGCGCGAGCCCCGACTCCGTGGCCTTGAAGCGCAAGGGCGGGCGCCGTGGCTGAGGTGGTCCTCGGCATCGAGACCTCGTGCGACGAGACCTCGGCGGCCGTGCTCGTGGGCGAGCGTGACCGGCCCGAGCTCGCGAGCCTCATCATCCTGTCGCAGGACGTGCACAAGGTGTTCGGTGGCGTCGTGCCCGAGCTGGCGAGCCGCGCGCACCTCGCCGCCCTCCCCGCCGTCGTGGAGCGCGCCCTCGACGAAGCGGGCGTGAGCTGGGGCGCGGTGGACAGCGTCGCCGTGACCGCCGGGCCGGGCCTCGTGGGCGCGCTGCTCGTTGGGGTGGTGTACGCCAAGGCCCTGGCCTATGCCGGCGACCGCGCGCTCATCGGCGTGCACCACATGGAGGGGCACCTCTTCGCCCCGGCCGTCGAGGATCCCGAGCTGGCGCCGCCGTTCGTCGCCCTGCTCGTCTCCGGGGGCCACACGCTGCTGCTCGACGTCCCCGCCTGGGGTCGCTACCGCCTGCTCGGCCAGACGCGCGACGACGCGGCGGGCGAGGCGTTCGACAAGGTGGCGACGCTCCTCGAGCTCGGCTATCCGGGCGGGCCGGCGATCGAGCGGCTCGCCGTCCAGGGTGATCCCGCGCGGTTCTCATTCCCGCGCCCGCTGCTCGAGGAAGGCTTCGAGTTCTCGTTCTCGGGTCTCAAGACCGCCGTGCTGCGCGCCGTGCGCGCCAGCACGGACCTGGAGCGCGACCGGCCGCATCTGGCCCGCGCCTTCCAGGACGCCGTGCTCGACGTGCTCGTGACGAAGCTGGAGCGCGCCGTGCGGCTCACCGGCTACCGCACCGCGGTCCTGGGCGGGGGCGTGGCCTGCAGCCGCGCGCTCGCGACGCTCGCCACCGCGCGGCTCGCGGGCCTCGCGCGCGTAGCGGTCGCCAGCCCCCGGCTCAACGTCGACAACGCCGCCATGATCGCGCGGGCGGGCTGGCGGCGTCTGGGCCAGGGCGAGCGGAGCGACTGGACACTCGACGCCCGCGCCGATCTGCCCCTCCCTGGGCTCGAGCCCACCCCTCCCATTCCGCATTCCGCATTCCGCGCTCCGCACTCGCCATGACCATCTATCCTCTCGTCCTGCACCTCGGCCCGCTCAGCCTCACGGGGTACGGGATCATGATGATGGTGGCGTTCCTGATGGCGGGCTGGACCATCCAGCTCGACCTGCGGCAGCGCGGGCTCGACGAGGAGTACGCCGCCGACATCATCCTCGCCGCGGTGGTGGGCGGGCTCGTCGGCGCGAAGCTCTGGTACGTGCTGCTCACGGGCGAGTGGGACGCGCTGTTCCGCCGCGGCGGGTTCGTGTGGTACGGGGGCTTCCTGGGCGGGGTCGCGGCGGTGCTCCTGAACGGGTGGCGCCGCCGCGTCCCGCCGCGCTGGACCATGGAGCTCACCGCTGCTCCTCTCGCCGTGGGATACGCGCTGGGGCGGGTGGGGTGCTTCCTCGTGAACGACGACTACGGCATCCCGAGCTCGCTCCCGTGGGCGATGAAGTTCCCCCACGGCCTCCCACCGTCGACCGTGGGCGAGCTCGCGAACATGCACGTGTCGTTCCCGCCGGGGACCGACCCGCTGCAGGTCGTGGCCGTGCATCCGACGCAGATCTACGAGACGGCGCTGATGCTCACCGCGTTCGCGCTGCTGTGGCGGCTCCGCGGGCACGGCCACGCGATCGGCTGGCGCTTCGGCGTCTATCTCGTACTCGCCGGCGTGGAGCGCTTCCTCGTCGAGTTCGTGCGCGCCAAGGACGACCGCCTGCTCGGTCCCGTGACGCTGGCCCAGGTGACGAGCGTGCTGCTCGTGCTCGTCGGGATCGTGATCCTGAGGCGCCTCGACGCTCCCGAGCCCGCCGGCACACCGACTCCCCCCTACCTGCAACCGCGCCGGGCGACGTAAGACGCTATCAGCGGCCAGCCGTCGGCAATCGGCTGAAAGCTGAGAGCCGACGGCGCAGTCCTATGGAGACGACGGCGACGACGAGGAGTAGCACCAGCACGCCCTGCAGCGCGAGCGATTGGACGGTGGGATAGATCCCGAACACGGGCAGGCGGGGCGCCCACTCGACCACGGTCGTCGTCACGATGCCCGCCTCCTGCAGACCGGCGATCCCCTTCCCCGCGAACACGAAGGCCATGTAGTAGAGCATGGCGCTCGTGACCCCGAAGAAGGGCTTGAGCGGCACCTTCACGCCGAAGCGGGTGATCGCCACGTACACGGCGACGAGCGCCACCGCGCCGGCGAGCATGCCGGCGAGCACGGCGGAGGTCCCGCCGCTCGGCCCCGTCGAGGTCAACAACGCCTGGTAGAACAGGATCGTCTCGAAGCCCTCGCGATAGACGGCGAGGAAGGCGACCGAGGCGAGTGCGAAGCCCGAGCCGGCCCGCAGCGCCTCCTCCATGCGGCCCTTCACGAAGGCGTTCCACTTCGCCGCCTCGATCTTGGAGAGCAGCCAGTAGCTCACGTAGAACAGCACCGCGGCGGCGAGGAGCATCGTCACGCCTTCGAGGGCTTCGCGCTGCACGGGGGTGATCCGGAACAGCAGCCCGACGAGCACGGCGGTGAGGACGCTCGCCGCGACGGCCGCGAGCGCCCCCTTCGCCACGTCGCGCCGGCGCTCCGTGGCGCCCGCCCTCGCGAGGAACGCCATCAGCGCGGCCACGACGAGGATCGCCTCGAACCCCTCCCGCAACAGCAGCACGAAGGACTGCATCACCAGATTGGCGCCCGAGCTCTTGTCGGCGACGAGGCGCTCGGCCCGCTCCAGCGCCGATAGCAGCCGGGCGTGGATGGCGTCCAGCTCGCGGGCGTCGCCCGCCGGCGCCCGCGCCCGCAGGGCCGCGAAGGCATCCTCCAGCTCGCCCGCGAGCGCGGCGTTGCGCGCGCGCACGTCGGTCTCCACCTGCTCGAACGTCAGATAGGCGTCGAACGCGATCTTGTCGGAGCGCAAGGCGACCGCGGAGTCGAGCTGGCGCCGCACCGTCGAGAAGACCGCCGCCGCGGGAGACGGTTGGAACCGCTGCCGCTCGGCCGTGGGAAGCACGCGCACGAAGGCGACGAGCTTGCGTGCCGCCTCGGCGTCCAGCACGCGCGCGAATCCGGGCATCGGCGTCCCGGGGCGCCCGCGCAGCGCGAGCTCCACCAGCTCTTCGTCCGAGAAGCGACCCTGCACCGCCAGGTCGCGCAGCGCCGGAGGCCGCACCGACAGCGTCGCCGCGAGCGGCCCGTCGCCGCCGCCCGCCGCGCCGTGGCAGGACGCGCACTGCGCCGCGTACAGCCCCTCACCCTCCCGCACGTCGCCCTCGTCCGCGCGCAGGGTCGCCACGTAGCTCGTCACCGCCCAGCGGTCCTCGGGAGACAGCGACTCCTCGAACTGCGCCATCGCGGTGCCCGCCACGCCGATCGTGATCTTGCGATACACGTCCACGGGCGACACCCTGGCGAGCACCCGACGGTCCGTCAGGTCAGCCGGCGGCGGACCCTCGAGCTGCGTCGCCTTGGGCCCGTCCCCCCGACCGCGCTCGCCGTGACACTGGACGCACTGCTCCCGGTACACGGCCGCCCCGCGCGCCAGGGATGGCGGCCGCAGCGGGAAGGGGTCGAGCGCGCCCCCCGCCGCCGCGGCGATGCGCTGCACCAGCGCCGCTGCACGACGGGCGACGCTGTCGGGCGGCGCCACCCGCTCGACCATGCCGCGCAGCACCCTCAGCTCGGAGGCCGCGAGCTCGCGCACCGCGACGGGCAATGCCGCGGCGTCGAGCTGCGCCGCGTCGAGGAACTGCTTCGCCTCCTCGACTTCGGCCGGGACCGTCACCCGCCGCCCCTGCGCCACCACGCCTGCCGCGTACTCCTTCGCGGCGAGCGACGCGGCCGCCACGATACGGCGCGCCACGGCGAGCGAGTCCGTCCCTTGCGCCGCGAGCGAGGTCGCGACGCAGAGGCTCAACAGTGCGCCCAGTAAGAGCTTACGATGGATGAGAGTGATTCTCGGAAAGCAGGTTGCAAATACTAGAGTGATTTAGTCGGGAATGCAAGCCGCCGCGCTCAATCTGCCTCGAGCACCACCACGGCGACTGCGGCGAGGTGCGTGTGCGACAGCGACAACAGCACCCGTCTCACCCCCAGCGCACGCGCCCGCGCCTGGGCGAGCCCCGACAGCACCAGGTCGGGCCGTCCGTCCGGCGCCCGGATCACCTCGATGTCGCGCCACCCGATGCCGCGCGCGCTCTCGCTCCCCTGCAACGCCTTGTACGCGGCCTCCTTCGCCGCGAGCCGCACGGCCACGTGCGTCGCCGGGTCGGGCCGGCTTTCGCAGTAGGCCCGTTCGGCAGGCGTGAGCAGTCGCTCGAACACCCGCGCGCCCTTGTCCGCGATGATCGCGCCCACCCGGGAGACCTCCACCAGGTCCACCCCCACACCCACGGCGCTCACGGCCGACGTCTCGTCACGACCAGTGCCGTTGCACCTTTGTTGCCCCGAATCTCGGAAGGCGAAGACCCAAGTAGGAACCGCACTAGAACCCCAACCGCTGAGCCAGCCACGCGGGCGCGGCGACGTAGCCCCCCAGGACGAGGCCTAGCCAGACGAGCAGCAGGGTGAGGGGCAGCCACGCGGCAACCAGCGGCCACAGCGACGGGCGCCAGGCCGCGACGGCGTCGATTTCCGGCGCCCAGCGCCGCCGCTCTTCGGCCACCACGGCCTCGAGCGCCAGCCAGGCGGCTTCGAGCCGCCGCGCCGCGGTGCGCAGCGCCTCTTGCCACTCCGCGTGGATCTCCTTGTCGAGCACGCTCGCCTCGCGGGCGCGGGCCGCGGTCTGATCGAGCGCGTCGAGGGCGGCCACGAACTGCTCCCCGCCGGTCGCGAGGCGCGCCGCGATCGCCCGCTTCTCCGGCCCCGTCAGCAGTCGACGCCGCCAGCGCGGGCGGGCCATCCGCACCTGCTTTCCAGCGCGCTCGATCTCGCCGTCCAGCGCGTGCGACACCCGCTCCGCCGTGCGGCGCACCGCCCGCTCCCACGCGCCGAGCCAGGCGCGGCGGCTCACCGCCTCCAGCACCCGCTCGCGCTCCTCCCGCACCGCCGCGGCGCGCGCCTCGCCGCCCAGCTCGAGAACGCGCGTCGCCAGCTCCTCCCGGATGTCATCGAGCGGCACCCACGGGTCCGCGAGGCGGCGCGGCACGAGCACCCGGCCGAGCGAGGGTGCCAGCTCCGGCACGCGGAGCGGCATCGGGATCCTGAGGGAAGCGCTCACGCCGGCACTGTAAGCCGGGCCCGACGCCCGGTCCGGGCCTCGTAGGCCTCGACGAAGTGGGTCAGCGACTCGGGAAGGAAGCGCTCGCGTGCGAGCCCCGTGGCGGTGATCGCCCGCTCGATCGCGGCCGGCTCGCCCTCCACCTCGAGCAGCACGTCCATCCGCGGATACCACTCGAGTCGCAGTACCGCCTCGTCCAGCCGGTAAACCTCGACCGTCCGGTCGATGCGGAGCGTCACCTCGAACCCCAGGCGCTCGAGGATCGTGAGCGCCGCGTCGGGGTCCGCGATGCGGGCCTCCGACTCCTCCCGATGGCGGTACTTGCCTCGCTGCGAGTGCGGCCCCTTCCAGCCGAGCACGCCGTAGGCGGGGGCGCCGTCCGCGGGGCGGTAGATGCGCAGCCGCAGCACCTCGTCGCGGCGCTCCAGCCTGCCCTTCCGGTCGAACCGCCGGTCCACCATGGCGCCACGGAACTCGGCGACCGCGCCGGCCCGCCCCAGGGACCGCCGCAGCGCCTCGGGGTCGTCCACCCGCGCTTTGACTTCCAGCTCGTCGGCGGACAAGGACCGCCTCAAGCGAAGATCGCGTCCAGCACCGCCGCCGTGTCCGCGAGCGTCGCGAACACGTGCGCTGCGCCGGCGGCGCGCAGCGCCGCGACGTCGTAGAACCCCGTCGCGACCGCGACCGCGCACGCCCCGATCGGCCGCCCGCAGGCGACGTCGTCCGGCGTGTCGCCCACGATCACGATGTCCTCGCCCGCGAACGCCCGGCCCGCGAGCGCGGCCGCGCGCCGCGCCGCGACGGCCGGGAGGTCCGGGCGCCGGTGGGAGTCCGACCCGTAGGCGCCGACCCGGAAGCGTCCCGGCTCGAGCCCGGCCGACCGCAGCTTCAGCGCCGCGCCTCGCTCCAGGTTCCCCGTGAGCAGGCCGACCAGCGCGCGCCCCGCGGCCTCTTCGTGCTCGAGCGCCGCGAGCAGCTCGGCGATCCCCGCCATGAGCGTGGTCCGCTGCGTGGGCCGGGCCAGCTCGGCCGCGAGCAGGTCGACGTAGCGGCCGCACACCGCCTGCACCCGGGCCTCGTCCTGCGCCGCAGGGTGGGCCGCCAGCGCAAGCAGCTCGCGCACGATCTGCGGGTCTGTCTTGCCGTCGAAGCGGTAGCTTTCGATCGGCCCCGCCGTTCCCACTTCGTCCAGCAGCGCCTGACGGATCGCCCGCCGGCCGGCGCCGTCGGTCCAGAGCAGCGTGCCGTCGATGTCGAAGAGGACGAGCTTCATGGGAGAAAAATAGGCGGATAGACGGATAGAGGGATAGCCGTATGATTCCCCAGCCACCGCCATTCCAGGAGATTCCCCATGCGTCGCGTCACTGCGCTCCTCATCGCCGCCGTGCTGGTTCTCCCCCGCCCGGGGCGCGCCCAAACGGCGGACCTGGCGCCGGCGGACAACCTCGTGACCAAGGGCATCCCGCCAATCTCGGCCGCGCTCGTCGAGGAGGCACGCCGCTACGGCGAGTTCCGCGCGGCCGGGTTCTGGGACTGGCACCCGACGCGCCGGGAGATGCTGATCGGCACGCGGTTCGCGGACGCACAGCAGATGCACCTCGTGAAGTTCCCGGGCGGCGCCCGCACCCAGCTCACCTTCTTCCCCGACCCGGTCTCGGTCGGGTCGTATCAGCCGACGCGCGGCGACTACATCGTCTTCACGAAGGACGTGGGTGGCGCCGAGTTCTTCCAGAAGTACCGCTACGACGTGGCCACGGGCGAGATCACCCTGCTCACCGACGGCAAGTCCAGGAACGTGGGCGGCGCATGGTCGCACACGGGCGACCGCTACGCCTACATGTCTACGCGCCGCGACGGGCGGGACCTCGATCTCTGGGTGATCGACCCCGCCCAGCCGCAGAGCGACCGCATGGTGGCCCAGCTCGAGGGCGGCGGCTGGGGAGCAAGCGATTGGTCGCCGGACGACAAGACGCTGCTACTGATGGAGTACGTCTCCGTGAACGAGAGCTACCTCTGGCTCGTGGACGTCGCGAGCGGTGAGAAGACGCTGCTCACCTCCAAGGGGGAGGGCGCGAAGGTCGCCTACGGAAGCGCGACGTTCGCCTTGGACGGCAAGGGGATCTATGTCACGACCGATCGCGAGTCGGAGTTCCTGCGGCTCGCTTACTTCGAGCTCGCAACCAGGCGCCACCGCTACCTCACGAGCCGCATCCCCTGGGACGTTGAGGAATTCAGGCTCTCGGCCGACGGCAGGCTCGTGGCCTTCGTCGTGAACGAGGAGGGCGTCGGGGTGTTGCACGTGCTGCGCACCGACACGGGCGTGGAGGTCACGTTGCCGAAGCTGCCCGTGGGGCTGATCGGCGGCGTGCGCTGGCGCGGCAAGACCCACGAGCTGGGGTTCACCTGCTCCACAGCCCGCTCGAGCGGCGACGCCTATTCGTTAGACCTTGCGACGGGGACGCTCACGCGCTGGACGGAGAGCGAGACGGGCGGGGTGCGGACGGCGAGCTTCGCCGAGCCCGAGCTGGTTCACTGGACGAGCTTCGACGGCCGCGCGATCCCCGGGTTCCTCTACAAGCCGCCGGCGCGGTTCACCGGACGCCGGCCGGTGATCGTCAACATCCATGGCGGGCCGGAGGGGCAGTCGCGTCCCGGCTTCATCGGCCGCAACAACTACTACCTGAGCGAGCTGGGCGTCGCGATCCTGTATCCCAACATCCGGGGATCCGCGGGCTACGGCAAAACGTTCGTCACGCTCGACAACGGGGTGCGGCGGGAGGACGCGTACAAGGACATCGGCGCGCTACTCGACTGGATCGGGACCCGGCCGGATCTCGACCCTGCCCGCGTGCTCGTCACGGGCGGGAGCTACGGCGGGCACATGACGCTGGTGACGGCGACGAGGTACGACGACCGCATCTGCTGCTCGGTGGACGTCGTCGGGATCTCGAACCTCGCCACGTTCCTGCAGAACACGTCGGGCTACCGCCAGGATCTGCGACGCGTGGAGTACGGCGACGAGCGCGACTCCACCGTGCGCACGTGGATGGAGCGAAGCGCGCCCCTCAACAACGCGGACCGGGTGACGAGGCCGCTGCTCGTCGTCCAGGGGATGAACGACCCGCGCGTGCCACGCAGCGAGGCGGAGCACATGGTGACGGCGCTCGAGCGGCGCAACGTCCCCGTGTGGTATCTCATGGCCAAGGACGAGGGCCACGGGTTCCGGAAGAAGGCGAACGCGGACTTCCAGTTCTACGCGACCGTCCTGTTCGTGAAGAGATACCTGCTCGGACAATGACTACGCCTTGAGTCTCCGCACCGTCACCAGCCGCTCCCGCAGTGAAGCCATCCGCGGGGCGTCCGTGAACAGATCCTCCGATGCGACGCCCCCGCAGGCGAGCACCGCGTGCACGACGCGCCCCGCCCCCGCCCACAGCGCGACGTGCGAAACCCGCAGCCCGTCCGCGAAACACAGCAGGTCCCCCGCCTCGTACCCCGTCCCCTCTTCCGACATCGGCACGCTGCGACCCGCGAGCGCCTGTTGGTCGCCATCCCGCGGCAGCTCCACGCCGCGGGCGGCGTAGCTCGCCTGCACGAACCCCGAGCAGTCGATCCCCCACTCGGTGCGCCCGCCCCAGCGGTACGGCGCCCCGCCCAACCAGCGCCACGCCCATTCGGGCACGGCGACGAGCCGCGCCTCGGCCGCCAGCTCGGCGACCGGGCGCACCGTGCCTGCGACCACGATCCCGATCCGCCCGTCCGCCGCTTCCACGCTACCGTCGCGCCGCGCCGCCAGGCGCGCGCCGATGGGCAGGCGCAGCCGTCCGTCGTCGAAGCGCAGCTCCGCGCCGTGCGAGCGGGCGCCTGCCCGCTCGATCCAGTCGGTCGCCCAGTCCTCGGGCCCCCGGGCGACGTAGCCCGCGTGGGTCCAGGCGTGGTAGCCGTCCGCCGCGCGAACGCGCAGCCAGCCCGCCCCCCCCCCCCCCCCCCCCCCCCCCCCCCCGCTCCGCTCCTCGAGGACAGCCAGCGCCTCGCCGTGGAGCGCCTCACTCACACGGTCGGCCCGGACGTCCGGCGCCTCGAGGAGGGGGGCGATGGCCGCAGTCACCACCGCCGCCCGATCATCCCCGACCGACGCGTCCGGGAGCAGCCCGACTTCAGCCGCGAGCCCCGCGACCGCCGCGAAGCGACGCAGCGCCTGAAGCCCCTGGCGGCTCGTCGTGCAGCCCACCAGTCGCCCGCCCTCCATCGTCACCTCCCACACGCCGAGCCGCGCATCGGGGATCCACTT
>Ga0209158_1000542_pt1 | contig 27424 bp, 12 predicted proteins | sample GraSoiAngelo_140_FD_185897 | JGI IMG/M metagenome (GOLD analysis project Ga0209158, IMG submission 185897) | Grasslands soil microbial communities from the Angelo Coastal Reserve, California, USA - 14_0929_12_30cm (SPAdes) (version 2) | ecosystem: Environmental > Terrestrial > Soil > Grasslands ...
TTGGTAATCGGGGAAGTACGACGCAAAGACCCACCAAAGTGAAGCTTGCTCGGCCCGACCCTAGTAAATTTACCTCCTTTTTTTTGTTTCAACGCAAAGAGAACAATTCTTTTGGGGGTAAGGTCTCAACACTGGCACCGGACAGAACCCCGGTGCTTGCGAGTGGCCCCCAATAAAGCGGGGGATTCTCGGGGGCGCTGCTTGCGCCTGCATGTCTGCAAGGAGGCCACACTGTCATGAGAAAGCTGCACCATATTGGTTTGTTTATCGCTCTTGTCTGTCTTTCGACGGGGGTCGCGAGAGCACAGTCGTTCCGGGTTCAGTGCCCAACGAGCACCATTACTCACCCGGTGGCGGCCAACAATAATTCGGAACTTCCCTACGCCGGTCCAACTTACACCGGCACGAGTGGATTTCCTGCAGCACCCGCCCACGTAAACGGGGCAATAAAATGCCAACAGATCTCAGGCGGAGATGGTTTCGCGACGATGGGTGACGGCACACAGACGTACATGTTCTCCTTCGGACCATTGTCTGGGCTCGCGGACATCGCTAACGGCCAGCCCGGTACAGAGTTCCCGAGCGTCTTCAATACCCCCTATTCGGGCACGCCGCTGCTGCCTGGTGATCCTGCCACGACGGTTGATGGGTCCGGTTCGTTTACGTACAACGGCGCCGTGGGGCTGGTTCCCGAGACTTACACCAATGCATTAGGAAACCCGGTTACGGTCATCAACGGGCACGTGGATGCCCGCCCGATCGAGGATATCGGCGTGATGAACGGCAACATCCCAGCGCCGCTGATGGCGATCGATGAGGATGACGAATTCTTCCTCACCCTCACTAACGTGGGCATGATCATGCGGCCAGATCTATTCGAGCAGCACACCGTCCACTTCCACGGTTATCCCAACGCCTCGGCGTACTACGACGGCGTGCCCGACGCCTCGGTGGCCATCAACATCGGCGGCAGCTTCACGTATTACTATCTTGCGCCGGACGCCGGCACTTACTTCTGGCACTGCCATATCACGCCGCCCGAGCACTTGCAGATGGGCATGGTCGGGCAACTTTATGTGCGCCCGCGGCAGAATCGCGTCCCGATCGGCGGCAGCCTCTACAACGCCCTTGTGGCCCAGCAAACCGATCCGCGCACGGCTTGCAATTCCGCCGCCGATATTCTGTGCAGCAATCCCGTGCCAGCCGTTGTTCCGGTTTCGAACGGTCGGGCAGCAACCGGCAACTACGCCTATAACGATGGTGACGGCTCGACGCACTACGATGTCGAGTATCCCATCCAGATCCACGGGTTCGACCCCAATTTCCATTTTGTCGGCATGACTTTCAACCCGGAAGGTTTTACGGATATGAAGGACAAGTACTTCCTGCTGAACGGACGGAGCTATCCCGACACGGTGCAATCCGGTCCACTGGAGACGAATTCGACGGATGGCGCCAATCATTTCTCGCAGCCGCTGCCCTCAATCATCAACATTCCGGCGGGCGGAAAAGCCCTCCTACGCATTTCCGACCTGGACGTGACGGAGTATCAAACTCTGGCATCGCTGGGAATTCCCATGCACGTCATCGCGCTCAATGCCAAGCTGCTCCGCGATCAAGCGGGAATCAACCTCGCTTACGATTCCAACTCGATCACCCTAGCTGGTGGCGAGTCGCTCGACGTGATTCTGGATGCTACCAATTACACGGCACCCAATACCTTCTATCTTTACACCCCAAATCTTGACCATCTGTCGAACGATGCTGAGAACTTTGGTGGGTTGATGACCGAGGTGCATGTCTGCGCCTCGGTAGATCCCCTCACCAAAGTCGGCGTCGGATGCAACTAGGAGAGCAGCGATGAGCCAAATGAATACGAAAAGACTGATCACGCTTGTAGGACTGCTTCCGGCTGTACTGGCAGCAGCGGCTGTTTTGTTCGCCCTTCCGGCGCATGCGGCGGCTCCTGGGATTACCGGGCCCACATTCAATCTGACCGCGCAACCGGCTTACATCAGCCAACCCGACGGAGCGATGATCTACTCCTGGGGGTACGGCTGCCGTACCGGCTTCGCGCCGAGCGGCTTTGCGCCGAGCGCTATCTCCGGTGCTGCGTGCCCCACGATGCAGGTTCCCGGGCCCACACTGATCGTCACCGAAGGACAGACGGTCACAGTGAGGCTGACGAATAATCTGCCCAATGCAGCTGGCAACACATCGATTCTGTTTCCCGGTTTTCAGGTGACGTCAACGCTTGGTGTAAGCGGCCTGCTGACGAGGGAAGCCGGGCATTCCACGGTTAACAATACGGTGGTTTACACGTTCGTGGCCTCGTCGCCGGGGACGCACTCCTATTACAGCGGAACGCAAAGCGACCTGCAGGTCGAGATGGGACTGTACGGCGCAATCATTGTGCTCCCGAACGCCGTCCCCGCCGCGTGCACGGGTGGGCTGGCGGCTGCGAACCGAGCCGTGGAAATTAATTTTGGTGAAACTGATTACCGCCTGTCGGCTTCCGCTTACGACCACGTGAAGAGTTGCTACGACCGCGAATACCTGTTCCAGTTCTCAGAAATGGATCCCGTCATTCACAGCCAGGCACAAGTGCAAGTTGCGGCTAAGACTGGATGTGTGGCTGGAGCTGCCGGATGCAGTCTCAACGTCGCGACCGAGCCTTACCATCCTGCATATTTCCTGATTAACGGGCGCTCCATGCCCGACGACATGGACCCGAACTATGCCTTCGAGTATCCGCACCAGCCCTACAACGGCAATCCCCACATGCATCCAGGCGAGCAAGTGTTGTTGCGCGTCATCGGCCAGGGCCGCTGGCAACATCCGTTCCACGAGCATGGCAACCACGTGCGAATCCTGGGGCGCGACGGGAACTTGATTCTCAGCCAGGCTGACCCGGCTAACAATCTTGCCGGACCTCTGATGTTCACCACCACGACGACTCCCGGGCTGGCCTTCGACGGAATTTTCTACTGGACTGCCAAGGGTCTGAACTGGGATGCCTACGGTCACAATCCTGCTTCTGGTGACGCTTCCGCCAAGCTTTCCTGTACCCCGGATGCCAACGGCTACAACACCGGTGTGGCGGCGCAATCGGCGATCAACTATTACGAGTGGTGCCAGGACCACAACAAGCCGATGCAGGTTGCTCCGTTCGGCGATGTGGCGGGTGGCGGCCCGGTAACTCTGCCCGATGCGAATATTTTCGCGAACGGCGCCTGGTTCGGTGGCAGTCCGTACCTTGGGCCGAATGCAACCGTCCGCGCGACCGGGCCCACCGGCACAACTCCGCCGTCAGGCACCATCGCGAACTCGCCCACCGGCGAGGCTGGCTTTGCGTTTATGTGGCACTCGCACAACGAGCGCGAGATCACCACCAACAATATTTTCCCCGGCGGGATGCTGATGATGATGCTGGTTGATTCTAGGGAATTCGTGATCGACGAGTCCAATTGACAACGAGGAAGAAAAATGCGAACGAACAATATGAAAGCTATCTTGAAGGCCGCGCTACGAGTAGTCTGTATTCTTCCGTTCGCGGCGGTAGCCGCCTTCGGCCAGACGGTTAATCTGACTGCCGGACCGGCCACCGCAACCCTGCCCGATGGCTCAGCGGTGCCGATGTGGGGCTACAGTTGCGGAGCGCCCGTGGCTGGTGCGACTTGCGCCAAATTGAATCCGGCTGCTCCTGCTGGCGTCTGGTCCCCCGTGGTGATTACCGTTCCCCCAGGACCACTGACGATTAGCCTCACGAATAGCCTCACGTTTGGAGCGAATTCCGTGCCCACGTCGCTGGTGATCGTGGGTCAGTTGGGCGGCGGTCTCGGAACGACGGCGACCTCTATGCCGGGTCCGGACCACAGCGGCGCCCAGCCAATCACGTGGCCCATCGCGGACCCCACACCGACAGGTGTGCCACCGGTGCAGGGTCCACGTGTGCAGTCGTTCTCCACTGAAGTGGCGTCTGGCGCGACAACGTCACTGACTTGGACAGCTCTTCGACCGGGCACATATCTGATTGAGTCCGGCACGCACCCGTCCATCCAAGGTCCCATGGGTCTGTACGGAATGCTGGTGGTCACCACTGCTCCCGTAGGAACCACGGCGGGCATAGCGTATCCCGCAGTTGGGACGACTCCTGCGGTGAACTATAATGCGGAAGTTCCCTTGCTACTCAGTGAAATCGACCCGGTGCAAAATAGGGCGGTCAGCACTGCGGTCAACACTGCGGGCTTTAGCGAGACCGCAGTGTGGTCCGGCCAACCCGGCCAGTGCGGCAATCCCAGTTCGGCAGTCGGAATTGTAAACACCTGCTATCCGCCCGCAGTGAATTACTCGCCGCTCTATTACCTCTTCAATGGCGTCGCGTTCAATAAGGCCAGCGCGGCGGCTTCGTTGTTCCCGTCTTCTCCGGCAACAGGGGTTACTGGAAGCGTTTTGGTGCGCTTGGTGAATGCCGGATTGCGCATGCACGTACCTTCGATTGTGGGAACACAAACAGGCACCACACCCCGTTCTGGCTTTTCACTCATTGCGGAAGACGGCAACCCTCTGCCGGGCGTTGCACGCGTGCAGAGCGAAGTATTCATGGCCGCGGGCAAAACATACGATGTGATGGTGAATGTCCCTGCCGCCGGCGGGACGGCCATTCCCGTGTTCGACCGTCAGTTGAGCCTGTCGGCCAACGCCATCTCGCGCGACGCCGGAATGCTGGCCTATATTGGCGTCAATGGCGCCTTACTTCCGGCCACTCCTTCAATCGCGGCCGCTGTAGCCAGGCCGGACACCTACCTTTCCCTTATCGCGGGCAAGACCCTGATCGTATCTGATCCAGCCAAAGGTGTAATCGCCAACGACACGAACGTCAACGGCGTTACCGTCTTAACAGCGCCTGCCAATGGCACGCTGACTCTCAACGCCAACGGCACGTTTACGTATGTGCCCACGGGGACCGCTACCACGGACTCGTTCGTTTACTATGCGAACGGCAACACGGCCATCACCGCAACGGTGTCATTGGGTGCCGCGACGATTGAGGCGGCTAGTGGCATCACCATGGGCAACATCACGTACAACGCCAACGTAGCGGGATTCCTGAGCATCAAGTCCCCGGGCGTATTGTCTGTTGATAAAGATGCGGCCGGGTATCCTCTTATAGTTGCCACGTCGACTGGGAATGCCCCCGTACCGTCTTCAGGTCTAATTCTTGCGGTTGATCAGAACGGCGGGTTCATCGCGTCCCTTGCGGCGCCGAACACTGCCCCAGCCACTTACACTTTTACTTACAAGGCGCAAAACTCGCAGGGGACGATCAGCGCTGCAAGCGCGACCGTGACGATAAACTTCCCGGCGGGGAGTGGTCTTACGGTTTCGGTTCTGGACGGCGTAGACAAAACTACCGATCTCAGCAACGACTATCGCTGGATCATTGAGGAAGATCGCACCTTCTTTATCGACCCGACCACTACCACGAACACAGGCACGACGATCGTTCCAACCTTTGGCACGAATTTCCACACCAGCTACATGCCCATCGTGGCGGCGGGCTGTGTCGGGACGCGCTCCTGCGAATCAGGCCAGAGCGTATTAGGCGTGCCGGCGGTGTGCGATGTTGGCAATGGTGTGTGCAGGACCACTGCTGCACAACAGATGGCCGTAAATCCCGGACAAGTCAATCTGGATATTACCAAGCGCTACTACATCACGGTCCTGCCGGGTGACGGCGCCGACGCGCTTGACGTCAACGCCCAGGGCCACGCACACGGCATGGGCGGCGCTCCGCTTGCCTACAACACAACCCTCGCCAGGTGGGTGAACCCGGGTATCACGCCGGCCGGACAGGCGTTCGTCACCGTGCTCGTCGAACCCACGCCCATGACGCCAGCCAAACTCTCGGTGTTTGTGTTTCAGGACGACTTCCCGCTCAACGGTGAGCAGGATGGCGGTGGCGGTATCGACGTGTTATCTCCCAACGAGGCAGGTCTGGGCAGCTTCCAGATCACGCTCCTCGACGATGCGGGCGGCAGCGGTGATGCCACCGGACAACCTACCTACGACATGTTCAACATGCCGTTGTCGAACAGCTTGGCAGGAACGATCGATCCGGCCACGGGGAATGATGCGTGCCCGGTTTCGGCTCTTGCGACGACTGGAATTGATACAGGCACTGGTCTTCCCGGTGCCTCGAGTCCCACCGGCATCACGGGCATGATCGTTACCTGCCCGAAGTACGAATCGGACGGACTGACTCTATCACCCCTGGCGGGCCAGGCGATCGTTGCTAACTTGTACCCCGGCAGATATGGCGTTTTCGCGACGGCGTCGGCCGACCGGATTGCCAGAGGTGAAGAGTGGCTGCAAACCAATACGCTGGACGGAGAGAAGGCGCACGATTCGTTCCTCCGCGTCGGCGAGCCGGGCTTCTTCCAAGAGTTTGGACCGGCTGGATTCCACGTGTCCATCGGCTTTGCCAACCCGAAGATCATCAATGATCGCTTGGCGGGCGTCTGCGGAGGCAGCGACCCCACCGTCACCGGCACGAACTGCACCAATACTGTGACGGGCACCGTCACGACCGAGCGTATGAGCCGCACCCCGGACCAGAGACTCTACAGCAGCGGCTCGTACGATAGCTTCGCTTTCACCCAATGCTACGTGAGCTTTGGAGACCCGGACGGCGAGGATTTTGCATTCACCAAGTGCGCCGCCGATGGCTCTTTCACTCTCTCTGGCCTGCCGGATGGTGATTGGAGAATCACCGTTTTCGACCAGTGGAACGACATGCTGGTGGATGGCCTTTCGACGCCTGTCAGACTGGCCGGCGGAACGACCGCCCACTTCGACAACGCTCCCGGCGGCTTAGGCGCGATTGCCATGAACCAGTGGCAGACGAACATTTACACCCGAACGTTCTTCGACACGAACCGCGATGGCGTTTCACAGGACACCGAACCCGGACTCTCACTGGTATCGACCAACATTCGATTCCGAGATGGCAGCTTCTCCAATTTCAACAACACCGACCTCGCCGGCAACGCGGGCTTCAACGAGATATTTCCGCTGTTCAGCTGGTATGTTGTTGAAACGACAACGACACGCTATAAGAGCACTGGGACTCACGTAGTCTACGACGCAGGCGGCCCCGCCGACGGCACGTGCACCACAGCAACGGCCCCGTGCGGAAGCTCCAATATTGGCACCTTCTACGCGAACACCTCTGAACAGGTTCCCGTGCCCGCTGGCCTGCGGGTTCCCGGCGCGAGGTACTGTGCGAACGCGGACTGCCCTGCTGGCGACACGGCCGGAGGATCAACGGGCCGAGTTGACCCCGCGTGGGTTCTCACCGAGGGCTGGCAAGGATTTTCCGGACAGAACTCGTTCATCGAATTCGGCAAGATGCCCTTCGCGGCCGGCGAGAACGGCGGCATCAATGGACATGTTGTGTATGCTTCGACTCGTCCATTTGACGACCCATCGTTGCTCCTGCAGCTGAGTTGGGAGCCGCAGATTCCGCATGTCACCATTAACCTTTACCAGGAGGGGACAGCGGCGGATGGTAGCCAATCCCTCAGATTGGTTGACACCACGCAGACCAGCAGCTGGGACGATTGGGCCCAGGGCTTTTACCCGGGAACCAACAAGCCCTACATGAGCTGCCCGGGTCAGGGAACGGCCAGCGGAACAAACGCGGATCTCTTCTTTTTCACGCTGTTCAACCAGCCGGACTACCTTGATTTGTACAACTCCCAGCACGGCGGTCCCGCCGTCCACACGCTGCCGAACAATTCCCAGTTCAAGTGCTATGACGGCATGCACAACTGGAATCAGGTCCAGCCGGCGCCTTACGACGGCTTTTATCTGTTCCCCAGCATCATCGGCAGAAATTCGACGAGCGGGGCACCCACCGGGACCGGATCAACCAACGGAACGCCCGGAACGCGTCCCGGTTCGAACTGCACAATCTGCGTAGCTAATCCGACCGACGGGACTCCCATGCTGCCCGCTGGCAAGTACGTGGTAGAAGTGGTTGTGCCTCCGAACTATGAACTGGTGAAGGAAGAAGACAAGAACATTTTGATCGGCGACACCTACATCGCGCCGGTGGTGCAACAGTTCGCAGGTCTCGGCAACATCTACATTATTCCCGACCAAGCGGCCGTCGGCGCTACCTACAACGCCAACAATGCACAGAACCCGACGCAGGATCTGGGCGTTGTACCACGTCACGAGGGTGATACCGGGAGCGTGGAGACCTTCTGGCCTTGCGTGGGGGCGTCGCGCGTCGTTCCCGACTACATCAGCCTGTTCCCAGGGTCCCAGGAAGTATCGCCGTTCGCCGGAGCTACTCGCAATCTGTGCGACCGTAAGGAAGTGACGCTCACTGACCAGGCGTCCGCGTTGGCGAAGTTCTACCTCTTCACCTCGGCTCACGTGGCCGCCCACTTCACCGGCGTGATCACCGACGACTTCACTTCAGAATTCGACCCGTTCTCGCCACAGTTTGGCGAGAAATTCTCGCCGGCCAACTTGCCGGTAGCCATCAAGGATTTCAACGGCAACGAGATTTCCCGCGTGTATACCGACCACTGGGGGGCCTACAATGGCTTGAATTACTCGACCTGGGAAGTCAACCCGCCCAATCCGACCGGGTACGCACCCCAGATGATGGTGACGTGCATGAACGACGCAGGGACTGGAGCGACTCCGGATCCGCTGTACAACTCGCAATACAGCCAGTTCTGCTACGAAATCCCATTCATGCCTGGGCAAACCCAGTACATGGATACCCCGGTTGTGCCCACCTCCGCCTTTGCGGGCGCGGGATACAACAATCCTGACTGCAACTATCCGGCGTTGACGCCCGCCATCAAAGAAGTGGATGGCGATGGAGTTGGACCCTACGTGAGCGCGGCCGGTAACACCCTTACGATTACGGCATTGGGCGACCAGATGGTGAACAACAACGCATACTCCGGGCCTTCGGCCACAGCAGCTCCTTTCAATCAGAAGACTGTTCTGCGCCACTATGGATTTGGCACCGCGGGAACAGTAGCTCTTGTCGGCAGCGATGGCGTTTCCCATCCGCTTACAGGCGTGAGCTGGAGTGACCTATCGATCACTGGTGGTGTGCCCACCGGCTTGCCGAACTGCGGCATTCAGCAGCAAGCGCAATACGGAGGCTCGACCGCGCAGTGCGGTCAATTGCTCATCACCAGAGCCGACAACGGCCATCAGTCCATCGACACCGTGACCGTCACCATCGGCGGCAAAGCTCCAAGCCACGTCCTAGCCTCGACCACGATCCAGAGTGCGATTGACACGGCGGCGCCGGGCGACCTGATTATCGTTGACCCCACTTGCGCGCCGACTGCTGGGGCCACGCCAGTGGCGTGTACAAAAACTGGTCAGATCCACAACCAGTCTGCCCACCAAGAAATGCTGCTGATGTGGAAGCCGGTCCGGCTGCAAGGTGTCGGGGCTGCCTCCAGCATCATCAACGCGAATACCCACCCTGCGGGCAAGGTGGAATTGTGGCGCACCCAGATCGACTGTCTGTTCGGGCTGGCGACCAGCGGTACGCCGAACGGGTGGAGTTCTGCTTGCGCGACCGGCTGGACCGCCTTCAATGCCACTGCCAATAATCCGCAGATCGACCGGATACCTCTGGAGTCCACTGTTGGATGGGACGCCGGCCTCAACGGCAACCTGGCCGAGTTGTTGCAAGAGCCCTCGCTGATGGGCGCGCTAGAAGGAGCAGCCATTACCGTGTTGTCGAAAGGCGCGGACTTCCACGGAGGGAATCCATGGGATCCCACTCTCCTCGCCGGCTTCCCGGCTGCTACTACGTTGCTTACGGGCAGCACTTGCGGGCCGGTCGCAGGGCCGAATCCGTTCCCGAGCAGCTTCTGGTGCAATCCGTCGAGCATCGATGGCTTGGGTATCACCAACAGCTCCCAGGGAGGCGGAGGCATCTTCGTGCACGGTTGGGGTCACAACATTCAAATTGCCAACAACCGGGTCTCCAACAATACGGGAACTCTGACCGGCGGCATCAGCATCGGCCTGGGTGAATTTCCTGCCCCTTACATGCAAGGGTCGGCCACAAACGCAGCTCCCGGGTCCTGCCAGTCCAGCTTGGTAACGAATGTGCAGCTGCCGTACTGTCATAACCTGAACGTGAACGTGCACAACAACTCGGTCACGTCGAACTCTTCCACCGGCGACGAATTGTTCTCGGCCACGCCGGCGGGAGCAGGCGGTGTCAGCTTCTGCGCCGGCTCCGACTACTACAAATTCAACTACAACTGGGTTTGTGGAAACCTGAGCACGGGCGACGGCGGCGGCGTCGGTCAGCTTGGGTTCAGCTACGGCGGTGACATCGAACACAACGCGATTGTGTTCAATCAGAGCACCAACCCGACGATCCCAGCCAACGGCGGCGGACTCCTTATCATGGGCTCCCCCGATGTGGATCCTCCATGTTCCACGGTCGACCAGGATTGCGTGGGGGCCACTAACCTTATTGGGCCGAGCGACGGCGTGGGTCCCGGCCTGCTGATCAATGCCAACCTGATTATGGGCAACGCAGCAGACAGTGGCAGCGGCGGCGGACTACGCTTGCAGAACATCAACGGCTCGGAAGTGGTTACTTTCCCCACGACTCCGGCGCAATGGTACTCTGTCAGGGTCACCAACAATATCATCACTAACAATGTGGCCGGCTGGGACGGTGCCGGAGTTTCACTGGTGGACGCGTTAAACGTGGATTTCATCAACAACACGGTCATGTCTAACGACACCACTGCCTCATCGGGTGTGCTCTTCAACACTCTTGGGGCACCCATAGCCAGCAGCCAGGGCCCCTGCGTTACCAACCCCGGTACTGGCCTGCCCCCGAATCCCTGCGTTTCGGGTTCGACGCCTCAGCCCGCCGGTCTGGTGAGTATCCAGAACAGCGCGGTCCTGATCGCAAACTTGCCCAATCCGATTACCTGTCCAGCAGGTCATTTTGCCGGAACGACCGCTAGCAATGGGACCTGCAGGACCGTCTCATATCCGCTTCTCGCCAACGATGTGTTCTGGCAGAACCGTCCGTTCAACATCACGGTAGGCGCTCTCGGGGCGGGAACTCTAAACCAGCAGCACGTCGTCACGCTGGTTCCCACGTTGAGCCAGACCGCAACAGGCCAGTGCGCCACTGGGGCCTCCTATTGGGACATCGGCGTGCGCGGCGACACGGGACCGAGCAACCATAGCTCGACGGTCACGCTCGCCCCGACGTATTCGGTGCTAACGGACGCGGCGGACTATCCCAGCGGTAATAACCTGGCATCTAACCCGGGCGTTGTCAGCCAGTATTGCAACGGCTCACGAGTTCCGCCGGAAAACGGTGGGATGGGTTATCAGGTGCCTCCGGGAATCTCGGACGCGACTGTGCCGAACCCCATCTTCAACCTGACGCCAGCCGCGACAGTGGACGAGGGCAACAACTGGATCAACATGGCTTGGGGCCCGCTGGCGATGGCGAGTCCGACCACTGGGGCCGTACTCGGGAACTATGCGCTGGCGGCGGGTTCGCCGGCCATTAATTACATCCCCTCCTCTGCGGCTACGAACTTCGCGGAGGCGCCGAGCCTTGACTTCTTCGGCACCTCAAGGAAGGCTAATAACGCTGTTGACGCTGGCGCGGTTGAGTTCACGGGTGGTACTACTACAGGGCCGCCGACGCTGACCTCGATCGCTCCTACATCAGGCGCACGCAGCACCATCGTCCCGGTGACTTTGACTGGCACGAACCTGACCGGCGCAACGGCTGTGAACGTGTCCGGAACGGGTATCACCGTCGGCGCCTTAACCGTGACTTCGACTACGGTTACGACCACCTTCACAATCTCGAATACCGCCACCCTCTCGGCCAGGACCGTTAGCGTCACGACGCCAGCGGGAACCAGCAACACTGTGACGTTCACAGTGAACGTGGGGACGGTGACCTTCACCTCGGCGACCAATGGAACACTGGGGACCGTAGCGGGCGTTCGGACCCTCACCTTCACAATTCCGACGCTGCGCGCTCCCGTCACTAGCGTGGTCACGGTAACTAACAGCGGTACCGCACCCGTGCAAATCACAGCGGAGAACCTCCTGGTCAACATCGGCGGGTTGTACTCTGTGACTGCAAACGGCTGCACAGCCCCAGTACCCGGCGGTGGCACATGCACCTTCAGTGTGAGGTACGCAACGCCAGCCACTCTACCAGCACTTCCTGATGTGGGAGCGCTGGCCGTTCGCAACAACGGTACGGGAACGATTCCTATTCCCGCTCCTCCGTACACACCGCTTGCGTTGGTTGCCCGGTAGGCGACAGCGGCTAGTTGACGATAACCAGGGCGGCTAATGCCCAGTAGAAACAAACAAGTGCCGTCCCGCTTCAACCGGGACGGCACTTGGCTTTTCTGGGCCGTTAGTGAGGAAGGGCGGTAGGCGGCCTCAAAAGTGCCAGGAACGAAAGAAGTAAATGGGCCGGAACGCCTACACAAGAAGTCCATGAGAAGGCTACTACTCATCGAAGCATTTTATTAGTCAGTGCTAACGAACAACGCAATTTTACGGCAGTCGCATGTGGATTTGTGAAGAATGCCTCCACGTGAATCCCAAGCCGAGGCGAAACATAGGGAATGGCGCAAACGGTTGGTTAAGCATGGACTGAAATAGGCTGCTGGAAGCAGGGAATTCCGGCGAATACGATGCGGCCTACGATTCGCTTAGCGAGGAACTCGCCAAGACCCCGAAAGAGAAGGGGGCCGAGGAATGTCACAGGAAAGGGATCGTCGACTGCGGTGCACACGAGTTCGAAGTAGTTCAGCTACTCTCGAGTGCTCGCTCGAGGCAATCCAGCGCCAAACCTGATTGTCCGATGATGGGCAAGTGCGCCAAGTAGCCACCCCGGAGAATGGAGGCGGTTACTGAATGGTGTTCCGAGATGGGAAACCAAGCGACCACGCCGATGTGATGATTGGCACGTTTCGTGCAGGCAGATACCTATAGAAGCTTCCAACAGGCCCTGGAGAGGGATCCGTGAGGAGTGTACTTACCAAGTTGTGCAGATCTTTTCTCATTTTTGACTTCGGGGCGTTTGTTGACCGGGGGCTATCAGTGCTTGCCAGCGGTATCGTGGACTAAGCCAGGAAAACAGGGGCGGTTTGGCGCAGCCTGCACATCCCCCCGGAGCCTGGCACAAGGATAAATCAGCAATGTCTAAACATAATGTGACGAGAGGAACTAAAGTAATGTTGCTGGCAGGGGTTCTCGCGAGCAGCACTTTGGTTATGACGGTGGGGGCCCAATCTCCCGCCCCGACCGGGCAGCCGGGACATGCGGATGCCAAGCGCTATCAGCCCGACAGGTTTGCCGGACGAGCGGGCAAATATTACGAACTGGTCTGGGGAGTTGACTCTCTGGCCGTGAAGTGGACGGAGTCGGGCGAGGTCGTCCGATTTACCTACCGCGTGTTAGACGCGGATAAAGCCAAGACGCTCAACGATAAGAAGGCTGAACCCTTCCTGATCGACCCGAGGGCCCAGGTCAAGCTGGTGGTGCCGTCGCTCGAAAAGGTCGGGCAGTTGCGTCAGAGCAGCACACCCCAGGCGGGTAAGTCCTACTGGATGGCGTTCTCGAACAAAGGCAGGCTGGTGAAACGCGGAGACCGTGTAAGCGTGGTGATTGGGCGATTTCGAGCTGACGGACTGGTGGTGGATTAGCGTCTCGCTGCTGGCCTCTGGTGTGACCGGCGTAGGCTCGCTTGGAGCTTGATGCCGCGCAAAGAAAAATATGTCTTTTGATCCTATGCTTGACTTAAGTCTAAGTCTCAAATCTTCGAACGAGGTCGCATCGATGTTACGAAAATCACTGGTCATTTCTATGTCGCTGGCGTTTGCCGTTTCCCTTGGCGCAGCCGGGGGCGAAACTCCTTCGCAAGCCAAGCTTTCCGCTGCTGCCATCGTCGATAAGAACGTGGCGGCCCGCGGCGGTTTGCAGGCGTGGCGCGCGGTCCAAACGATGTCGATGCAGGGAAAACTGGGCGCCGGAGGGAATCGGCGGGCTACCATCTCGGTTCCAATTCCGGAGAGGAAGTCGAGCAGACAGGCGCTCCCGACGCGGCCGACCGAGGAGGTTCAACTGCCGTTTGTTATGGAGTTGAAGCGACCCGGCAAAATGCGGATGGAGCTTCAATTCAACGGCCAGACGGCCATTCAGGTCTTTGACGGCGCCAACGGCTGGAAGCTGAGGCCGTTCCTCAACCGGCTTGTGGTTGAGCCTTACACGACAGAGGAAATGAAGTTGTCATCCATGCAGGCAGACGTCGATGGTTACTTGATCGATTACGCGGCCAAGGGCACCCAGATCGAACTGGTTGGCATGGAGAAGGTTGAGGACCGCGACACATATAAGCTCAAGCTGACCATGAAAAATGGGCAGGCGATCCATGACTGGATAGACGCGCAGACCTTTCTGGAAGCGAAAATTGAAGGGCAGCCTAGGCGGCTCGATGGCGTGTATCATCCAGTGGAGGTGTATTATCGCGATTATCGGCCAGTAAGCGGCCTTCAGATTGCGCATCTTTTGGAGACGAAAGTTCTCCAAGTGGCTCGAACAGCGCAGGGGTTCAGAGACCCGGTTGTTCCGAGCGAGAAAATCATCGTGGAAAAGGTCGTGGTGAATCCCAAGCTTGATGAAAACCACTTCTCGAAACCAGAACTCCCAGTCGCACCGAATGCCAAGTAGGCTGGTTTGAGCTGTAACCTAACTCCGCTCTCAATTCGTTCCGACTTCCGCTGAAGGCGGTGAATCCCCAGGCTCGAGGATTCCATCTTCCGAAAGCCCAAGGGCAACAAGCAAAGCGTTGCCCGGGAGAAAGGTCCGCAAAACGGCTGCTACGAGTACCAGCGGATCTTCCACTGATTTGGCAACCTGTTTGCTCTCTATCCTTCGTATGTCCCTAGAGGCGCAGACCCCTGATTCCGTCGTATCTTGTTCATTCTGCGCCATTTCTGAGATTAGACAGGAGACCTCGAGCGGAACGGATGGTCCAAAGAATGGCAACTTTTTTGATTTAGAAGGCACGCAGGTTCAGTCTACGCCGTTCCGAACAACCCCATGAAGAGGCCCCTCGCACTAGGTTCCCTAGCTTTCCTAGCGCTGCTTGCGTTCGCAGCAGGCCGTTATACTGCTAAGCCCAACGATAACCATACTGACGCGAAACGCGTTCTCTATTACGTCGATCCGATGCACCCTTCCTACCGGTCAGACAAACCGGGAATCGCGCCCGACTGCGGGATGGCCTTGGAGCCTGTGTACGAGGGTGAAGATCGGGCGGCGAAGCTTCAGTTGAGGCCCGGCGCAGTTTCGATCAGTCCGGAGAAGCAATTGTTGATCGGAGTTCGTGTTTTGAAAGTTGAAAGAAACTCCGGATCTCGCATGATACGCACGACCGGCCGCGTGGATGCGGACAGTGGCAAGATCTTTCGCGTGATGGCGGGCGCCGAGGGCTGGGTGCAATCCGTCAAGAATAACCCTGCTGGCGCGTTTGTAAAAAAAGACGAGCTCCTGGCCTTCCTTTACAGCCGTGAATTTCGCAACGCCGAGCAGGCCTACTTAGGCTCCCTTGCCAGCCTGGAGCGCTTGAAAGGCACCCACGATCAGGAAGATCCCGCCAGATCGAGCGATGCAAGTTTGCGAATCAATGAGGAACAGTTGCGTTCTTTGGGGATGGGTGAGCCGCAAATAAAAGAGTTGGCTAAAACACGGCAGATCACTCGCGATATCACGCTGACTTCTCCCATTGATGGAATTGTACTCTCCCGCGATGTCTCTCCCGGCCAGAGGTTTGAAAAAGGGACGGAGTTTTACCGCATCGCCGATCTGCGCAATGTCTGGATCACTGCCGATCTCTTTGGAGGAGACACACAGTTCTTCGCGCCGGGTGCACGAGTGAAGGCCACTATTCGCGAACGGGGGAAAACCATCTTTGCCACCGTCGGCGATACCGCGCCGCTCTTCGATCCGGCGTCACGCACCTTGAAGCTGCGGCTGGAAGCCGAGAATCCCGGCTTTGTCCTGCGCCCAGATATGTTCGTGGATCTGGAATTCAGCGCCAAAGCACCCGCGGGACTTGCGATTCCGCAGGATGCCGTCATTGACAGCGGTCTGCAAAAAATTGTCTACGTGGAAACCAGTGACGGGGTGTTCGAGCCGCGCCCCGTGATTCTTGGAACTGCTTACGGTAATCTCGTCACCGTGACCAGCGGCCTGGCCGCTGGCGAGAAAGTCGTCACCTCGGGGAATTTTCTGATCGATTCGGAGAGTAAGATGCGCTCCTCGGCGCTCATCTCTCCCGCAATAAAAGATGTGCAACTGTCCTCCGGTCAGCATGCCGTCGCTTTGCGGGACCCGGTCTGTGGAATGGAGCTCGATCCCAACCGAGCTTCCTCTGCCGGGTATTCGGAGAAGTACCAGGGTGAAGTGTTCCAGTTCTGTTCGGACAAATGTCAAAAGAAGTTCCAACAGGATCCGGCTAAGTATGCAGGCGTAAAGGTGAGTTCGGTATCGGATCCGGCGCGCGCTTCGAGACCTGAATGATTAACCGCATCATCGAATTCTCTGCAAACAACAAGGTTTTGGTATTCGCTTTACTCGCCGCAGCTTGTCTCTGGGGAGCCTGGTCAGCTTTTCATCTGCCTTTGGATGCCCTCCCAGACCTCGGCGAGACCCAGGTAATCGTTCTCTCCCGTTGGGATAGAAGCCCGGATATTATCGAGGACCAGGTCACTTATCCCATTCTCTCCGCCATGACTGGTGCGCCGAAGGTGCGGACCGTTCGCGGCATCTCGGACTTTGGGTACTCCTATGTTTATGTCATTTTCGAGGAAGGCACCGACATCTACTGGGCGCGTTCTAGGACCCTCGAATATCTTTCCGGCGTGACTTCCCGGCTTCCCCCGGAGGTCAAGACAGAAATTGGGCCCGATGCGACGGCGCTCGGTTGGGTTTTCCAGTACGTTCTCAAGGACGAATCCGGGCAGCACAGTCTTGGAGAGCTGCGTTCCTATCAGGATTGGTATCTCCGCTATTACTTGCGAGCCGTGCCGGGAGTCGCCGAGGTCGCTTCCCTCGGCGGATTCACACAGCAATACCAGGTCAATGTAGATCCCAACCGGCTGCGCTCCTATGGAATCCCCATCTCGCGCGTGGCCGACGCCGTTCGCGAAGGCAACCGCGAAACCGGAGCGCGGCTGCTGGAATTCGGCGGCGCTGAATATATGATCCGGGGCCGCGGATACCTAAGCTCAACCAAAGATATTGAGGAGACCGTCCTGACGGCCGTTGACGGGACTCCGATCCGCATCAAGGATGTGGCTCGCGTGGTCATTGGCCCTGATCTCCGGCGCGGCGCAACTGATCTGAATGGCATGGGGGAAGTCGTCTCCGGAATTGTAGTCACGCGCGAGGGCAGCAACGCCCTCGACGTGATCGACCGCGTCAAGGTGCGGTTGAAAGAAATCGAGCCGAGCCTGCCCCAAGGAGTCAAGATTGTCCCGGTTTACGACCGCTCGGAATTAATCCTCCGTGCCGTTTCGAATGCACGCCTGACGCTGATCGAAGTGATGCTCACGGTGGTCATCGTTATTGTGATTTTTCTCTGGCATTTCCCAAGCGCCGCGATTCCCGTTGTCACCATCCCGGTCACCATCCTGCTTACTTTTATTCCGCTGCACTTTGCCGGCGTCAGCATAAATATTATGTCACTGGCCGGCATTGCCATTGCGTGCGGCGAACTCGTGGACGCCGCCATTGTGGTTGTCGAGCAGACACACAAGAAGCTGGAAATTTGCGAGCGATCCGGCAAGCCATTTTCCCCTAGCGAAGTGATTTTGGCGGCCGTGAAGGAAGTAGCTGGGCCCACATTTTTTGCTTTATTGGTTATTGCCGTAGCTTTCTTGCCGGTTCTTGCTTTGGAAGGCCAGGAAGGCAAGCTCTTCCGGCCACTGGCCTATACCAAGAACTTTGCCATGCTGGTGGCGGCTGGGCTCGCCGTCACACTAACTCCGGCACTTCGGCTTCTCCTAGTGCGCAACAGGCCCATCCTCGCCAATGCCGGCACGCGGCTTCAGCGCCTGCTTGATTCATTATTGGGTGGCAAGATCCGATCACAAGAGGATCACCCCATCACCGGGCCACTCATGCGTATCTACGCTCCAGTCGTTCGCTGGACTCTCCGTCGGAAAATGCAGGTTATTGCGGCGGCGATCGCCCTCGTGCTCCTGGCGATTCCCATGTACTGGACGCGTGGCTCGGAGTTTATGCCCCAAGTGGACGAAGGCTCCCTCCTTTATATGCCTACCACTATGCCGGGTATTTCCATCGCAGAGTCGCAGAGACTTCTGCAGCTGACGGATCAGATCTTGATGAATTTTCCGGAAGTCGATCATGTCCTGGGCAAAGCGGGGCGCGCCGATACTCCGACCGATCCGGCGCCACTCTCCATGCTCGAGACCGTCATCGTCCTCAAGCCGCAATCGGAATGGAGCGATGCTCACACCTGGTACTCCTCCTGGGCGCCACGGTGGCTCCTTCCCGTTCTACGGCACATCACGCCCGACCACATTTCGCAACAACAACTCGTTGCGGAGATGAACCAGGCGCTGAAAATCCCAGGCCTCTCGAATTCCTGGACCATGCCCATCCGGGGACGCATTGATATGTTGAACAGCGGCATACGCACGCCGGTGGGGCTAAAGATTCAGGGCGCCGACCTGAACAAGATGCAGGAGATCGGACGGCAGGCAGAAAAACTCCTCAGCGTTGTTCCCGGCACTCGAAACGTTTTTGCCGAACGCATCGGCGATGGCTACTTTCTCGACGTGAATTGGGATCGTCAGGCACTGGCCCGCTACGGGCTCTCGATCGAAGATGCCCAAAACGCCCTCTCGACCGCGGTTGGCGGGGAAAACGTCAGCACGGTGATCAAAGCCAGGGAGCGGTACCCTGTCAACGTCCGCTATCTGCGCGACTTTCGGTCGGACCTCGAGTCGCTCGGCCGCGTGTTGGTGTCTGTCAGCGGCGATAAACAAATCCCATTGTCCGAGCTGGCCACCCTTCATACTTTAACTGGCCCCTCCATGATTCGGAACGAGGACGGATTGCTCACCGAGTATGTCTTTGTTGACGTGACGGACGTCCCCGTTGGTGACTATGTCGAACAAGCGCAACGCGAATTGCAAAACAAGCTGAAGCTCCCGACTGGTTATTCGATCTTGTGGAGTGGCCAATATGAAATGGCTCTTCGCGTCCGGCATCGATTGATGCTCATCGTGCCGGTCACTGTCGCCATCATCCTCTTTCTGCTTTACTGCAATACGCGATCGGCGGTGAAAACCATGATCGTTGCCCTGGCAGTTCCATTCTCCGCAGTGGGCTCCATCTGGATGATTTCCGCGCTCGGCTACAATATGAGCATTGCTGTCTGGCTCGGCATTCTCGCCCTTCTCGGGATCGATGCCGAAACCGGAGTCTTTATGCTGCTCTACCTTGACCTCGCGTATGAGGCCGCGCGGCGCGAGCACCCGCAGTTCACGCAAGAGCATCTCTATGATGCCATTGTGGAAGGGGCCGCCCGCCGGTTGCGTCCCAAATTCATGACCTTTGCGATCATGTGCATCGGCTTGATTCCCATCCTGTGGTCTAATGGAACCGGATCGGAAATCATGAAGCGGATGGCCGCTCCGATGATCGGCGGTATCTTCACCTCCTTCATTCTCGAGCTGCTCGTTTATCCTCCTATCTATGCGGTATGGCGAGAAAAAGGACTGAAAAAGGAACCCATTCGGGATCCAATCATGGTGGCCGGCCATGTAGGCGCAGCGCAAGCGATTGGCGCCGATACGATCCGGTAATTCCGTCGAAATGCTGGCGACCTTTCGGAACTGAACCCCTACCCAGTTAATGGTGATGGCAGCCCGCGCGTTTATTCGCGACAATGAATCCCGGTTGGCAAGCGGTTCGACGGTTGCGGTGAATGCAATGCGCTGGCGTATGTCCCATTTCAGGAGAGTAGAGAATCAGGATGAAACGCCATACGGAAACCCAACTTCCGCAGTTGGTCGGCGTGGTGTTACCGACGCGCAACGGAGTAACGATTCGAAAGCGCTGCAACTCGCTCGAAATGGCCAAGCGTGCTGCGAAGACTCGGGCCTGTTCGCGTTCAAAACACAGGTACTTATTCACTAAACTACGGGACCTCGGTTAAGTATTGGAAAAATGGAACAGGTTTGTTGCACCCGAGGATGCCCCAACGAGTCACGCCACTCACACGGAATGGATCACCTTCCACCATCCGCGGGAGTGAACACGGCCAGTTGAACTATGCGAAATCGGTTCCCGTTACCTTGGAAGTTTTGCTGCCAACTCGAAGATACAGAGTCTCTCGCCTGAAAGCAAAGAACATCGAATGACGAAGATGATTTAAAGGCACGCCTAGCGTTCTACAATCGTTCTAAGCGCAACGACCGCGCAGAATGGCCAAGCAAGACTAAGGATTCCTGTGAAATATATTCGAATCGCTATCTTTCTGTTCATCTGTGCCCAGACTACCTTGGCCCAGCACTACATCGTTGCACCAATACCAAAGGCTGACCCGTTCTTGAAAAGGCCGAAGTCTTTCGAAGGCCACAGGTTCGATAGGCGCATGTTCTTTGTGGAGATCAGTCTACTCGGGGCGGCAAAGACGGCTGACGCAATCTCGACGCGCCAATTGCTTAACCGTGGGGGAGGAGAAGGCAATCCCATTTTCGGCCGTAATCCATCGTCGGGAAAACAGGCTGGAATCAACGCTGGGTTTTTCATCGCGCAATCTACTCTCTTCTATCTGACAGAACATAACCACAACGCATGGGTCCGTTGGACCGGGCGTGTCTGGTTGGGCGCCACGATCGCAAATCATGCGCAGCTGGCTGTCTGCAACGCCCGACTTGTCCGTCATTCCAAGCCATGCCAGGACATGGTTTCAGGCCTCTAACGTTCAGGCACCTAAGCAGAAAAGATGAAGATTCAATCCCGGGATGGTTTCTTTGAGAGCGCCACGACGCTGGAACCGACTGCACCAACCAGTGAATTTGTTGTCGTCGCGTTGCCCATCGTAAACAAAACATCACGGCGCGGCCTGCAGTTCCCAGTCGATTTTGGTTGAACGTTAAACATAGCGTCTTACGTGTTTGCGCATAGTCGAGGTAGGGTTTCGTTTCCCTACGCCAATTTTCAAGCTGCGCCTCAACGACCTCCTCCAGCACAGGAAAGTATCGGTGGTGCAAGCACTGACGACCGATCGGCTTTCGAGACCCGCTCAATCGGACTCGGTTCGAGGCTGAAGGGCGGCAAGTCATCCACGGGGGCACCCCCATGCGACAGCGGGAGCCGCGCTGCTCGAAGTGGACTTCGTCAGTGGCCCAGTGGTAGACCGCGGGCATCTTCCCGCAGGCCTGGGAGTTTTTTTGCGCCTTCTGCCGTTCCGGATCGGCTTGCCCAATTGCGGAACCAGGCTTGCGTAACCGAAAACCCAATTGCCGAAACATGTGCTGGCATTGCCGTACGCCCGAGTCTATTCCGTACGCCCGCTCGTTCCATGCCGCCAGCGTCTTGCCCTCGCAGATTTCCGCTCAAGCCTAGCGTCGCGGCATCCGCCGAAGCAAAGCGTTGATTCCCCAAAAGGTGCTTCTCGTTCAGGAGTCTCGACCGCCCCGACTGTTCACCCTCGCGCAGTGCGGCTGGCCTTTGCCTTCGAACCTGCGAATCCAATACTCGACAGGTTTTCGGTACGCCTCCCAACTGCGCCGCCTTCCGGACACGTCATATCATGACCCGCCAGTAGCTAGGACGTGGTGAAGCCGGTGGTCATGGCGTGATTCCACGAGAGATCCATCGGTTTAATTCGCAACTACCCAATTACTGATGACGTTGTGCTTAGTTTGGGGTGGGAGGTTTGTTGCGGTCCTGCTGCATCTGTTTTCGCTGCTGGTACATGTTCTGTAGTTTTTGGATCATTTGCTCTGGTGACTTAACTACCGATTTGTCAGCGTCGGCCTCGGAAGTGTCTGGCACGGCCTGCAGCTCGGCTGAGGCGGGTTGCTGCTCTGCTGACGCGGGCGGCGAGCCCGCTAGTGGCACTTCCACGGGACTGGCTGGTTCAGTTGAATTCTCCAGGCTGGGAGCTTCCACTGGGCCGCGGTTGGCCTGGGGATTTCTTCGACTCGCACCCCGCGCCTGTGCCGGCTCTGCCGGACTTGCTGGCCTGCCAGTTGTGACGGCGCCGGCAGCCCTAGTGCGGGGAGTCAGCAGTACGCTCAGTATGCCCTCCGGATCGGTATCAGACGCCTGGATAACGTAGTCAAGGTCCGTCCCGCCCAGAAGGGCGGCCAGTACTCTGCGTGCCGGACCCGGTCCAGCACGGACCCAGATCCTTTCGTCGGAAGAACTCGCTGGGAGTTCGATGTTTGCGCCCAGGCGCTCGCTGACTGCTGCCAGGATTTCCCCTAACTTTGAGTTTTCTGCAATGATGGTGAGCTGCCCGTCCTCATAGGACACCTGCTGCCGGCTGGGCGTCCCTTGTTCGGCGGTGAGAGGTAGGGGCACTTGCGGTGATATCGGTTCCTGCAGCAGCGCCGACGCTGCTGCCGTCAGTACGGATTTCGCAACATTAGATGCCTTCCTGCCGTTCGGAGGCGGTGTCGGCAGTTTCTGCGCTCTCACGGCCGGAGCCACGATCATGACCGCCAGTCCGCACACAAGAGTGAACAGCTTACGAGAATGCCCCTCGAGATTGAGCCGCCACGCTCTCCCGAACGCTGCCCGCAACTCATGGAAGATCCTGTTCATCGATTTGGCCCTTACCATCTGGGAGAAAATCTGACGATAACTCTCTCCCGCTTCACCATCGGCGAGGTCGTCGAGCCCCAGGTCCGTTCGAAGACTGTCTATCATGGGTCCCTCTACCTGGTCAACAACCCTTTGCGGCGGCGGCCTCTGTACAAAAGGAATCACTAGACCCTGCTGACTGTCGCAGCAGTTGACTGCTCCGATGCGGAGCGACCTTCTCGATCAAAAAGAGCGCGGAGATCACTTGAGTTCACATATACCCAACAGGCCAAGTGGACTTTTCACCACTACGGCTTCTCGTCGAAGGACTAAGATGCCTTGCCTTTCCCAGCCGGAGAGCAGCCGGCTCACGGTAAACAGCGTAGTCGCGGTCATCTGCGCCAATTCCTCCCGCGAAAGGTTGATTTCCAGCGCGCCATCCACACTCCGGCCTACTTGCGGAAGCAAGCGAACCAGCTCACGAGCCAGGCGTGGCGCAACCCTTTCCGTGGATATCTCTCGAAATCGGCCTTCGAGCATTTGCAAACGTTGTGCCAGGATACGCATGGTGTTGCGCTGCAGGAGAGGGAACCGTTCTGACAGAGCTTCAAACGTCGGTGCATTCCAGACCAGCGCCCTACACGTAAGAAGGGCCTCCGCCGTTGAGCAATGCCTGCCACGCTGCGCTGATCCAACCGACCCCACTATTTGACCGGGTCCTTCGAGTCGAAGGATGACGGCGCTGCCGTTCTCTCCCAATTGCGTTACCTTTACGGATCCTTCGGTTAGCAGCACTATTTCCTTGATAGCGTCGCCAGCGAAAAAGATCGTCTGCCGGCGCGTGAACTTTGTTACGCGGGCGGCGGATACAATGATTGCGGAATCAGCCCGCGGGATGCCCTCAAATAGCTTGGACAGTTCCGCGCACTGGCTCCCTTGGCGGGCCACGACCTTCATGTCCAAGTTGTTGTTGCTTTGCGGCAATTGCAATCTTGCTGTAAGTGAGGCCGCTTGGGCGTTTGCCATAATTTTCAGCGTTGTCCCCGTCTCGATTGAGTTACAGGTCCTAGCTGCGGGGGCTGGACCTTAAGTTTCGCGGAGCTTTGCCAGGACGATGCAGTTCTTCCGACCGAATAACAGGCCATAGGCTTGAAGAGGGCACGAGGCAATCGGTTCATCTTGGCACCCTTCCCCGGAAGGAGTGTTGTATAACTCCAAGCAAGCTCCATGCCTATGGTTCGTGTCCCCAAACAATTTATTCTAAAGGAGTTACCTAAGGGCACAGGGTTCTGCGTGAAATATCTTGCGCAAATTGGGAACGCAAGGGAAAAATATGGGAAAAGGAGGGAAGTTATCTCTCTAGGTGAGAATCCGTAGTCGGCCAGACCAGGACGCCCGAGCTCTTGAGTGTGTGGTGTTGGCATTAGGACACCGGTTAGGAAGTTGGTGCTGTTTGAGCCGGAGTCGGGCGCTGTGGTCGCACTGGACCGCGAGCCGCGGGCTTGCTTGGCTGCGCCGCGCCGTTGGCGGCCTTTTTCTTTGTTTCTCCACGCCGCACGGCAACAGAAGTGCCGGTACCGATATCAATCAGCCGCAAATTCTCGTCGGTGATCTCCTCGGCCCGCACGATGTGAGGTGTGATAGCGAAGACGATTTCGCTTTCGTGCCGTTCTTTATTCTCCTGACCAAACAGGTACTTCAAGAGGGGAATTTTTGTCAGCCACGGATAACCGCTCAGTGACTGTGTTTCTGTGTCTTGCAGAATGCCACCCACCAGATTAATCTCACCGTCCTCCAACCGCGATTCATGCTCGATGCGGCGCTGTCCAATGGTGGGTTGATTAATTCCACCGATATTGGAAGTACCCGTGACCGCTGAAACTTCCAAAACCATCTTGAGGGTGACCTCACGATTCGAGTGAATTTGCGGAGTAATGTCGATATTCACGCCGACATCCAGATACTGAAATTGAGTGTTGACCAGCGGGCTGATACCTCCCCCACTGACACCGGCGCCTGCCTGAAACGACCCGGTAGCGATTGGTATGCGATCGCCGATTTTCAAGCTAGCCTTTTGTTGGTCAAGGACGCGGATTTGCGGGTTCTGGAGAACCTTGGTGTTGTTGTCGGACATAAGAAAGTTGAACGAACCGCTCGGAACCGCTATAGAGAAACTGCCTCCATTCACCGAACCCAGTTTGACCGCACCCGCGGCCAGTGGGGCAGCCGCAAAAGCGATGGAGGTAGCCGTTGGAACAGTTGTGCCTAGGTTCCGCACCCGGTCGCGGGTGATTGACAACACGGCGATATCGATCACCACTTCGGCCCTCGGCTTGTCAAGGTCGGAGACCAATTTCTGCGCCAGTACCATCTGGTCTGGCGTGCCTCTGAGGGTGATCGCGCTGTGCGTGGGATTTACTTGAATCCGGCTGATGTCCAGAATTCCTTTGAGCGTGCTGACCACCTCTTGCAACTCGGCCGGCGTCGAAGCATTGCGAAGATAGAATGTGGTCATCACGTTGTCTTCAAAGTCCTTGCGCCTGCCTTCCGAGGCCACAAAGATGGCCTTGGTCGAAACCGGCCGCCAAAAGGTCTTCGATTGCATGGCGACCATCCTCAAAGCTTCGCGCAGGGGGACGTCGTCCAACTCGATATTAATTCGCTGTGGTTTGTAGTCCAGGTCAAACAGCACGTTGATTCCAGCCAGCTTGCCAATCGTTTTATAGACATTATCAGCCGTGGTCGTCATGCGCAGGGTAAGCGGAGTATCCGAAAAGGGTTCCAGATCGACCGGGCCTTCAGCCTGCTCTATCATTTTGCTCAATGGCGACTCCGGCGTCGGGGCAGCCGCCAGGCCTTCCTGCTGTTTTTTGAGCATGGCGGCTGTGCGTCCCAGCTCTTCTTGGGCCGCAATGTTGGTGATGTCGATCTGCGCCGCAAGCTGAAATTCCGCGAGCGCTTCGGCTAACTTGAGGCTACTGCGCAGCAATTGGCCTTTGCGCACATGCTCAGCTGCAGCGGAGCCTCGCAACCGGAGGTAGGCAGCCAAGTATCTCGAATCCTTGGGCTTCAGCGCGTACGCTTCCTTGTATGCTTCAAAAGCAGCATCGTATTGGGTCTGCGACTCGGCGCGAACACCGCGATCATAGGCAGCCTTCGCTTTATCGGCATAGGCTGGCGCGTTGATCGCCAGAATCAGGATGGAAGCCAACACCATGCGAAAATGCCTCATATCGTTGCTGCCTCCACGGCAGGCCTCAATCGGACCATGAAAACCCGCCTGAACCGCACGGGGCCGCTCTAAAAAGTCAAATCCAGTGGAGGTAAGAGCAAATGTACGGCCACGGTAGGAAATCGCTATTTCAGTACATCATCCCGTATGACCCACCTTATAGCTCATAACCCTGGTCTACTTATTTGCTGTAGCGCAAAGAAGGACCCTTTGCTCCCCTTCAAATACTCGCGTGCTGCCAGTCGGCGTTTAGGGCGGCTAAGAATGAAATGTCCTTTTAATGGAAATCTTGAGGAAGGTAACCCCTATTCAGAGGCAGATGCCGGACCCGTAGGAAAGGCCTACGGAGCTGATCAACGTGCGGAGACCAGGTCGATTACCCACGGCAATCGAGATGCATGAATAATGCCGGGCACTCATGAATTCTCATACCCCCGACAATTCGCTGCCAAGGTTGTTGTAGCGCAAAGACGAACCGCCAAGATACGTTGATATTATTGTTTAATGGCTGAACTGGCAGCCGAAATGCGCGGTTGCCTGTCGCTGGTCCGATGGAGTAGGTCTCTCAAGCTATGAAACTTGGCTACCAACTTGGCATCGTCGCGGCTTTGATCTTTCTGGCCAGTCCATCTGCGTCCGCAGCGGAGATGGCCATCTTGCGCAATGGCTTTGCCATCCGTCACGAACGTCGCGAAACCCTAGACACGGTGACTCGCCTATACCTGCTAAAGGCGCCAGACAACTACATTGACGTACCTACTGCGGAGATCGTGCGTTTCGAAGAGGTGGACTCGCCCTTACCGCCAGCCGTCCGCTCCGCACCTGCCCGTGATCTCGACGCGGTCGTCAGTGCCGCCAGCAAACGAAACAACCTTGACCCCGATCTGGTCAACTCCGTGATCCTGGCCGAAAGTGGATTCGATCCCCACGCAGTTTCCCCCAAGGGTGCGCAGGGACTAATGCAGCTGATGCCGCAGACTGCCGCCCGAATGGGGGTACAGAATGCCTTGGACCCGGCCGCCAACGTGGAAGGTGGAACACGCTACTTGGGTGAACTGCTGGTCCGCTATCACCACGACCTTAGCAAAGCTCTGGCGGCTTACAACGCCGGACCGGATCGCGTGGAACAATATCACGGCGTGCCTCCCTACCCGGAGACACTGGCCTATGTGGCTCGGGTTGTTCGCGATTTCAACCGCAAGAAAGATATCCAGCGGCGCCCACTACAGGATCCCGGCAGTAGCCGCTCGCCGGACCAGAATTCCGATGCCACCC
>Ga0209158_1000545_pt1 | contig 27239 bp, 21 predicted proteins | sample GraSoiAngelo_140_FD_185897 | JGI IMG/M metagenome (GOLD analysis project Ga0209158, IMG submission 185897) | Grasslands soil microbial communities from the Angelo Coastal Reserve, California, USA - 14_0929_12_30cm (SPAdes) (version 2) | ecosystem: Environmental > Terrestrial > Soil > Grasslands ...
CAGTACACCGGGGCGTGCGGGAGATTCGTCTGCAGCGGCTGCCAGCTCTCGCCGTCGTCGAACGACACATACAGCGCGCTCTCGGTGCCGAGGTACAAGAGCCCGCGGCGCACAGGGTCCTCACGAACCACGTGGGCGTAGCTCGCGGGGCCCTTCGCGACGCCAGCGACGATCAGCCGCCAGCTCTTCCCATAGTCGGTGGTCTTGTAGACGAATGGGTCGCGGTTGTTCGCCTGGTGACCGTCCACGGTGAGATACGCGGTGCCGGTGTCGTAGCGCGACGGCTCGATGTTCGACACCGTCCCCCACACGGGCATGCCAGGGAGGTTGGCGGTGACGTTCGTCCAGTTCTTCCCGCCGTCGCGCGTGACCTGCACCACGCCGTCGTTCGTGCCCGCCCACAGCAGCCCCGCTTTGAGCGGCGACTCGGCGATCGCGAACACCACGTCGCCGTACTCGACACCGATGTTGTCGGGCGTGAGCCCGCCGGAGATCTGCTGCTTGCTCTTGTCGTTCAGCGTCAGATCGGGGCTGATCACCTGCCAGCTCTTGCCGCCGTCGGTCGTCATGTGCACGAACTGACTGCCGGCGTAGATGCGGTGGTGATCGTGCGGCGAGATCGTCAGCGGCATCGTCCACACAAACCGGTACTTCACGTCGGCCGCCGGAAACCCGATGGTGCTCTGCGGCCAGATCTCCACATTCTGCGCCTGCCGCGTGCGCTCGTCGTAGCGCACCACGATCCCGCCCACGCTCCCCGAGCCCGAGGCCGAGGACCAGATGAGGTTCGGGTCGGTGGGGTCGGGCGTCGCCCACCCGCTCTCGCCGCCGCCCACCGAATGCCACTCGCCGCGCGGGATGATGCCCGCACCGCCGCCCCCGCCCCCGCCGCCGAAGCCGCCGACCTTCGAGTTCGAGGGCCCGCGCGAGGACGGCCCGTCCTGGCGGTTGCCCATGACGTAGTAAGGAACCTGGTTGTCCACGGTGACGTGGTACATCTGGGCGATCGGCAGCTGCACGCGGTCCCAGCTACGGCCGCGATTGGTCGAGATCGCCACCTGCCCGTCGTTGCCGACGATCATGCGGTTGCCGTCCGTCGGATCGATCCACATGTCGTGGTTGTCGCCGCCCGGCGACTGGGGGAACGGCACGTCCGTCGTCGTCGCGCCGCCGTCCAGCGTCTTGGTGAACGACGCGCACAGGAAGTACGCCTCGTTGTCGCGATCCGGCGCGACGGCGACGCGTGTGTAGTAGGGCTGGCGGCACGACAGTTGGCGGTCGTAGGAGACCACGTGCCAGTTCTCACCGCCGTCGTCGGAGCGCCACAGCTCGCCGCGCTCGGTCTCCTGACCGCGCCACGGCACGCCGTCGCCGGTCTCGATCAGCGCGTAAATGCGGCTCGAGTTGCTCCGCGACATCGCGAGCCCGACCTTCCCGAACGGCTTCAGCGGCAGCCCGTTGCCGGTCAGCTTCTTCCACGTGGTGCCGCCGTCCTTGGACACATAGATGCCGCTCCCCGGCCCACCGCTCTCCCGGCCCCACGTGTGGATGACGAGCTGCCACATCGCGGCGAACAGGATGCGCGGGTTGTTCGGATCCATCACCACGTCCGCGGCCCCGGTGTTCTCGTCTACGAACAGCACCCGCTCCCACGTCTTGCCTCCGTCCGTCGTGCGATAGATCCCGCGCTCCTGCTGCGGGCCGTAGCTGTGGCCCAGCGCGGCGGCGAAGACGAGGTCGGGGTTGGTGGGGTGGATCACCACGCGCGCGATGCGGCCGGTCAGATCGAGCCCCAGATGCTGCCACGTCTTCCCGGCGTCGGTCGACTTGTACATCCCGTTGCCGATCGAGATGTGACTGCGGATCCACGCTTCGCCCGTCCCCGCCCAGACGACGTTCGGGTCCGAAGGCGCGACCGCGAGCGCGCCGATCGACTGCACCGGCTGGTCGTCGAAGATCGGCTGCCAGTGAATGCCGCCGTCGGTGGTCTTCCAAATCCCGCCCGACGCCGCCCCGGCGTAATAAGTGGCCGGGTCGCCCACGACTCCCGCGACCGTCGAGACGCGGTTCCCTACCGGGCCGATGTAGCGGTAGCGGAGCTGGCTGAAGGTGGCCGTATCCATCGGCACCGCGGCCGCGGCGGGGGCCGGCGCCGGACGCGACGGCCGGCGCCCACCCTGGGCGTGACCGGCCGACGGGAGCAAAATGGTGGTGACGGTGGCGATGCAGATGCGAGTCGCGACACGAGACATGGGGAGGCCTCTTTGATTGGCGCTACAAAGAGACCGCCCACTGGGCGACCCGGCAAGCGACGCTAAGCGGAGCGGGGACCGATCGCCGCGAGGAATGCCTCGAACACCCGGTCGGACCACCAGCTGCGGCAGCGGGTGAGCGACTCGAGCGCCAGGGCGTGTGACAGCCCCGGCTGATGCGCGCGGTTGGTCGTGAGCGCGTCGTACACGTCGAGAATCCCGACGATCTGGGCCGAGAGCGGAATCTCGTCACCCTTGAGGCGGTCGGGGTAGCCGCTGCCGTCGTAGCGCTCGTGATGCCAGCGGATGATGGGCTTGATGTCCCAAGGGAACTCCACGCTCGCCAGCATTTCGATCCCCCACAGCGGGTGCATCTGCACCACCTCGAGCTCGTCGTGCGTGAGCGGGCCGGGCTTGGTCAGGATCTCGTGCGGCACGCGCATCTTGCCCAGGTCATGGAGGTACGCGCCGATCAGCAGGGTCGTCTCCTGCTCGTCGTCGAGCCCCAGGGCCCGCGCCATGGCGACGGCGTTCCGCGCCACCCGCTCGCAGTGGCCGAAGGTGTACCGGTCGCTCGACTCGATCGACTGGCCCCAGTCGCGGACCACCGCCAGGTACGTCGCTTCGAGCTCCGCCACTTTCCCGCCCACGTGCACCAGGTCGACACGCGCGTCCAGCCGCCGGAACAGCCGGTACGCGGCGTTCAGCAGCCGCAGCGCCTTCTGGTTGCGGCCCATCGCCTGGTAGAGCAGGGCCAACTCGTGCGACGCCTCGGCTTCGCCGAGCACCGAACCGTTGGCGACGGACAGCTCGATCGCCGACCGCAACCGCGACTCCGCGAGCGACGGGCGGCCGGTCTCGCGGTACACCATCCCAAGCACCCGGTAGGCGTCGGCCTTGGGACGGCGCGCGCCCAGCTGATCGAAGAGCGCGAGCGCGGCCTCGGCGTTGTTGCGCGCGTTCTCGAAGCGCTGCCGCGCCACGTCCACTTCCGCCTGATTGACGAGACAGAGACCCTGCAAGTACACGTCACGGGAGCGCTCGGCGAGCGCGCGGCTCTCCAGGAAGTACTTGTCGGCCTCGGGATACAGCCCCAAGTCCGCGCTGGCCATCCCCAGGTTGTGGTACGCGATCGCGCAGCCGTGCTCGTCCCCGGCGTCGCGGTACGCTTCGAGCGACCGCTCGTAGCGCGTCAGGGCTTCGTCCAGGTCGCCCTGGATGTTGGCGAGGATGCCCAGATTCTGCTCCACGCGGGCGCGTAGCTCGCGGCTCCGGCCGCCCACGTCCAGCGCTTCGAGGAAGGACTTGCGCGCGTCGTCCAAGGATCCCGTCGTGAGATCCAGGCCGCCGACGGTGTTGAGCGCCTCCGCGGCGAGCACGTCGCTGCCGATCGACCGCGCCACGGTAAGGCTGCGGCGACACAGCTCGCGGGCGCGCGCCGACTCGTTCCCGTGATGCCGCAGCACCGCCAGCCGCCGCAACGCTTCCGCCAGCACCGTTTGCTCCTCCCCCTGCTCGGCGAGGGCGATGGCGGATTCGTAACACTCAATCGCTTCGGGAATGCACCCCGCGCGCTCCCGCTCACGCGCCTCGTGGAGCAGTTCTCCACCCCGGCGGGCCCCGGCCGCTGCCGGCGGCGCCCCCGAGGACGGGGGAGCGAGGGTGTTCAAGCGCGGCTCACCAAGCAATGGCGTACTCCGAGAAGTGATTGACCTCTCCCGTGACGATCTGGGCGTGCTGGTCGTCCCACGACTTCAGGTACTCCAGGATCACGAGCACGTCGGTCGTATAGGCGATCTGCTTGGGAAGCTGCACCCCCAGCGTGTTGCAGTTCGCGTAGCTCATGGTCAGCGACGCGGGCTGCTGGAAGGTAAGACCCTCCGGGGCGAAGTGGACCCGGTTCACCGTGTCTGACGGCGCCACCATGGTGATCGCGACCGGCGCGAGCAGCGCGCCCGCCGGCACCACCAGCGTGTCCATTCCCACCTGAATCGTCCCGCCCAGGGGTCCGATCACTTGCGTGGCCGAATCGTACGGCAGCGGCGAGCATGTGAGCAGTCCGCCCGCGTGGACGATAGAATCCACCGGGACCTGGTGCGGATTGACCGTGGCCGAGTCGACCACGGAATCCGGAGCGAGGAGCGCAGCAGAACCGGTGCCCAGTGGCGAGGGTTCGCGACAGCTCAGGGCGGCCGCGACGGCCGCACCGACCACGACGGGGAGCAGGTATCGGCGCGTCTTCATCGGATCGCTCTCCTCTTGTCAAGCACCGGCACCGCGACGGCAGCACCAAACGGGAGGGCGCCTTCGAAGCGGCGCACCCACGGAGCGTCGGGCTCCGGTTTCCCGGTGCGCACCGCCGCCGCAGCGCGGGCAAGCAGCGCCACCGGATCGATGGGGGAATACGTGAGGTTGGCCACCGAGTCATAACCGACGCGGAGCGTCGCCTCGGGCGCGGCGCCGCCCACCGTCCCGCGCAGCGCCACGGCGGCCCGGCGGACGAGCTTCAACGCGCCGACTTGATCGGTGCCCGGCGCGAGCAGGGCGAACTCCGTGGGACCCAGGGATCCCACGACGTCCGAAACCCGCGCCGTCTGCACCAGAAGGCGTCCCGCTTGCGGGTCCGCCGGGTCGGGGTCCAGATCGAACACGATACAGGCGAGCCCGCCGTGCTTGCGCGTCATCAGCGCGCCCAGCTCGCGGGCCCGGCGCGCGAGGGCCGGACGGCTGTGCAGCCCCGACCCCGGATCGACCGCGGCATCCGCCAGAGCCAAGTCGATGCTGCGCTTGGCGTGCACGAACGTCTGGAGCTTGAGCGACAGCTGATCCGCGTCGAGCGGATACGGGATGAAATCCCACGCCCCGGCGCGTAGCGCCGTGACGCGCTGTTCCGGGGTCGGCTTGTCGGAAGCGAGGATCAGGATCGGGACGTTGTGGCCGATGCGCAGGTCGTTGTGCAGCAGCCGGCACGCGTCGATCCCCGACATGTCCGGCAGGTCGGCATCGAGGATGATGGTGTCAGGCCGGAGGTCGGGCGCCCACGCGAGCGCCAGCGTCCCGGTATGCACCTGCACCGCCGCCGAGTACTGGGTGTCTTGGAGCACGCTGCTGAGCGAGTGCTCCTGCGGAGCCGCGATCAGGATGACGGGTGGAGTCGGGGACGTGGGACTCATTTGTTTGGCGTCGCAATGTCGCATCAATCGCGCCACCATATCCCCGCCGAGCGCGTTCCTTCAAGCCGCTTTGTCGTGGGGTACGATCGCGGGCCGGTGCCTAGTCCCCTGCACCACTTTGTTGCAGCGACGCCACAATCGACAGCCCGCCTGCGGTTTGGACGCGACGGCGTTGGTGGCGGCGGAACGCCTCGAGGTAGCGCGCGTCCTCGGCGTACGTGGTGGGATACACCGGCGCGACGGGCCGTGGCTGCATGCGCTCGTCGACGTTCACGAACGTGAACACGCACGTATTGGACAGGGCCTTCGTGACGCGGTCCCGGCTGGTCCGTTCGATGGTCACCTCGACGCACAGCGACGTGCGCCCGGCGTAGACGATGCGGCTCACGAATTGCAGCCGGTCGCCGATACGGACTGGTTGCACGAAGTTGATGCGGTTGACGCGCACGATCACGGGGCGGTCGGGCGCGATCGCCTCGGCCTGGATCCCCGCCAGCTCGTAGGCGCGGCGGACGAGGTGGCCGCCGAACACCTTGGTGGGAACGTTTTCCTGCTCGGGGTACACGCGCTCCCACGCGGCGGAGGTGAGGGCGCCCGCCAGGTGGCCGGAGAAGTCAGGCGCCTCCTGAGCCGCGTGCAGTCGGGCGAGCAGGTCGTACTCCTCGCGGGAGGGGGGTTCGGCCGCCACGGCCGCGTGGCGGCGCCGCTTCTCGCGCCGTTCGGCGGCGGTCCGGCCCCGGCGCCGCTCGACGTCGTCCAGGTACTCGAGCGGGGCGACCGGCACGCTGCTCGCCGCGTCGCCCTCTCCCAGCCGCGCGACCATCGTGAAGTAACAGGACGCCACGTGCACCGGGTGGGGCGCCGGGTGCTCGATCCGGATGCCGACCTCCATCGAGCTCTTCCCCACCCAGTTGAGACGAGCGCGGAGCGTCAAGTCCCGGGTGACGTCGGCGGGTGTGCGCAGCACGATGTCGTCGATCGCCGCCGTCACCACCCGGGCCTGCGCCAGCGAGCGCTGCGCATAGGCGAGCGCCGACTCCTCGGCGAGCTTGTCGAGAACCTCCAGGAGCAGGCCGAACCGCATGTTGGCCGGCACCGCCTCGTTTACCACCATGAAGCGCCGTCGTAGCTCAAGGTCGGAGCTGAACGGCAGCAGCTGCTCGCGAGATGTCGCGTTGGGTCTCATCGTCTCGTCACCAGTGTCGTAGTTCCGGGGCGTCCCCCCCCCGGTACGGCGACGCCCCCACGTTCGCGGATCGGAGCGTGGGGGCGTCGGCACAGCGCGCAGCGCTTGTGGCTATCGGATGCGACTTCCCACGCGAGGTCGCTTGGCACACAGCGCGCGACCGTTCGGGACGAGCATCGAGTGCCGTTGGGAAGTTCTCATGGGTGAACCTTAACCAGGCGCCGCGCGGTACGTCAATCGCGTTCCGGAACGCGGAGGCTTAGTATGCAATGCCATGCTCGACAGCCGTACCCTTCACCTCGGCGGCGACCTGCCGGTTCATCGCTTGGGCCTCGGGGCGATGCGGCTCACGGGTCCGGGGATCTGGGGAGAGCCGGACGACCGCGCCGAGGCCATCGCGGTGCTGCGGCGTGCGCTCGAGCTCGGCATCACCCTGATCGACACGGCCGACTCCTACGGCCCCGAAGTGAGCGAGCGGCTCATCGCCGCGGCGTTGCACCCCTATCCCAAGGACCTCGTCATCGCTTCGAAGGGAGGGTTGCTACGCCCGGGTCCCGATCGCTGGACGCCCGACGGCCGGCCGGAACACCTGCGAGCGGCGTGCGAGGGCAGCCTGCGGCGGCTGAAGATCGAGCGCATCGACCTCTATCAGCTGCACCGGATCGATCCCGCCGTGCCGCTCGCGGACCAGCTCGGCACCCTCAAGGAGCTGCAGGCGCAGGGCAAGATCCGCCACCTCGGGCTCTCCGAGGTGACGGTCGCGGAGATCGAGCGGGCGCGGCGCATCGTCTCGGTCGTCTCGGTGCAGAACCTCTACAACCTCAGCGACCGCAAACATGAGGCCGTGCTCGACCACTGCGAGCGCGCGGGGCTCGCCTTCATTCCGTGGTTCCCGCTCGCCAGCGGGGGGCTCGCCGGACCGCGGGGCCCATTGGGGAAGGCCGCCGCGCGGTTGCACGCCGCGCTGCCGTGGCTCCCGCTGCCCAGAGGGCGGCCCACCCCACCAAGCGGTCCGTTGGCGCAGGCCGCCGCGCGCCTCCATGCCACTCCCGCCCAGGTCGCCCTGGCGTGGCTGCTGCGCCGCTCGCCGGTGATGCTCCCCATCCCCGGTACCTGCCGGGTCGAGCATCTCGAAGAGAACGTCGCGGCGGCCGGTTTGGAGCTCGAGGAACGGGAGTTTCAGGCCATCGGCGCCTGACACACCCGCCGGGATCCAAAACTGGATGCCAGAAACGTCGCCCAACCCGTTACATTGTAGTGATCGGTTGGATGCCCCCGCTCCCCTGGAGGTTCGCCCATGACGTCGTCGCCGCTCCCGAAGCAGGCCCTCACACTCGGAGGGCTGGTGCGCCGACGCCTCCGCGAGGTGAATCGTTCGGCAGCGCAGCTCGCCGAGGCCGTGCAGGTCCCCTTCGAGTACATCGACGACCTGATTACCGGGGCCCGGCGGCCGCCGCTGCCCGCGCGCACGGATATCTATCCGAAGATGACGTCGTTCCTGCGCCTCAGCCGCAACGATCTGACCGCCTGCGCGAGCGCCGAGCGCGCCGCCATGGCGTCCACGGATGCCCCGGCCCCCGCGGCCGCCGTGCGACGGCTGGTGCTGGACCTGTGCGAGCCGGAAACGGCGCGGACGCTGGAGCAGCGCCGCGGCAAGCGAGCCAACGCCGAGCTGACGGGGTTCATCCAGCGCCTGCTGGAGGTGACGCAGGGCGCGGTGCTGCGGCTGCTGGACGACCAGATCTCGCTGCGGCTGGCGGCCAGCGAGCGCGGCACCACCTATATGGTGCTGCGGCTCAAGGTGCTCGAGTTCCTCGACGTCACCGCCGACACGCTGACAACGGACCACTTCGCGGAATTCGTGCGTCCCCGCATCGCGCGCTGGGACGTGGACCTCGAGACCGGCGTGCTGCGGGTGTCCCTGCGGAGCCAGGAGCCTCGGCAGCGCCCCCGCGCCCCTAGAGCCCCAGCCAGTAGTTGATCTTGATCAGGAAGATGTTCTGCGACGGCCCGCGGAACAGCGCGCTGGCGTCGTCGCCGAAGTCGATCCGCCCCCGCGACAACGTCGACTCGCCGCTCCGCGTCCAGACGACGTAGAGCGTCGAGCCGGGGTGGTATTCCCACCGCAACACCGCGTTTCCTCGCAGTGATCGGAATGTGAAGTCGAGCGGCGGGATCACGAATCCCGCCGCCGGCCCCGCCCCGTCGGGGTCGATGGAATCCCCCGCCGCGACGCGCGTAACCGTCCCTACGTCGACGCCGTACACGAGCTTGCGGAGTGCCCGCGGCGCCGCGAATTCCTTGTAACGCGAGTAGGCGCCGCTCGCGATCAGCGGCTGCATGAACAGCTCGAGCGTCAGATTGGGCGAGAACGTGACGTTGAACCGTGTGTTCATCGCCACCGAGTTCTGCACCAGGTCGGCGAAGACGTAGCGGGCGCCGTAGAACGCGCTGGCCGTGGAGTCGACCACCTTCCGCACATACTGCGTGCCGATCTCGTCATGGTAGATCGACGGCCCGAAGGACAGCGACACGTTGGACGCGGGGCGCAGCTGGATCGTGAAATCGGCGTTGTGGGTGCAGTAGTGCTCGCGGTTGCACCCGAGATCGCCCGAGAAGCCGACCACCACATTCTTGCGGGCGTCGGTGTTGAGGTTGGCAGACCAGAGGTCGAACCCCGGCCGATGGACGACGGGACCGCCGCGCGTGAGGCGGTCGTCGAAGAGCGCGGGTCGGTGGATCCAGAAGGTGCTCACATTCCAGTAATTGGGCGGCTGGATGTACGCGAACAGCTGCCCCTGCCGGTCGGTCAAATCCCCGTCGAAGTTGTACTGCTGCTGCCCGCCGGCGACGAAGAACAGCTGGCGATACCACTTGGTCGGCTTGAGCCACTGCGGGAAAATGTTGCCACTCATGAACCAGTAGTCGGCGCGAGAGAAGAACGTGATGTCGTTATTGTCGAATCCGGGCGTGCGCAGGCTGGTGGAGACCTCCCACAGCAGCTTGCCCTGCTCGCGGGCGAAGCGCGCGTAGGCACCGAGTCCCCGCAGCGACGTCAGCGAAGAATCGTACGCGTCGCTGAGGAGCCCGTTGGAGCCGTTCTTGCGGTCCGGCCGCTGGAAGTAGCGCGCGCTCGAGCGCTGCAGCCGCAGGATCGCACCGGGTGACCCCGTCACCTGGCTGCCGGCCACCTGCGCCATCAGCCGGAAATCGCGGTTCCGGAACCACATCTCGGTCCCCAGCCCGAACGCCTCGGCGTGCCGCGACAGGCTCTCGGCGAGGAACGGGTCGCCCAGGTCGCGGACGACCGAGGTGCCCATCGCCTTGATCACCGTCGCCCCACCGCGCAGGTCCTTCGCCACGCGGCCGACCCAGTAGTTCGAGAACGGTTCCACGGTGGCGTCGTAGCGCGAGCCGTCGCTGCGCTGCACGCTGGCTTGCTCCCCCCGTGTCACCGCGTCGAGCGCGCCGATGGACCAGCCGGAGGGGGTGCGCCCGGTGAGCTTCACGGCGCCCAGGATCGTAGTGTTCTCGGGCACGTCGGCATAGCGGGCGGCGCTGTCGCGCATCGCCGGCATTTGCGGCGAGCGACCGATCCGCCTTGTGCTCAGCATCGAGAGGCTCGAGACGTTCGAACAGAAGAAGCAGTTCAGCCCGCCCAGGCCGAAGTAGCCCGCGCCCTCGACGAAGAACGGGCGGCGCTCCTCAAGGAAGGTCTCGAAGGCCGTGAGGTTCACGACGGCCGGGTCCACCTCGACCTGGCCGAAATCGGGGTTGACCGTGGCGTTGAGGGTGAGGTTGGAGGTCAGCAGCACGCGGGCGTCGACTCCGACACGCCCGTCCCACGCGTGCGCCTTCTGAAAGGGATCCGTCGGGTCGCTGACGGGGACGTTCGCCGAGCGCCCCACCGTGTACGGCAGGATCTCCGCGCGCCCGGGCGCACGGTGGATGACGAGTCCGTGCAGGTGCCCGAACCGCGACGGGCCGCCGATCTCCGTCAGCCCCCAGTACGACCACTGCGACAGCTCGTTGAGGCGGTTCTCCTGGCGCCAGATCTGCAGGCCCCACGTCTGCTCCGCGGCGGTCGAGGGGAACCGCAGCTGCGAGAATGGGATGCGCATCTCCGCGGTCCAGCCGAGTGAATCGATCGCGGTCTTCACTTCCCACACCGGGTCCCAGGAATCGTCGCCGCCGCCGCCCAGCCCGTTGGCGTCGCCGCGTACCCCCGAGGGGTTCACCGTGAAGAACAGCCGGCCGATGTGGTCGTGATAGGTGTCGAAGATCACTTCGAGGTAGTCGGCGTCGGCGTTGCCGTCGCGGCGCACCAGGCGGGTGCGCACGCCTGCGGCGCCGTGGTCGTCGAACATCCGCGCTCCCACGTAGAGCGCCGCCCCGTCGAAGGCGAACCGCACGTCGGTGCGCTGCGTGGCCGGCTCACCCGAGCGTGGCTGGGATTGCCGGAAATCCGTGGCCGGAGGGGCCGTCTGCCACACGGGTTCGTCGAGACGGCCATCGAGCCGGATCTGCCCCTCGAGGGGCACGGCGCGCGCTTCCGGCGGAGGGGTGGGGTGGATGTTCTGTGCGGCGGCGGGTGCGGCGGCGAAGACGGTGGCGGCGCTGAGGACGACGAGAGTTCTCGACACGCCGCTGGCCTTGGCTCGGGGATACAGGTTTGGACGCCCGGGGGGGCGGCAAGGTTGCAGCGAGAATGTCAGGGTCTTGCGAGGCCCGCGGCGACGCTCCATGATAACCACGCGGGCGGTGATCCACGCCCAACCTCTTCGACCCTCCCCCTGCGGGGGTCCTCGTGAGGCAAAGGGGGGCAGACTCCCGGATCGGCATCGAGGAACCTTTGGGTCGCCGCGGGGCGACGCAGCTGGGGGGCGTGTGCTCGCGGCCCGACCAAAGGACGGACACGATGCCGACCAACAAGGATTTCAAGCGCCTCGTTCGCGCGCGCATGCGGAAGACGGGCGAATCCTACACCAGCGCCCGCGCCCAGCTCCTCAACAAGAAGAAGGAAGCACCCTCCCCCGCCGCGGCGGATTACGCCCGGCTCGCGGGGCGCAGCGACGCCGCGCTCAAGGCGAACACCGGCTGCACGTGGGAGCGGTGGGTCAGAGCCCTCGATCGCGTCGCGGCGCACGCCTGGCCCCATCGGGAGATCGCCACGTACGTGCACGAGAAGTACAAAGTGGACGGCTGGTGGGCGCAGACCGTCACCGTGGGGTACGAGCGTATCAAGGGCCTGCGCGCCATCGGGCAGCGGCGCGACGGCGGGTTCGAAGCTTCGAAGAGCAAGACGTTTGCGGTTCCGCTGGCGCGGCTGTACCGCGCGTGGGCGGATGTCCGCCGTCGCGCGCGGTGGCTGCCCGGAGTGGACCTGACCGTCCGCACCGCGACGCGGAACAAGTCGATGCGGATCACGTGGCCCGATCGGACGTCGGTCGCGGTCGGCTTCGCCGGCAAGAGCGCGGCGAAGGCCCAGGTGGCGATTCAGCACCAGAAGCTGCCGGACAAGGCGGCGGCGACGCGGATGAAGGACTACTGGGCGGCGCGATTCGCGGTCCTGGAGGAGCTGCTGAACGGCTGATGCTAAAGAGAAGGGCCAGTCCGCCAGGGCTGGCCCTTCTGGCTCGCGGTCTACGACGCCCGCAGCGCGTTGACGATGTTGAGACGGGCCGCGCGTACCGCCGGCAGGAACCCACCGATCAGGCCCATCACCAAGGCAAAGATCAGGGCGCGGGCGATTACCCCGGGCCCCAGCGCGAAGCCGAAGCCGATCTCCGCGAAGCTCGTGAAGTTGATCGTCGACACGCGGGCGAAGGACAGCAGCGCGGCGAGGCCGACGCCCGCCAGTCCCCCCACGACCGCAAGCAGCACCGATTCGACGAGGAACGCGGCCAAGACGCTGCGCCGCCGGAACCCCAGCGCGCGCAGCGCCCCCACCTCGACGACCCGGTTGGAGACCGCCGCGTACATCGTGATCATCGCCCCGATCATCGCGCCGACGCTGAAGATGGTCGTCACGACGATCCCGAGGATCTTGATGAAGTTCGCCATTGCCTGCGACTGCTCGCGGTAGAAGTCCTGCTCGCGCTTGACCTCCAGGGACTGGGAGCGCGGGTCGGCCTGGAGCCGCGCCTTGAGCGCCTCGAACTGGCCCGGATCGCGCAGCCGGAACGTCACCGACGAGTACACGGGGCGGCCGAACGCCTGCATCAGCTGGTCGGCGTCCCCCCAGATCTCGGAGTCGAAGCCGGTGCCGCCGGCGTCGGCGATGCCGACCACGGCCCAACGGTCCCCGCCGAACGACAGCTCCGCGCCCACGGCGACGCCCTTGAAGCGGTTGGCGATGTTGCGGCCCACGACCACCTCGTGCGTCCCGAACTGGAAGGGGCGGCCGGCGGTAATGCGGAAGCTGGGCCGCAACTCGAACGCCTGGGGCGAGACGCCGCGCACCGAGATGTTGCTCATCCCGTTGGTCTGCTTCTTATAGAGGTTGATCACGACCACCACCTCCCGCGACAGCAGCGGCCGCCCGTCCTTGGCGGGCGCCACGTCGGGCTGCGTCTCGAGCACGCTCGCGGTGCCGCGGTCGATCTGGCTCACGAGCTCCGAGCCCGCCGAGCGGCGCAGCACGATGGCGTTGTCGGGCGAGCCGGTCTCGACGAGCGTCGCCTCGAGGCCGCGCGCCAGCATCAGCACGCCCGCGAACACGAACACCACGAGCGCGAGGCCGCCGAGCGTGAGGGCGGTGGTGAGGCGCCGCGCCCACAGACTCCGCCAGATGTAGGAGAACGGAATGCGCGTCATGGGTCCGCTATCCCACCATGCGCAGGCCGGTCACGATCGAGGTGCGCACCACGCGCGTGGCGGGGAACAGCGCCGCGGCGAGCCCGGCAATGACCGCCGCGCCGAGCGCCAGGACGACCGTCAGCGGCGCGACGTTGATGACCGGGAAGAAGGTCGGGAGCGCTTTGCCGAAGCCGGCCACCATGGGGTAGGTGAGCGCCAGCCCGAGCACGCCGCCGCTCACCGCAATGAGCAGCGACTCCCCGAAGATGAACACGACGAGGTGGCGCGCCGAGAACCCCAGCGTCTTGAGGACGGCGTACTCCCGCGTGCGCTCGCGCACCGCCATCACGATGGTGTTCGCGAGCACCAGCAGGATGATGCCCACGATGACGATGGAGATCACCTGCAGCGACGTGATGATCGCGCTCGACATCTGCACGAACCCCTGCTGGAACGCCTTCTCGCTCTCGGTCTTGGTGGGGGCCCGCGAATTCAGGAATTGCTCGTCCACAGTCTTGGTCACCTGCGGCATGGCGTCGGGCGGCTGCACGCGCAGGATGTACCAGCCCGCTTCCACGGGCCGGCCCGGCTCCCGCTGCTGCACCTGCTCGTACAGGTAGTTCCACTGGAAGAACATCTGGGTCTCGTCCACGGTCTGATCGCGCCCCGTGTAGATCCCGCGGACCACCCACTCCCAGCGCCCGGGGAAGATGTCGCCTTCCATCGTGATGGCGTCGCCGATCTTGAAGCCGTGCTGCTGGGCGAGCTTGCGGCCGATGATGCAGGCGTTGCGCTCCTTCTTGAACGCGGCGAGCTGATCCGGCGGGACCTGGAACTCGGGGTACAGGTCGAAGAACGTCTCGGGGTCGATCGCCAGACGCGGCCAGAAGTTCTTGAAGTCATTCGGATCGCCGTAGACGCCGCCGAACCAGTTGGCCCACGACACCGCCGTCACCCCCGGTACCCGGAGGAGCTGCTGGCGGTACGGCAGCGGCAGCGGGAAGATGAACGACACGCTGTGCCGCGTGATCATGCGGTTCGCCGACGAGGCCGCGACGCCGGCGTTCCAGGCGCCCACGATCGTGCGGATCAGCCCGAACGCCATCACCGCGGTCGCGATCCCCAGCATCGTGAGCACCGTGCGCAGCCGGTGCCGGAATACGTTCTTGAAAACGATCTTGACCAGTTTCACAGCCGGGCCCTTACTGCAGCTCGCCCTTGTCGAGGTGGCGCACGATGTGCGCCCGCTCGACGGCGTGCGGGTCGTGCGTCACCATCACGATGGTCTTTTTGAACTCCTTGTTCAGCCGCTCGAGCAGCGTCAACACTTCCTCCGCCGATTTGCGGTCCAGGTCGCCCGTCGGCTCGTCGGCCACGAGGATCGTGGGATCCGCGGCGATGGCACGGGCGATCGCGACGCGCTGTTCCTGACCGCCCGAGAGCTGCCGGGGATAGTGGCCCATCCGGTCCTGGAGCCCGACGAGGGTGAGCGCCGTCTCCACGTGCTTGCGGCGCTCGGCCTTGGAGAGCGACGTCAGCAGCAGCGGTAGCTCCACGTTCTCGTACGCCGTGAGCACCGGGAGCAGGTTGTAGAACTGGAACACGAACCCGATGTGCGTGGCGCGCCACCGGGCCAGCTGCGACTCGCTCAGTTTGGTGACGTCCGTCCCCGCGACCGTGACCGCTCCCGCGTCGGGACGATCGATCCCCGCGATCAGGTTGAGCAGCGTGGTCTTCCCGGACCCCGACGGGCCCATGAGGCCGAGGAACTCGCCCTCCGGGACGTCGAACGAGATGTCGCGCAGCACGGGGATCGCCATGCTGTCGCGCCGATAGGACTTCGAGACACCGCGGACCTGCACGATCGGATTGGGCATGAGCTTCTCTACTGCACTTTGACCTTGGCGCCGCCACGCAGGCGGTCGCCGACGCTGTCGATCACCTGCGTCCCGGGCCTGAGCCCCTCCCGGATCGCCACCGACGATCCCACCTGCCGGCCCACGACCACCGGCACTTCCACCGCCCGGCTGCGCTCCACGACGAAGACGACGCTGCGGCCGCCCCGCTCGGCCACCGCGGTGCCCGGCACCACGAGCACCGGCTGCGTGTCCACCGTCACGCGCGACGGGCGCGGCAGAAAGTGCACCTTGGCGCTCATCTCCGGCAGCACCCGCGAATCATAGGACCGGAACGCGACCTTCACCTGCACCGTCGCCTTGGCGCGGTCCGCCGTCGGCACGATCTTGGCGACGAACGCCGGATAGCGCACGTCGGGATACGCGTCCAGCACGATCTCGCAAGGCTGGCCGGGGCTGATGGCCTCGAGGTTCGATTCGGCCACGTCGGCCTCGACCTGCAGCGAGCGCAGGTCGGCGATCGTGACCACCGCGCTCTTGGAAAACGCGCTGCCGGCGAGCGGCGCGACCACCTCACCCACGTCGGCGTTCTTCGTGAGCACGGTGCCGTCGAACGGCGCGCGGATCACCGTGTTCTCCAGCGCGACGGTGGCCGCCTGGACCGCCGCTTGCGCTACCGCAATGCCGGCCTTGACCCGCTGGTAGCGCGCCTCGGCGGCGTCGAAACTTGCCTGCGAGGTGAACCCGCTGTCCAGCAGCGCCCGCTCCCGCGCCAACGACCGCTCGGCGTCATGTAGCTCGGCGCGGCTCAACTCGAGATTGGCTTGCGCCTGCGCGGCCTGCGCCTGGATGTCGGAGTCCTCGATGCGGGCGATCACCTGCCCGGTCTTGACCCGGTCCCCTTCGACGACGGCGAGGTACACGAGCCGCCCCGTGCCCTTCGAGGCGACGGCCGCCTTGCGCTGGGCGACGACGTAGCCGCTGGCGATGAGCATGGCGCCCGACCGCATCGGCGACACCATGGTCGCCGGCGTCATCCGGACGGGCACCGCGGAGCCGAGGGCACCGCTCGTAAGGAGCAGAATGGCGATGAGGACGACGCCGCCCGCGGGCAGGCCGATCACCAACCAGCGCGGCAGTCCCCCGGCGAGGGACACCGCATCGGCGGTGCGGTTGATTCGCAACCCGGAGAGGTCGGCGCTCTTGGCTTCCATGCCCCTCAATCGTAACACCTCCCGGAAGAGATCGAGTGTGGTTGTCAGGACCCGCCGGACGCTGTCCTTTTAGGGAGAGTCCCCACCCGTCCCCCGCTCGCCCTCTGGAGGTGCCGGCCATGCCGCACGCACCCGTCGTGCTCTTGCTCCTGACCGCCACCACCAGCGCCGTCGCCCAGGCGCCGCCGCCCCAGCGGCCGCTCACCGTCGACGATCTGTTCGCCCTGAAGCAGGTCGGGAATCCTCAGGTCAGCCCCGACGGCCGCTGGGTCGCCTATGTCGTGCGGACTCTCAATCTCAAGACCGACCGCAGCGAGGCGACGCTGTGGATGGCCCCGCTGGACTCGGGGACCGCCGGCGGCGCCATCCCGCTCACGGCACCGGGCTACTCGCCGAGTGAGGTCCGGTGGAGTCCCGACGGCCGCTACCTCTCGTTCCTGGCGACGCGGCCGCGGGGGCCCGGCGCGGCGCCGGATTCGACCGGTGAGCCCAAGGCGCAGGTGTGGGCCCTCGACCGCCGCGGCGGCGAAGCGCGGCCGCTCACCCACGTCCCGCAGGGCGTGGATGCTTACGAGTGGTCGCCGGACGGCGCCCGGCTCGTGCTCGCGATTCGCGATACGCTCGCCGCGCCCTGGGCCGGCAAGAGCCCGCGACCCAAGGTGATCACGCGGCTGCAGTTCAAGCGGGACGGGACCGGGTATCTCGACACCCTGCGCACGCACCTCTACGTGTTCACGGTGGCGAGCGGCGCGCTCACCCAGATCACCTCCGGCACCTACGACGAGTCCGACCCGGCGTGGAGTCCCGACGGGCACTCCATCGCGTTCGTCTCCGACCGCAGCTCCGACCCCGACGCGAACCACAACACCGACATCTGGGTGGTCGCCGCCGACTCTGCGGGCGGCGCGCGGCCGCCGCGGCAGCTGACGACCAACCCCGGCTCCGACGAGTCGCCGGGGTGGAGCCCCGACGGGAAGTCGATCGTCTACATCACCGACGTCGAGCCCGACATCATCTACTACGCCACCCGGCAGCTCGCGCTCGTCTCCGTGGCCGGGGGCGCGCCGCGCCTGCTGACCCGCACCCTCGACCGCAACGTGGGCGACCCACAATTCGCGCGCGACGGCAGCGCCATCTGGTTCCTGCTCGAAGACCACGGCGAGCAGGACATCGCTCGCATCGCGCCCGACGGGAGCGGCCTCACGCGGCCGATCACGGGTCCGCTGGACGCGAGCGCGTTCCGGCTCGCGCCCAATGGCTTGCCCGTCGCGCTCGTCAGCAAGGCCGACGTGCCCGGCGAGATCTTCACGTGGTCGGGCACCGCGCTGCGCCAGGTCACCTTCACCAACGACAGTGTGCTGACCGGCATCCGGCTCGCGCGCGTGGAGAAGGTCACGTTCCCGAGCCAGGATCGCACGCCGATCGAGGGGTTCATCTTCACGCCGCCCGACCACCAGCGCGGCGCGGCGCCGCTGCCCACGCTGCTCCGCATCCACGGCGGCCCCGTGTCGCAATACAGCTGGCGGTTCAACTTCGAGGCGCAGCTGTTCGCGGCCCACGGCTACGCGGTGGTGACGGTCAATCCGCGCGGCTCCTCGGGGTATGGCGAGGCATTCTCCCGCGCCATCTGGGCCGACTGGGGCAACAAGGACTACGACGACGTGATGGCGGGAGTGGACTACGCCATCCGCTCGGGGATCGCCGATCCCCGGCGCCTCGGCGTGGGCGGCTGGTCCTACGGCGGCATCCTCACCGACCATGTGATCGTGAAGACCAGCCGCTTCGCGGCCGCGATCAGCGGCGCCAGCGAGGTCCTCTACATCGCGAACTACGGCCACGACCACTATCAGTACGAGTGGGAGAAGGAGCTGGGCCTCCCGTGGCGCACGCGGGCGGTGTGGGAGCGGCTGTCCCCGTTCAACCAGGTGGAGCGGATCGTGACTCCCACGCTCATCATGGGAGGCGACGTCGATTGGAACGTTCCGATCCAGAACGGCGAGCAGCTCTACCAGGCGTTGCGACGCCTCGGCCGCACGACCGAGCTCGTCGTCTATCCCGGCGAATCGCACGGGTTGCGCGCCCCGTCCCACCTCAAGGATCGCCTGGAGCGCTACCTGGCGTGGTACGACCGCTTCGTAAAGGCGCCACGGTAGCGGACTGACCCGCCCCCGCGTGACCCGGCGCACACGATGCCCGGGCGGGCGCCTTCTAACGCCAGCGGCGACCGTTTTAGAACCCGGCGCGCCGCGACCCTCCAGAGCCCTGAGGGGTAGAGCACTCGTCCCTGATTCTGTGGAGGCTGTTTATGCGATTTCTCCTCGCGGCTCTTCCCGTAGGCTCCCTGCTGGTGATGGCGTGCGACGCGACCGGTCCCGGGCTGCCGCGGCCCGTGAGCCTCTCCGTCATGATCCAGCCGTCCGCGGCGTCCCCGGCCGGCCTCGCTGCGGACGTGACCGTGGGGAGCGGCCCCAACTCCATCCGGATCACCACAGTCGAATTCGTCCTGGCCGAAACCGAGCTGTCGCAGGCCGCTACGTGCTCGACCCCTCCCGCCACCGCCGACAATTGCGACGAGCTGGAGCTCGACCCCCTGCTCATCGACCTGCCGCTCACCGCGTCGCCGCCGGTGAAGGTGCTGGACGCCCTCGTCCCCCCCGGCACCTACACCAGGCTCCAATCGGCGCTGCACCCCGTGGAGCCGGCGGACCAGGAAGGCGAGGGCGGCGGAGGCAGCTTCATGACGGCGCATCCCGACTGGCCGACGGGCGTGAGCGTTCGGGTCAGCGGCGTGTTCACCGATGGGTCCGGCGCCACGCACGACTTCACGTTCACCTCCGGCGTCTCGGCGGAGATCGAGATGGCGTTCGCCAGCCCCTTGACCGTCGGCGCCACGACGCAGAACATCACGCTGACCGTCGACGTGGCCAGCTGGTTCACGGACGCCACGGGCGCTACGATCGATCCGACGAACAGCGCCAACGGCGACGCGATCGGCGCCAACATCCGCCGCTCGTTCCGGGCGTTCGAAGACGACAATCACGACGGCGTGGACGACGACCTCGAGGGGGAGCAGGGGCCCTGACCCACCGCGGCGTTCCTTGACCAGGCGACGGCCAGCGCGAGGCAGCGCTGGCCGTTTGCGTTTGCGCGAGACCCGCCGGAGGTGAATCTTGCTGGTACTCTTCTCGGAAGCCGCTCGTGAGCGCTTGGCAAGAGATCATCGCGCGTCCCCTGCGCGCCCTGCACCTCGGCAGCATCCGCAACCGGATCCTGCTGCTCGCGGTGCTGGCGACCCTGGTGCCGGCCCTGGCGACGACCTGCGTGTCGTACGAGCGCAATCGGGACTCGCTCAGCGACCAGCTCGACCAGGCGCTGCGCAGCGCGAGCTCCGAAGCGGCCCGCGAGACGGCCTTGTGGCTCACGGAGCGGCTCGACGATCTGCGGGCCGCCGCGAGCTCCTACCTGGTGACGGAGAACCTGGGCCGGCTCCAGGGCCGGGAGGGCAGCCAGGCGCTCGGCCGCCTGCGCGACTACCTCAACTCAGTCCGCGAGCGGTTTCCGGACCATGAAGCGCTGCTGGTGATCGACGCCGGCGGACGGGTGGCGGCGAGCAGCAGCGGCCGGGTGGGCAGCGTGCGACTCCCTCCCGACGGGCTGAATGTCCTGCGGCGGGGCGACGCGGTCGTCGGCGAGGCGGTCTGGGACGCCACGCTCGGCAAGGCCACCATCGTGCTGGCCGTGCCGATTCGCGAGGCGGACGGCCGGTTCCTTGGCGCGCTCACCGCGAAAATCAACCTGCACGCGGTCGCCGACACGCTGCAGCGGCTGTCCCCCGCTCCGCCGGGCGATCTCGCCCTCGTCACCGACCAAGGCCGGCTCGTCATCAGGTCCCGGGTCAGCTCCGCGGAGCTGATGCGGACGCGACTCCCCGACACGACGACGCGGGCGCTCTACGATCGCGAGGGCCAAACCGTCGTCTACAGGCGCCCGGACGGGCAAGCGGTCATCGGGACGCTGCGGCGGGTGCCCCAGCTGCGCTGGGCGGCGGTTGCCGAGTTGCCGCGGGCGGAGGCGGCCCGCCAGCTCGGCCGGCTGCGCAACGGCGCCGTGTGGACGATCGCCGCGCTGCTCGTGGGCATCGCGCTGATGGTGTACGTGCTAGGTCTGGTCATCGTGCGCCCGCTCGAACGCCTCACCGCGGCGGCGGCGAAGGTGGCTTCCGGCGACCTCTCGGTGGATCTCCCCGTGGGCGGCACCGGAGAGGTCGGGTATCTGACCCACGTGTTCAACACGCTGGTCGCGCGCCTGCGGGAGCGGGAGAGCCAGGCGGAGCTGGAGCGGCTCTCCGTGACCGACGCGCTCACGGGCTTGTACAACCGGCGCTACCTGATGGGGACGCTGGCCACCGAGGCGCAGCGGTCACGCCGGTTGCGGCGCCCGTTCTCGGTGCTGCTGGCGGATGCCGATCACTTCAAGCAGTACAACGACACCCAGGGCCATCCCGCCGGGGACGCCGCGCTCGTGAAGATCGCCGACATCCTGCGCAAGCAGACCCGCGCCGTGGACTGTGTGGCGCGCTACGGTGGAGAGGAATTCCTGGTGGTGCTGCTGGAGACGACGGTGGCGACGGCGGTGCTGGTGGCCGAGCGCATCCGCGCCCGCGTGGCGGCGGAGGCGTTCGAGGGCGGGCGGATGACGATGAGCATCGGCGTCGCGGAGTGTCCGGCGCATGGTGACACGCCGGAGTCGCTCATCGCGGGCGCCGACGCCGCGCTCTACAAGGCCAAAGACGGAGGCCGCGACCGCGTCGTGGCCGCGGGGGGGAAGCCGGAGCGGGAGAAGGAGCGGAGGCGGCCCAAAGGGGAGGCGTAATCCGGCTTAGGCCGTCCGCGCCAGCGCCACGAGCTGGGGCACGAGCGCTGCCGGCGCCTCCCGCGGCCACACCAGCGCCAGCCAGCCGGGAATGGGGGCCTCGAGGAACGGCCGATACACGACCGTCGTTGAGGCGCGGTAGGGGGCGGCGCTGGCGTCGCTCGCGAGCGCCCACGCGTCGCCCGCCGCGAGGTGCACGCTGGCCGAATCTATCGACACCGCGCGCACCCGAGCCGGCACCAGCCCGCGCTCCCGCAGCGCCCGGTGAATCGACCCGTAGATCAACGGCCAGTGCTGTCCCGCCAGGTGCAGGAAGGTCAGGTCCCGGAGCTCGCTCAAATGGATGGTCTGCTTCACGGCGAGCGGATGGCTGGCCGGCAGGAGCACGCCCGACGCCTCGAACGACACGAGCCGATGTCCATCGAATCCCTCGACCGGCCAACCCAGGACGAACAGGACCGCCACGTCCACCCGTCGTTCCCGCAAGGCGGCATACGTCTCCACCTCGTCCAGATTGCTCACGCGCACTTCGACCGTCGGATGCGCCGCCCGAAACGCCGCCAGGAGGTCCGCGATCACGGGAGCCCACACGACCACCTCGCCGTGGGCGAGGTGGAGTGACGATCCCCGCCGCTGGTCCGCTCTCCGGGCGCCCGCAACCGCGCCTGCGGCGCGCTCCAGCGTCGCGCGGGCCTCGGCGAGGAACACTTCCCCGGCGGCGGTGAGGCGCACGCCCCGCGACAGGCGCTCGAACAGGGCCACGCCCACTTCCCGTTCGAGGTCGCGAATCTGCTTCGAGAGCGCGGACTGCGCGACCCGAAGCTGCCCCGCCGCCTTCAAGAAGCCTCCTTGTTCGGCGACGGACACGAAGTATCGCAGGTGGCGTAGCTCCATATATTTCAGAACGATCAGTTCGATATACTAGTTCCCGACCTCCCCCTGCGTCAAGCGAGGGCCCGGCAGGCGGAGTCGACGAACCGCCGGATCATCGCCAGCGGCAGGCCCGCGCGCGCGAAGAAGAACGCCCCGGCCGCGGCTCCCAGCAGGTGGTCGGCGTACGCCGGCACGGCCACGTCCCGGGACAGCGCCCCCTCGCGACGCGCGTTGGCGAGCCCGCGCGCCAGCAGTCGCCGCACGCGGGCGAAATGGCGCCGCACGCGCCGGGCCGCAGCGGAGTCGACGGGACCGAGCTCGAACGCGGCGTTGCACATCAGGCAGCCCCGGCGATCGCCGAAGCGCCTGATCAAGCCGAGCACCCGATCGAAGAACCCCCGGATCTCGGCCGCGGACGCCCGGGGGTCCTCGAGCGCTCCGATCATCGGGTCCATGACGGCCTGCGAGTAGCGCTCCAGGGCCTCGAGGAAGAGGTCGCGCTTGCCGCCGAACGTCGCGTAGAGCCCGTAGCGGCTGGCGCGGGTTCGGTGCACCAGCTCGTCCAGCCCGGTCGCGCCGTAGCCGTGGCGCCAAAACTGGTCCAGGGCCCGGTCGAGGGCTTCCGCCGGCTCGAAATCCTTGGTTCGTGGCACCTGCGCGCCTCCTAATTCAAGAACAGACAATCTGATAAAGGTGCCGGTCCTGGCCGGCCGAGGCAACTCGGACGCCCGGGCCGCGAGCTATCGCTCGGAGGACTAGCTCCGCTGGCAAGGAAGTATTGGACCGCGGGTCGCCCGCCCCGCTATCTCTCCAAGGGCGCGATCCCAGCCCCAAGCAGCCGAGCCGATGATGTCGAGCAGTACTTCCACAGAAAGTCCCGTTCCACCCGGAGACTCACTCCGCATTCTGCTGGTGGAGGACGTCGCCGCCGACGCGGAGCTCTTGGAGCGCGAGCTGCGCCGCGCTGGCGTCCGCTGCGCGACCCAGCGCGTGCAGAGCGGAGCCGACCTGCGCCACGCCCTGCACCATTTCGCCCCGGATCTCGTGCTGGCGGACGACGCGCTGCCGCAGTTCAGCGCGCTCGACGCGCTGCAGGTGGTGCAACGCGAACGGCCGCTCACGCCCGTCATCATCGTCACCGGATCGCTCAACGAAGAGACGGCGGTCAGCTTCATCAAGGAAGGCGCGGTCGACTTCGTCGTGAAGCACCGGCTGTTCCGGCTGGGACCCGCCGTGCAGCGCGCCCTGGCGCTGCGCCGGGCCCTCGAGGACGCCGCCGTCGCTGAGACCGCCCGCCAGCGCGCCGAGGAGGAGCTGCGGCGGCAGACGGAGTTCTTGAGCCACGCGCAGGCGGCCGCCGGGATCGGCAGTTGGGAATGGGACATCGCCGGCGACTGCGTCACGTGGTCCGACGAGACCTATCGGATCTTCGGCGTCGACCCGGCCGCGGGGCCGATCTCGTACGAGCGCTACCTCGAGCTGATCCATCCCGACGACCGCGCCGACGTGGCGGCCGCGGTCGGCTGGTCGATCAAGACGCGCGAGCCCTTCGCCCTCGACCATCGCATCGTCCGTCCCGACGGCACCCTGCACTTCCTGCACGGTCGCGGCGGGGTGGTCGCCGACGCGAGCGGCCGCCCCGTGCGGATGCTCGGCGCCGTGCTCGACATCACCGGTCGCAAGCAGGCCGAGGAAGCGTTGCGGCGGACGAACGATCGCCTCAACGCGGTGATCCAATCGTCTCCCCTCGCCATCTCGACGCTCGATGCCGACGGCATCGTGCGCACGTGGAACCCGGCGGCCGAGCGGCTCTTCGGGTGGACCGCCGAGGAGGTGATCGGCCGACCGTTGCCTACCGTGCACGGCGAAGCGGACGAATTCCGGGAGACCCAACGCCGGGTGATGCGGGGCGAGCCGGTGACCGCCGTCGAGGTGATCCGGAAAAAGAAGGACGGCACGCCGGTGACGGTGAACCTGGTCGCCGCGCCGCTACACGAAGCCGACGGCCGCATCACCGGCATCCTCGACCTGATCGAAGACGTGACCGGCATCAAGCGACTCGAGCAGCAGTTCTTTCAAGCGCAAAAGCTGGAGGCCGTGGGCCGGTTCGCCGGCGGCATCGCGCACGACTTCAACAACCTGCTCACAGTGATCACGAGCTATAGCGACCTGCTGCTCGAGGAGCTGGGCGCCGCCGAGCCCAAACGGGAGGACGTCGCGCAGATCCGCAAGGCCGCCGAGAGCGCCACCGCGTTGACGCGGCAGCTAATGGCCTTCAGCCGACAGCAGGTGCTCCAGCCGCAGGTCCTGGACCTGAACGAGACTGTCGCCGGCACGGAGAAGCTGCTCAAGCGCCTGATCGGAGAAGACGTTCAGCTCGCCACCGTGCTTGCTCCCGATCTGGGCGGGGCGGTCGTCGACCCCGGCCAGCTCGAGCAGATCATCATGAACCTGGCGGTCAACGCCCGCGACGCGATGCCCGGAGGTGGCCGATTGACCATCGCAACGGCCAACACGGACATGGACGAGGCCTACGTGCAGGACCATCCACCCGCCCGGGCGGGGCGCTACGTGATGCTCGCGGTGTCGGACACGGGCACCGGCATGGACGCCAGCACGCAAGCGCACATCTTCGAGCCGTTCTTCACCACGAAGCCGTTCGGCAAAGGGACAGGGCTGGGCCTGGCGACGGTGTACGGCATCGTGAAGCAGTCGGGCGGGTTCATCTGGGTGTATTCCGAGCCCGGCCACGGGACCACCTTCAAGATCTACTTCCCCTGGGCGGGCGGGTCGGCAGAGCGCAGCGCCGCGGCCCTGGCTGCGAAGCCGCAGCAGGGCACGGAGACGGTGTTGGTGGTCGAGGATGCGGCGTCGGTCCGCTCCGTGATGCGGCAGGTGCTCGAGCGGTACGGCTACGCGGTCCTGGAAGCGCCGGACGGAGCAACAGCGCTCCAGCTCGCCGCCAAGCACCACGGCCCGATCCACCTGCTGCTGACCGATGTGGTGATGCCGGGAGTGAGCGGACGGCAGCTGGCCGACCGGCTCCTGCGTCTGCGACCGGGCATCAAGGTGCTGTATGCGTCGGGGTACACCGACGATGCCATCATCCACCACGGCTTGCTCGAGCCCGGGATCGCCTACCTCCAGAAACCCTTCACGCGCGACGCGCTGGCGCTCAAGGTGCGGGCGGTGCTCGACGGGTCGTAAGACTCGCGGTCTACGTCTTTGACTTCTCCCGTCCCACCGACTAGTCTTCCCCTAACGCTCGTACGGCGGGACTCGGCCCCTGCGCCAGTCCCGCCTTCTTTTATCAGAGGACCACCCTCGATGGCGAAAGAAGAAGCAATCGAAATCGACGGCATCGTCGAGGACGTGCTCCCCAACAGCACGTTCCGCGTGCATTTGCCGAACGGCCACTTCGTACTCGCCACCATCGCGGGCAAGATGCGGCGGTTCCGCATCCGCGTGCTCGCCGGCGACCGGGTGACGCTCGCGGTATCCCCCTACGACCTCACGCGCGGCCGCATCACCTACCGGCACAAGTGAGCCGCTCGCGGCCGAAACTGCGCGCCGAAATGGTGACGGACGGCGGTGCACCGCGCTGCCCGGCTTGCCATCTGGCGCTCAAGTTCGGCACCGACCGCGACGGACGGACGACGGAATCCTGCGGCTGCGGCTATCGCGGGTACCTGCAAACGCGGGGCGGGCAGGTCCCGCTGGCCGATCACCGAGACGCGCCGTGAGACTCGAGGAGCTGCAGGCGCTGGTGGCGCAGCGCGGCGCGGCGCTGTCTGGGGAGGAGTCGGCCTACCTGGAGAAGTGGTACCGGCAGTGTCCGGGGAAGGAGCAGTGGGACGTGCGTGCCTACGCGGCGCTGAGCGGCGTCGGGGCGCGCGAGTACCGGGTGATCCGCGGCAGCGGCGGCCAGGACGTATACCGCAGCAGCGATCGGGAACGCGCGACGGTCGTGCGCACCGCCCTCAACGAGTTCGAATCTCTGGAGCCGCCCGCCCTCAGCGGTGTCGGATGAAGGTCCCGTCCCGCAGCTCGGCGTAGGCCCGCCGCAACTCCTCGTCGGTGTTCATCACGATCGGTCCCCGCCAGGCCACCGGCTCCTCGAGCGGCCGCCCCGAGACGAGCAGGAAGCGGAGCCCCGCCGCTCCCGCCTGGACGGTGATCTCGTCGCCCGAATCGAACAGCACGAGCGAGCGATTGCCCGCCTGCTCAAGCACCGCCGGCCCGGACTCCCCCTCCCCCACCCGCTCGGTGAGCACGCCGCGCGGCACCGACGCATCCCGGAACGTGCCGCTGCCCTCGAAGATGTAGGCGAACGCGTGGCGGGAGGACTCGACCGGGAAGGTCTTCCGCACCCCCGGCGGCACCCACACGTCGAGGTAGCGCGGATCGGCGGCGACGCCCTCGACGGGACCGGTCTTCCCCCAGAACTCCCCGCAGATGACCCGCACCCGCGTGCCGTCGTCGTCGACGACCTCGGGGATGTCCTTCGCGAGGATATCCTGATAGCGCGGGTCGGTCATCTTGAGCGACTTGGGGAGGTTGGCCCACAGCTGGAAGCCGTGCATGCGGCCCGCCTCGTCGCCCTTGGGCATCTCCTGGTGGAGGATGCCGCTGCCCGCCGTCATCCACTGCACGTCGCCGGGACCCATCGCGCCACGATTGCCGAGGCTGTCGCCGTGTTGCACGGTGCCGCGGAGGACGTACGTAATGGTCTCGATGCCGCGATGCGGGTGCCACGGGAACCCCGCCAGGTAGTCCTGCGGGTGCTCGTTCCGGAAGTCGTCTAATAGAAGGAAGGGGTCGAAGTCGCCGGTGTTCCCAAACCCGAACGCGCGGCGCAGCTTCACGCCGGCGCCTTCGATGGTGGGCTGCGACTGGATGATTGATTTGACGGGGCGGATGGACATGGCCTCTCCTCGGACTGTGCGACGACGCGTCACCATATTCGAACAATGCCGTGGTATCGAAGGTTCCGCACTGACCTGCCGAGGCGTGAC
>Ga0209158_1000547_pt1 | contig 27211 bp, 23 predicted proteins | sample GraSoiAngelo_140_FD_185897 | JGI IMG/M metagenome (GOLD analysis project Ga0209158, IMG submission 185897) | Grasslands soil microbial communities from the Angelo Coastal Reserve, California, USA - 14_0929_12_30cm (SPAdes) (version 2) | ecosystem: Environmental > Terrestrial > Soil > Grasslands ...
CTCCAGCGCCCGCACGAGCGCCTCGTGCCGCGCGTGCCGCGGATCAGCGCCCATGGCGGGACGCGAGATACCCGAGCAGGCCCTCGAGTCCCAACCGATAACTATCCGCGCCGAACCCGGCCACCACCCCGACTGCCGCGTCCGCGAGCAGGGAGCGGCGCCGTTCCGGCTCGCGCGCGAAGATGTTCGACAGGTGCACCTCCACGAACGGCACGCGCACCGCGAGCAACGCGTCCCGCACCGCGAAGCTCGTATGCGTGAAGGCCGCCGCATTGACGAGCGCCCCGTCGGCGCGCCCTCGCAGTCCCTGGATCGCGTCGACCAGCTCACCCTCGTGGTTCGTCTGAGTCCAGCTGCATTCCACGCCGAGCGTGCGGGCCCGCTCGCGGGTCGACGCCTCGATTTCCGCCAGGGTCACACGACCGTAGATCTCCGGTTCGCGCTCTCCCAGCAGGTTGAGGTTGGGGCCGTTCAGCACGGCGATGTGCACTAGGACTTGAGGCCCTTCAGCCAGGCCTGGAACTGGTCGAGGGCCGCCTCGTCCTCGACCGGCGGCCGACCCTTCCCACCAGAGGCCTGGCCCGGAGCCCTGGCCGGTGGCTCACCGCCACCCGCGCCCGGCCCCGCTTCCGCACCCCCACTGAAGAACTGGTCGAACGAGAAGCCGCCCGTGGCACTCCCGGCGCTCCCCGCTGCGCCCCCCGCTGCGCCCCCCGCCGCGCCCCCACCCCTCCTGTTCCCGGTGCGGCACCACCCGCCGCCCTCCCCCCTTCGTCCCCGAAGATGGCGTCGAGCGAGATCGTATCGCTCGCGGGCCGCGTCGCTTCACCCGGCACCGGCAGCTCGGGCTCCGGGGTCACGGCGGCGAACGCCTGCTCGAGTGACGAAGCCTCTCCTCGCACGGGGCGCCGCGCGAGAATGCCCCGCAAGAACGCCTGCGCCGACTGGCCGCTGCGAGCGGGAGGTGGCCCCTTTCCCATCAATTGGTCCACCTTCGTCCGGAGCCTCGCATCCCCAGGCCGCTGCGCGAGCAACGCCTGATACACGCGCAACCCGTCCTCGGTGTGTCCCTGCTTGATGTACAGCTCCGCCATCGTCTCGGTCAGCACCGGCTCCGCCCGGGAGAGCGCCGCCTGATCGGCCGCGCCGTCGTCGTCCGAGAGCGCGACCGCAGCAGGCGCCGCTGTCGCCGCCTTGGGCGGGGGCCGAGGGACGGAGTGAGCGGGTGGCGGAGGGGGTGGCGCCGCGGCACGCGCGGTCGCGGCAGGCATCACGTCCTCCGGCATGATGAGCGGGAGGTCCACTTGCGGCAGGTCCTGATCGAGCGGCCCGGGAGGCGGCTCGGGGATCGCGAGCGTGCCGCTTTGGTACTGAGTCGGGGCGAGGCCCTCCACGTCCAGCTTCTGCGGCTCGAGGACGATGTCCTCCTGCACCTCTAACCCTTCCGCCCTCGCGGCGTCGTGCGCCACGGCATTGAATCCGATCGCACCGTCGAATGTCTCGATGTCGCTCGACGGCTTGGGTGCCGCGACGGGGGGCTCGGCCTCCGCCAGGGACCCGTGTTCTACGACGAACTCGGGTCTTGCAGGCGCAGCAGGGATCGGTGCGCTCGCAGCCCGCGGGGCGGGCGGCGGCGCGGGCGGGGGCGGGGGCGGCGCGGCCCGCGGCGAGGGAGCCGCAACCTTGGGGGAGAGAGCGGCAACCTTGGGTCCAGTGGGAGCCGGCCGGGGCGCGGGGGCTGCGCGGGCGGCGGGTGTTGCCAGGGCCGGAGCTACGGCCGCGACGATCAGCTCCGTGGGCTTCGTGGTCGTCGCGGCTCTGCCCTTCGCGCGGGCGAGGTGCTCGGCCGCGTCGCCGTTCATGGGATCGACGGCGAGGAGCTTCGTGAGCCAGCCGACCGCCTCCTCGAAGCGCTTGCCCCGCTCGCAAATCTCCGCCAGGACACGCAGCGCGAGGATATTCTCGGGATCGAGCGACAGGACCTTCTGGAACACCTCGCCTGCGGCGCCGTCTTGCCTCTGGTCCACGAGGCAGCGCCCGTACACGATGTGGGCGCTCACGTAGTCGGGGTGCCGCTCGAGCCCGGACTTGCAAAGCTCGATGGCCCTATCTAGTTCCCCCGCTTTACGATAGGCATCCGCCAGGGGCGCGAAGTTCCGACCCTTGGGGTTCTCGGCCCATCGCTTCTCGAGCTTCTCTATCTCACTGGTGTAGGCCACGGCCTAAGTCTATGTGGGAATTGGACGAAGATAAGATTCCCGCCGCTGGTGTCAATCGGAAACCGTTCACTTCGCTTGAGTTCCCCCGTTGCCATTCTTAGACTTATGCCCCTTCAACCCCCTCTCACTCGGAGCTCGGTGCGCCATGCTGCGTGCGATGCGCGAGAATGCGAAGTGGATCTTCTACATCCTGGCCTTCGCGTTCGTCGGGTGGCTCGTGTTCGACGTGGGGATGGGCGTGACTGGCCGGGGGCAGTACGGTGGAGCAGACGTGGTCCTCAAGGTCAACGGCCGGGCGGTCCACGTGCCCCAGTATCAGCAGGCGCTGCAAGCGGCGTATGACCAGTACCGGCACCAGGGGGCCGGCCGGCTGACGCGCGAAGACGAGCAGCAGATCTCGGATCAAGTCGTGAAGCAGCTGGTCCAGCAGGTCCTGTTCGAACAGGAGTACAAGCGGCTCGGCATCACGGTGAGTGACGAAGAGGTGATCCAGGCGGCGCGCAGCTCTCCGCCGCCCGAGATCATGGGCGCGCCGGAATTCCAAACCAACGGCCAGTTCGACATCAGCAAGTGGCAGCGGTTTCTCGCTTCGGGTAGCGACCCGCGATTCCTGGAGCAGCTCGAGGCGCGCTATCGCGATCAGATCCCCCAGTTGAAGCTCGCGCAATACGTGACGGCCGACGTCTATGTCTCCGACGCGAAACTGTGGCGCATCTACCGTGACCTGCACGAGGCCGTGACCGTCGCCCTGCTCGCGGTGCGGCCCGAGCAGATCGCGGATGCCGACACCCCGGTTTCCGATGCCGAGCTGGAGGGCTACTACCGGGCGCACGCCGCCGAGTTCAAGCAGCGCGCGGTGGCTTTCTTGAGCTTCGTCGCGGTGTCCCGTGTGCCCGACGCCGCGGACAGCGCGGCGGCGCGCGCGCGGGTGCGCCGGCTGCGTGCCGAGGCAGTCCAGGGGACTGCCAAGTTCGAGGAGGTCGCGAAGCGCGAGTCGGCCGATTCGGTCTCGGGCGCGAAGGGCGGCGACCTCGGGTGGATCCGCCCGGACGCGAGCGGCTTCGACCCGCTGTTCCTGAAAGAGCTCAAGGGGCTCACTCCGGGCGAGGTTTCGGCGCCGGTGCTCTCGAGCTTCGGATACCATCTCATCCGCGTCGATGCGGCGCGGGGCGATTCCGTCCGCGTGCGTCATATTCTGATCCCCGTCGTGCTCCAGGGCGCGCATCTGGACGCGGTGGACGCGCGCGCCGACTCGCTCGACCGGCTGGCGGCCGAGCGCACCGAGCCCGGCGCGCTGGACAGCGCGGCCCGCCGGCTCCACCTGCCGCTGGAGCGTGCTCCCACGCTCGTACAAGGCGAGCGCCTGGTGCTCGGAGGGCGGGCCGTTCCGGACGTGAGCGTCTGGGCGTTCGAAGGACGCGTCCCCGGCGAGACGAGTCCCGTGATCGAGGGGCCGGCCGCCTACTACGTGTTCCGCCTCGACTCGCTCGCGCCGGAGCGCGTCCCCACGCTCGCCGAGATCCGCGACCGGGTGCTGGAGCGGGCGCGCTCCGAGCGTAAGAAGGAGATCGCCCGGCAACGCGCCGAGCAGCTGGCGGCGCGGCTCAGGGGAGCGAAGGATCTGCTGCGAGCGGGCGCCGCCGCCGGACTAGCGGTGGAGAAGCTCGGCCCGTTCACCCGGGTCCAGCCGCCCGCCAAGCTGAGCATGGAGCCCCTCGTGCTGGGCGCGGCGTTCGGGCTCAGGCCGGGCGAGACGAGCGGGCTGCTCGCGGGCCAGACGGGCTACTTCTTGTTGCAGTCGCTGGCGCGTGTCCCCGCCGACTCGGCGGCGTGGCTGAAGCAGCGCGACGCGCAGCGCGAGGCGCTGCTCGATCAGGCGCGCCAGGCGCGCATTCAGGCGTATGTGACGGCGTTGCGCGCGCAGGCCAAGATCGTGGACCGGCGCAAGGAAGTCTTTCGGCCGCAGAGCGCAAGCGGCGCGTGACGCGGCCTCGGGGAGACGAGGTGGAACGGGACTAGTCGACCAGGCGCTTGGGACGGGTGTCCCGCGGCGGCTCGGCCGCCCGCTCGACGGAATCCTGTGCCTCGTTCAGGGCGCGGCGGAATTCGCGCAGCCCCTTGCCCACCGCTTTGCCGGCCTCGGGCAGCCGACGCGCCCCGAACACCAGCAGCACGACGAGCAGCAGGATGAGGATTTCGCCGCCGCTCAGGTTGCCCAGCATCTCCCCTCCCCTACTGGTTGAGACGCTTCGGCTCACCGCCCGAGGAGAGGGACGAGGAGGTGGCGGCGGGCGGAGCGGTGCGCGGCGGGGCCGGCTCGTCGCCCGCGTCCTTCAAGCTGCGCTTGAACTCCTTGATCCCCTGACCCAACGACGAGCCGATCTCCGGGATCCGCTTCGCGCCGAAGACGAGCACCAGCACGAGCAGCAGGATCAGGATGTGGCTGAACGACAGGTCCCCAAACATACGTGCCTCGCGTCAGAAGATCGATCGGGCGAAGAAATAGGCGATCACCACGCCCACGAGCGCCAGCAGCGACACGTCGAGCCCGATCGGACCGAGCGTGATCGACACCACGAGCAGGTCGATGTGGACCGGCCCGATGGTGGGGGTCACCGCCCAGGTGAAGATCTCCCTGGCCGGCCCCTGCGGGAGAAACCGTCGCATGGCGGAGTGCAACAGCCCGCCGAGGACGAATCCGCCCCCGAGCCACCAGAAATAAAATAGCGGACCACGATCACCTCGCGCCACGGCCTAGCTGCGCCGTTCCACGGCATACGCGATGCTGTCGCGCAGCGCCTCGCGCGCGGGCGTGGGGGGGAGCACATCGAGCTCCGCCTCCGCGAGTTGGGCGCGCTCCAGCGCGCGCCGCCGCGCGTAGTCGAGACCGCCGGCCGCCCCCACGAGCCCGATGACCTCCGCGACGAGGCCGTCCGGGGGGTCGGGCGCCGTCATCAGGTCGGCCACGACGCGCCGCTCCGGCTGCCCCATGTGCCCCAGCGCCGCGATCAGCGGCAGCGTCACCTTGTGCTCCTTGAGATCGAGGCCGACCGGCTTCCCCGTCACCTCCTCCGACTCCGTGTAGTCGAGCAGGTCGTCGGTGATCTGGAAGGCCATGCCGAGGTGCTCGCCGAAGCGCGCCAGCGCCTCGCGGTGCTCCGCGGCGGCGCGCAGCGCGCCGACCTCGCAGGCGGCGGACAGGAGGGACGCCGTCTTCGAGCGGATCAGCTGGTCGTACGCCGCCTCGCTGTAGGCGAGCTTGTCGTGCGCCTCGAGCTGGCGCATCTCGCCAATCGTCATCTCGTTGGTGACGCGGGCGAAGACGCGCAGCGGCTCGAGGTCGTCGAGCGCCACGAGCTCGATGATCGCCCGGGAGTAGAGGTAGTCTCCCATGATCACGGCGACCTGGTGGGAGAACAGGGCGTTGACCGTCGGCATCCCGCGCCGCAGCACGGAATGGTCCACGGAATCGTCGTGCACGAGCGTGGCGAGGTGAATCAGCTCGACCACCGCCGCCAGCGTCACCGCACGCGCGTCGCCGGCGCCGCCCGCCTGATGGCTCAACAGCAGCAGGGTGGGGCGGAACAGCTTCCCCTTCATCCGCACGAGGTGGGCGTTCACCTCGACGATGATCGGGAATTCGGCGGCGATGATGCGACGCAGCTCCCCGATCACGCGCTCCAGCTCGCCCGCCACGGGGCGCTGGACATCGCGCAGCGAGACGGGCGCGAGCTGCTGACTCACGCTACTTGGCCCGGGCGAGCGCCTTCACCCGCTCGCCGACGTCCATGAACCGGATGTCCACGGCGAACACCCGCCCGTAGAGGTCGCGCGCCTCGACGCGCTTGCCCTGCCCCTCCAGCGCGCGCGCCAGCCAGTAGAGAATGCCGAGCCGCTCCTGATCGCCCGAGGAGGGGAGGTCGAGCGCGCGCCGCAGGATCGACTCCGCCACCACATACGCGCCCTTCTCGAGGAAGCAGGCACCCAGCGCCTCGGACACCCGCAGCTTCCCCTCGGGCGCCCGCAGCGCCTTCTGGAGCTCGGCGATCGCCTCGTCGAGCAGGCCCATCTCCTTGAAGGCGATCCCCAGATCGTAATGCGACTCAAAGTCCGCCTCGTCGATGTTCTCCTCGATCCCCTGGCGGAAGCGGGTCAACATCTCGTGGAAGTCGCGCTCCTCGTCTCCCGTTGGCTCCTCGTCCGCGACCGTCATCCGCGTGTTGCGCTGGGGCATCTCCTCTTCGAGGACCATCGCGCTCAGGTCCACGAACTCCCCTGCAACCTCCGCCTCGTCGCGCACTTTCATCTTGGCGTCCTTCGCCGCCACCTTCTTTTCGGGCTTCGCCTGCGGCGGCGCCGCCGACACGGGCGCGAGCATGGCGATCGCCGCCTTGGCACGCTCGTTCTTGGGGTCGTGCTCGCCCACGCGCTGGTACACCGCCCGCGCCTTGTCGGGGAGATCCTGGCGCAGCAGCGTGTCGGCCAGCTCGAGGTAGGCATCGATCAGCTTGGTCTTGTCGCCCGACTTGAAGGCGTACTCCACCAGCTTCTGACGGTGGCGCACGCTGTTCGGGTCGAGCCGCAGGACCTCGTCCGCCAGCCCCTGCGCTTGATCGAGGTTGCCCCGGTTCTCGTATCCGGCCGAGGCATGGTCCAGCTCCTCGATCCCGCGCTCCCGCTCGCCCTCCTCGATGAGGGCCTCGCCCAGCGCCTGGTGCGCCTCCGGGTCGTCGGGGTCGTCGGCCACGCGCCCTTCGAGCTCCTCGATCGTCGGCTGGGCGGGTGCCTCCTCGATGTCGGCGAACACGAGCGAGCCGGTCTCCTCTGCCCCGCCCACGACCCCGTCGAGCCCCAGGTCGATGAAGCCGGACTGCCGTCCCGGCGTGATCGAGGTGTCCTCATCCGTCTCGATGACGCCGGCCGCCGAGAGGGACTCGTCGGCGAGCGGCTCGTCGTCCACGTCGTTGCTCCCGTCGATCGCGGCGACGTCGAAGTCCGGCTCGAGCTCGAGGGGCGGCACCTCCACAACCGTCTTGCGCTTGGGCGGCTCGGCCTTGGGGGGCGCTGGGGGGCCGGACGGACGCCTGGGCACGACCGGCTTCACCTTCGGGGCTTCCGGCTTCGGCGGCGGCCCCACTCTGGGAGAGGCCTTCGGCGCGGGCGGCGCCACTTTGGGGACCGTGAGTCGCGGCGGTGGGCCCGCCGTGCGGCCCGGGCTCGCCGGCGCGGCCTTGAAGGGCGACGCGGGAGGCCGCTTCGGCACCACGGGACTCACCCTGGGCGCGGGCGGCGGCGGCACCTTGGGCATCGTGACCCGCGGCCTTAGCGCGGGCTGCCGGACGGGAGGCTCGAGCTCCTCCGCCTCCGCCGGCACCGTCGGCTCGAGCTCCTGCATGGGCGCGACGTCGTCAGCGCTCACCTCCTCGCGCAGCGAAGGCGTCGAGAGCTCCTCGTCCGTGAGGCTGACGTATTCGGACTGCGTCGTCTCGAGACCCTCCAGCATCCCCGGCGAGCTCGGCCCCTCCGCATCTTGCATCAGGCTCGTGGACTCGATCTCCAACGACATGTCCGGATCCGGCATGACGTCTTCGATGAGCTTGAGGTGCTCCGGCTCTGGCGGCGGGGGCGGCGCGGGCCGCGGAGGCAGCGGGGCGGTCGGTCGTCGGGGCGCCGCCGGCTTGGCCTTGGAGGCCGGGGGCGCGTCCAGATCGAGGAACACGAGACTCGACGTCTTGTGCTTCCCGGATTTCGTGATGTCCTCTTCGGGTGGCTTGCTGGGCCTGGCCGGCGCGGGCGCGCTCATCCGCCCCTGCGACGGCCGCGGCTCGCCGTACATCCGCAGATGCTCCTCCAGCAACACCCGCAGGTGCTCGCTCTCCGGTGAGATGTCGGTGAACTCCTTCAGCGCCGCAAACGCCTGCTGCAGCTTCCCCGCCTTTTGCATCCGCTCGGCGTACATCACGAAGTTCTGCTGGGCCTCGGCCATGAACCCTTTGGCCGCATACAGCTTGGCGAGCTTGAAATAGGTGGTCTGCCGCCCCGGCGCGTTGCGCAGCACCTTGTTGCACATCGCGATGGCGTTGTTGTGGAACCCCAGCTCGGCGTACTTGTCCACCGCGCGGTCGTACCAGTCGGCCGCGCCGGCGGAGTCCTTCACCTTGACGGCGAGGTCGCCGATACGATTGAAGATGGAGAGATCCGGGTTGGGCTCGCCCTCGGACTCCTGCTCCTTGATGACGTCCAGCCACGCCGCGATGGCCGCCCTGGCGTCCTTCGCCTCGAGGCCCCGAGCCTTCTCTTTCAGCTTCTCAAGCTTCGACATGAGGCCCTAAAGATATCGGGCCCCGTGGGACGAAACAAGCAGAACCCGCTGTCCAGACGGCGCTTACGAGATTCGGTCCCAACCAATACGCAACCTCCCGCCAATCCGACACCTCGCACGCGACAAGGTCGGCGGCGAATCCGACGGCGATCTGCCCCCGCTCCCCCGCCAACCCCAGTGCGGCCGCGGCGTTGACGGTGATCGCCGTCAACGCCTCGGTGTGACGCAAGCCGAGCTGCGAGACGCCGAGCGCCGCGACCAGGGGTAAGCTCACCGCGGGCGAGGAGCCGGGATTGAAGTCGGTCGCGAGCGCGACCGCCGCGCCTTGCTCCACCAGCCGCCGGGCCGGCGCGGGTCGTCGCCGGCCCAGGAACACGAGTGTCGCGGGGAGCAGCACCGCCACCGTGCCGCCGTGCGCGAGCGCGCGGACGCCCGCATCCGACACCGCCGTGAGATGGTCGGCGCTTGCGGCGCTCAGCTCCACCGCCAGCTCCGCGCCCCCCGACCCGTCGAGCTCGTCGGCGTGCAGCTTGACCGCCAGCCCGTGGCGCCTGGCCGCGGTGAGGACCGCCCGCGCCTCGGCGACGCTGAAGACGCCCGGCTCGCAGAACACGTCGCAGGCCACGGCGAGTCGCTCCCGGGCCACGGCGGGAATCATCTCCTCGCACACGAGCCGCACGTAGTCCGCGCGCCGATCGCGGAATTCGGGCGGAACCTCGTGGGCGCCGAGGAACGTCGGGACGAGCGTCGCTGGAGCGGAGGCGGCGACTTCCCGGATGACGCGCAACTGCTTCAACTCGGCCTCGAGCTCGAGGCCGTAGCCGGACTTCACCTCGATCGTGGTGCTGCCGTGGGCCAGGAGGGCCGCTACCCGCGCCCGCGTGAGCGTGACGAGCTCGGCCTGGGGGCGCGCGCGTACATCGGCGACCGACTGGAGAATGCCGCCTCCCTGGGCGGCGATCGCCTTGTAGTCTTCGCCCAGAGCGCGCCGCTCGTGGTCGTCGAGTCGCGGCGCGCCGAACACGGCGTGGGTGTGGCAGTCGATGAGGCCGGGATAGAGGACGCCGCGCACCTCCGCGAGCTCCGCGCCCGGGTGCGCCGCCCGCAGCTCGCGGTAGGCGCCGACCGCGACGATCCTGGTGCCCTCGACCACGACGGCGGCGTCGCGGAGCACCTCGACCTCCGCCATCTCCCGCCCGCGGCGGGCGCGGGCGGGGCCGCGGCAGGTGACGACCTGGCGCGCGCCGGCGAGCAGCGTGCTCAGTCGCTCGTCTCCCTCAAGGACTCCGCGCGCATGGGGAGCCGAATGCCGTAGCGGCGGGCGGCGTCGAGCGCCTCCGGGTAGCCGGCGTCCGCGTGGCGCGCGATGCCGATCCCCGGGTCGTTCGTGAGCACGCGCTCCAGCCGCCGCCCCGCCGCTGGCGTCCCGTCGGCGACGCTCACCTGCCCCGCATGCAGCGAGTTGCCGATGCCCGTGCCGCCGCCGTGATGGAAGGACACCCAGGCCGCGCCCGACGCGGTGTTGAGGAGCGCGTTCAGGATCGGCCAGTCGGCGATCGCGTCCGACCCGTCGCGCATTCCCTCCGTCTCGCGGAACGGCGAGGCGACGGACCCGGTGTCGAGATGGTCGCGGCCGATCACGATGGGCGCCGCGAGCTCGCCCCGCTTTACCAGATCGTTCAACCCGCAGCCGAAGCGCGCCCGCTCGCCCTGGCCCAGCCAGCAGATGCGCGCCGGCAGGCCCTGCAACGCCACGTGAGCCTGCGCCAGCCCGATCCAGCGGCGCAGCTGGTCGTTCTCCGGGAACAGCTCCAGCACCAGCCGGTCGGTGCGCTGCAGGTCCCGCGCCTCGCCCGACAGCGCCACCCAGCGGAAGGGCCCCTTCCCCTCGCAGAACAGCGGCCGGATGTACTCGGGCACGAACCCCGGGATCGCGAACGCCTGCTCGAGCCCGGCGTCGGCGGCCTGGGTACGGATGTTGTTGCCGTAGTCGAACGTGACGGCACCCTGCCGCTTCAGCTCCAGCATAGCGCGCACGTGGGTCACGATGCTCGCCGTCGCACGCCGCACGTACTCCGCGGGGTCCGCGTGCCGCAGCGCGGCCGCCTGCTCGAGCGAGCAACCCGCGGGGACGTAGCCGTTCAGCGGGTCGTGCGCGGACGTCTGGTCGGTGAGGACGTCGGGGACGAAGCGGCGCCGCGCGAGCTCGGGCAGCACGTCGGCGCAGTTGCCGATCAGGCCGACGGAGAGCGCCGCACCGTCGCGCCGCGCCGCCTCGCACCACCGCAGCGCTTCGTCGAGCGACGCGGTGCTGCGGTCGAGGTAGCGCGTGTCGCGGCGCCGCTGCACGCGCGCGGGATCCACCTCCACGGCGAGGCACACCCCCCCGTGCATCGTCGCGGCGAGCGGCTGCGCCCCGCCCATCCCGCCGAGCCCGCCCGTGAGCACGAGGCGGCCGCTCAGCGAGCCGCCGAAATGGCGCCGCGCGACGGCGCCGAACGTCTCGTACGTGCCCTGCAGGATTCCTTGCGTCCCGATGTAGATCCACGACCCGGCCGTCATCTGGCCAAACATGATGAGACCGCGCCGCTCCAGGTCGCGAAACACCTCCCAGCTCGCCCAGCGCCCGACGAGGTTCGCGTTGGCGATCAGCACCCGCGGCGCCTCGGGGTGCGTCTGGAACACGCCGACCGGCTTCCCGGACTGCACCAACAGCGTCTCGTCGTCTTCGAGCGCCACGAGCGTGCGGCAGATGGCGTCGAACGACGGCCAGTCGCGCGCCGCCTTCCCCGTGCCGCCGTAGACCACGAGGTCTTGCGGCCGCTCGGCCACTTCGGGATCCAGATTGTTCATCAGCATGCGGAGCGCCGCCTCCTGAATCCACCCCTTGCACGACTTCACGGCGCCGCGCGCCGCGCGGATCACCCGGGCGCCCGTCACGATGCCTCCGGATCGAACCGGCCGGCGCGCACGCCGCTGGCGATGCGCTCGATGTCGGCGGTGAGCGGGCGATCGCCGTCCAGCGCCGCCACCTCGCCGCGCACGGCGGCATGCGTGCGGGCCACGCCGCGCCCGGGGCGCAGGGGCTTCAGGAACTCGAGCCCCTGCGCTCCGGCGAGCAGCTCGATCGCCACGATGCGCGCGGCATTGGCGAGGATGCGCTCCGCCTTCCAGGCGGCGCTCATCCCCATCGGCACCACGTCCTCCTGGTTCCCCTCCGTGGGGATCGACTGCACGCTCGCCGGCGTGGCGAGCACCCGACAGTCGGCCACGAGCGCCGCGGCGGCGATCTGCGACGTCATGAACCCGGACTCGACGCCCGGCTCGCGCGCGAGAAACGCCGGCAACCCCGCGGACAGGTCGGGGTTCACGATCCGCTCGAGCCGGCGCTCGGCCAGCCCCGCGAGCGTGGTGAGCCCGATGCCCAGCACGTCGAGCGCGAGGGCGATCGGCTGGCCGTGGAAGTTGCCCCCGGACAGCACCTCCCGCCCGAACACGAGGGGGTTATCAGTGGCGGCGTTCAGCTCCACGGTCACCAACCGCTCGGCGAAGGCCAGCGCCTCGCCCACGGCGCCGAGCACCTGCGGCGTGCAGCGCAGTGAGTAGGCGTCCTGCACCCGCGGGTCGTTCTCGCGATGGGACTCGCGGATCTCGCTGTCGGCGAGGAGCTCGCGCAACAGCGCCGCGGAGCGCTGCTGCAGCGGATGGGGCCGGGCGTCGTGGATGCGCGCGTCGAACGGCTCGGGCGTGCCCCGGACCGCCTCGAGGCTCATGGCCGCCGCGCCGTGCGCCGTGCGCCACAGCACCCATGCGTCGTGCACCAGCAACGCGGCCAGCCCGGTCTGCGCCTGCGTCCCGTTCACGAACGCGAGCCCTTCCTTCGCCTCGAGCGCGATCGGCACGAGGCCGGCGTCCCGCAGCGCCTGCCCGTCCTCGCCTTCCCCCACCATCGCCAGCGCCAGATGCGCCAGCGGCGCCAGGTCGCCCGACGCCCCCACACTCCCCTGCGACGGCACGCGGGGATGCACGCCCCGGTTCAGCATCGCCACAATGAGCTCCGGGAGCGCGGGCCGCACGCCGCTCGTCCCCCGCGCGAGGACGTTCGCGCGGAGCAGCATCATCGCGCGGACCGCCTCCACCGGCAGCGGCTCGCCCACCCCCGAGGCGTGGCTGCGGATGAGGTTGAGCTGCAGCGCGCGGATGCGGTCCGGGGGGATGCGCACGTGCGCCAGCTTTCCGAAGCCCGTATTCACACCGTAGATCGTCTCCCCACGCGCGACCGCGTCCTCCACTGCGCGGCGCGACGCTGCGATCCCCTGCCGCGCCGCGGACGCGATCGCCGCCGGGGCCCGGTGGCGGGCGACGGCCACGACGTCGGCGATCGTCAGGGAGTGTCCGTCGAGTGTGACAGGGACCGGCATGCGAGAGGAAGCTACGTGGAACAGCATGGAGACGCCAAGGGAGACGCCAAGATGCTCGGCGCCTTGGCGTCTACCTGGATGCTGCGACCTGACCCCCTGTGACTGCAGGCGCCGTCGCCAGCCCGGCGCGCGGCGCGAGCTCGGGATTCCCGCGATCCGTTTGGAAGCTCCAGTCGAAGATCGCGTATTGTGTACCGGCGTGGCTGATGCGCACGGCCCCGTAGCGCACATCCTGCCCCTCGACGATCTGAAACACGTAGCCGTAACTCGGCAGCATCTTCGCCCGCTGGCTGCTGTAGCCGGTCGTGGGGGCGACATCGATGTCGGTCAGGTCCGAGATCGGACCGTAGGACAGCACGCTCGTCCCGCTGAATACGGGCACGATCCACAGCGTGTCGTTGATGTCCCGCTCGATGCGGAAGTCGATGTCGGTACGGTTCCCGTCCTGCACGAGGCCCAACTCGCCAGCGTCGCCGTAGCCGTTGCCGTTGACGTCGTCCCAGAACCGGAAGCCCGCCTGCAGCGGCTTCACGTCGTACGCCCAGACCAGCACGTTGCGCGCGTCGGGGCGCGGCGTGTCCTGCCGCGGCGGCGACCACGCGGTCTCGTCGCCCAACGTGTCCACCGCCGACACGGCGAAGCAGCGTGGCACCCCGTTCACGAGCTGCGCCGCGAGGAATTCGTGGGAGACCGTCGTGCCCTCGAGATACCATTGGGCGCCGCACAGTACGTTGCCGAGGTCGTAGTTCGTGCTGTAGACACGATACCACGAGAACCCGGCCGGGTCCGACTGGAACGGGGTGTCGTCCCAGTCGAGGTGGATCGCGCTGTCGAGCGAGATGCTCGTCAGGAACGCGGGCGCCGGGAGGTTCGGCGCCGGCAGCACCGGACCGGAAGCGTTATTCGACTGGCAAGCCAGGCCGAGCATCGCAAACGCCGTAATGAGCTGACTCAGGGACAACCGCATGGGGTCCTCTGACCGAAGGTCGTTGCCCGGGACCAGCAGGAGGCGTGCCCCGCCCTAACGCGTTCGCCGCGCGCCCCTTAGGTCGCGAATCCCCCTCCCGCGTGTCACCGCGGGGGGACAAGACACGCCTACCGCTGCAGGCTCTGCTGCTCGTAATCGAACTTGATGTCGGGCTGGTCGATCAGGGCCACGTAGAAGTTGAACGCGAAGTTGCCGTTCGGGCTCTTGACGAAGGCGAAGCTGGCGTGCCAGCGGCGCAGGTCCCGCTCGAGCCGCACGTAGTGCTGGCCGAACTGGCGCGTGTTCAGGTCGTACAGGGTGCTCCAGGACGCCGTCCAGAGGGCGGTGGGGCTGAAATTCATGTTGAGCGTGAGCTGCCGCTGGCTGGCGAGCACGCTTGGCTGAAACGTGCCGGTGCTCGTGGTCGTGACCTTGGGAGGGCGCGTGCGGCTACTCGTGTATCCCACGGCGAGCCCGAATCCCCGCCCGCCCCCTCCGGCGCTGCCCGGCCGGTAGCCACCGGGCGCGCTCCCCGAGCAGACTGGAGGGCAGCTCTGACCGTACGCGGGAGGTGGCGGCGTGGTGCCCGTGCCGGTCGCCGGCGGCGTCGCGGGCGTCGCTCCCTTTTTCGCGAGGCCGAGGAGGCTCGCAATCCCGCGGATCGTCGCCGGGCTCACGGAGAACGACGCGGTGAGACTCGTGAGGAACGGCGAGAACTCCGACGTCGCAAGGCCCACGGGTCCGTCCCACAAGTCGTGGGTGGTGCGCAGGCTGAAGCCGGGGAGCAGGTCCGACGCGAACGTATTGCCGATGCTCTGCGTCTGCCACCCGGTCCGGCCCGGCTGCTTCGCCTGCTCGAAGTTGTAGGCAACGGCGTCGGTGTTGAGGCCGAGCAGGCGGATCTTGCGCGCCGCCTGCCCGGACGTATCTCCCGCCGGGCGGCGGAGCTTCGCCTCGATGTTCTGGGACAGGCCGACGCTGATGGTCTGTTGGGGATCGGTGCGGGCATTCAGGGTCTGGCCCGTCGGGTCGAGCACCCGGGCAAACTCGGCGGACACCTGCGCGCCGGGGGCGTAGCGGTAGCTGATGAGCGGCGAGAGCGAGTGCCGAATCCGCTCGAGCGGCCCGATGCCCGGAAAGAATCCGAAGAACGTGGGCGACATACTGGCGGCGAACTGCAGCCGCTTCCCCTGGCGTACGAAGCGACCGCCCGAGAACTCGTTGCGGATCATGAAAGGGCCGGCCGACGTCGTGTTCACGACCGAGACGCCGGGCTGCACCTTCCACGTCCCGGTGAACAGCGGCGGCAGGTTGATCCCGGTCTGCCAGTCGATCGCGGTCGCGAACGTCTGGCCGTACAGCACGCGCCGCACGCCGCCCGGCACCGTGGAGTCGGGGATGAAGAACTCCTGGCGGGCGTTGCTGATCTGGTCGGTCACGCTGACGCTGTTCGCCCAGCTCCAGCGACCGATGCGGAGCGGTGTCTGCAGGCCGATGTCGGTCTGCCGGGCGTCGGAGAACAACGCCAGCGTGTCCACCCCTCCCCCGCCCGTGCCGGGGGCGAGCAGGAACGTCGGCCCCACGTGAAAGGTCTGGGCGTTGTTGAACGAGAACCCCGGCGACCACGTGATCGACGGCGTGATGTTCACGGGGGACGGGGTGAGGCTCACGCGCGGGAAGTTCTGGTTGACCAGCGCGTTGGCCAGGTTCTGCGACCGGCTGCCGCCGACGTTGAGGGTGCCCCAATCGAACCGCTTGTCGAAGTTCACCTGTGAGGTGAGCTGCGCCGTCGCGACGTAGGGATCCACGGCGTTGGTCTGGATGACGCTCGCGCTGGTGGCGTAATCGATGCTCGCATTGAAGCGCGTCCGGCTCGAGAAGCTCTGCTGGTGCTGCCACCCGAAGCGGCTCGAATGGGCGGCGGCGTCGAGCTGGTCCACGCGGGAGTAGGAGAACGAGCCGGAGAGAAAGCGATTCAGCCAGCGGTAATGCGTCTGGGCGCGGAGCGACACGTACCGGCTCGCGTACCAGTCGCCCGACAGCAGCAGGTCCGCGTAATTGCCGAGCACCCAGTAGTAGCCGAGGTTCGCGACGTGCCGCTGGTAGCTGCGGGTCGGGCGCACCAGGTCGTTCAGGCCGAACCGCGGCACGAGAATGCCACTGCGCCGCCCGGGCCGAATGTCCTGAAAGATGAACGGCAGCCAGAGAATCGGGACGTCGCGGATATAGAGCACCGCGGGCCGCGCCACCATGACGTTCTTGTTGAGCCACTTCACCTCGTGCGCAGCGAAGTGATAGTCGGGCACCGGGAGGTCGGAGGACGTGATCTCGCTGGAGGCGCCGTACACGCGGGTGGAGCCCGAGTCCACCGCGAGATCGCCCCGCGTGTACCACGTGGCCCCGCCCTGCTGGAACGTGGTGAGCGCGCTGCGGACCGTCCCCCGCCGGATGCAGGTGTCGTAGCGCATCCCCTCTCCCACCAGCACGGTTCCCTGATCGAACAGCCGCGGGTCGCCGGCGGCGTCGAGGCGGCAGCTCGCTTCGCGATAGCGAATCGAATCCGCCTCGAGCTTCGTCCCCTGGCGGTCCACGAAGCTTTCCCCGCGCAGGAAGATCGTCTGGCTATCGCCCTGGACGATCAGCGTGTCGGCGACGTACTGCGTGACGCGGTACCCCTTCAGCTGGAGGAGCGAATCCATGACGGCGTCGCCCGGCGGGAAGCTGCGCGTGGGACCGGTCGGCAGGCCGAGCCGCCGGGCAGCCGCGGTGTCGAGCGACTGCCCCTGCGGCGCTCCCGTCCCCGGCGCGCCCGCTCGCGCAGTGGTGTCGGGCCGGGGAGGGCGGAGCCTGGGGGGCACTCCCTGGGCCGCGACGCCGCCGGCGCCGAGCCCGCACAGCGCCAGCAGGATGAGCCCCGCGCGCGCCGCCGTTTGCTCCCGTCGCGCCCGGCGCTTGGTGACCACCCAGGCGCACCAGATGCTCACCTCGTACAGGAGGATGAGCGGCACCATCATGAGCAGCATCGAGATCGCGTCGGGCGGCGTGAGCAGCGCCGCGGCGAAGGCGGCGATCACGAGGGCGTAGCGCCGGTTGCGCGCCAGGAACTGGGGCGTGACCAGTCCCAAGGCCGCGAGGATCACCACGACGAGGGGCAGCTCGGTCACGAGCCCGAACGCGATCATGATCTGCGCGGCGAACCCGAAGTAGTTGTCCGCCGTGATGATTGGGGCGAGGTCGTTGCGCTGGAAGCTGAACAGCACGGCGAGCGCGCGCGGCAACACCCACTCGTACGCCACGGCCGCGCCCAGCAGAAACAGCACCACGCCCACCGACAGGGCCGGGACGATCAGGCGCCGCTCGCGATCGTAGAGCGCAGGCGCAAGGAACGCCCATGCCTCGTAGATCACCACCGGCGACGCCACCAACAGCCCCACGGCGAAGGCGAACTTGAGCGTGATGAAGAACGGCTCGGTCGGGCTCGTGAACATGAGCCGTCCCCCGGGCAAGAGCGGCGCGATCGGGGCCTTGAGGAGCCCGATCACGTCTACCCACTGGACGACGAACCAGCCGACGAGCGTACCCAGGACGATGGCGAGCAGGCTGTACAGGATGCGCCAGCGCAGCTCCTCGAGGTGGTCGAGGAACGGCATCTCGCTGCGCAAGGCTGGGTCAGGCACGGGGCCCCCGGGAGCGCGAAGGGGCGCGCGGGACGCTCAGCGCCCCAGGCGTTGCAGCTTGTCGCGGGCGAGGTTGGCCTCGTCCGAGCGGGGATACCCGGCGACGACCCTGGAATAGTAGGTCCGCGCCGACTTCTTGTCGCCCCGCGCCTCGGCGACGAGACCCAGCTTGTACAGGGCGGCCGGGGCGCGCGACGAGTTGGGATGGCTCTTCACGACCTGTGCATACACCGCCGCCGCCGAGTCGGGGCTCTCCGCGGCGAACGTCTCCCCAATGTAGAACAGCGCGTCGGGGGCCCGCTCGTCTCCGGGGTAGACGCGCAGGAACTCCCGAAACCCGAGCCTGGCCGTGCCGAGGCTGCCACGACGGAACTGCTGCAGGGAGAGATCGTACATTTGCGCGGGCCCGGGACCGGCCGGGTTCCCGGACGGACCGACCGGTGCCCGGGCGGCGCTCGTGTCCAGCGGCGGCACCGGCTGCTGGGCTCGTTCCTCGATCCGGGCTCGGAGCTCCGAGAGGCGCTGCTGGCTCTGGCCCGTCAGCTCCTGCACGGTGACGAGCTGCTGCTGCACGCCGACCAGGTCGGTGCGGACGTCGCCCCGGAACTGGACCAGATAGGCCTGCTGCGCCGCGACGGCCTGCTGCACGGCGGCGAGCAGTTTCAGCACGGAGTCGATCTGCGCGGCCCGGTCGGCGTCCGCGCGGGCGGCGTCGGCCTTCAGCGCCGCGACCTGGAGCTCGACCTTCCGGACGTCCCCCTTGAGGGCGCAACCGGCGGCGAGCCCCAGGCTGAGGACGAACGACACGTGGCGCGACAACGGTGGCCCGCCTACGGCTGCCGCAACGCGTCACCGCCGGAGAGAATCTCGAACTCGTCGCGGCGGTTCTGCGCCCACGCCGTTTCGTCGTGGCCCTGCGCGATCGGCCGCTCTTCGCCGTACGACACGGTCTCGATGCGACCGGCGTCGATGCCGTGGCTCACGAGGTACTGCTTCGCCGCGGTGGCGCGTCGGTTGCCGAGCGCGAGGTTGTACTCGTCCGACCCGCGCTCGTCGCAGTGCCCGGAGATCCGGATCCGCAGGTTGGGATTCGCCTGCAGGATCCCGACCTTCTGATCGAGCGTCCCGGCGTCGACCGGCCGGATGTTCGCCTTGTCGAAGTCGAAGTGGATCATGGCGGCGAGCATCGTGCGCACGGCTTCCGTCGTGTGCCCCATGGCGGCGAGCGAATCGGCCGCCCGCTGCCGGGCCACCCGCTCGGCCTCCTCGCGCGCCCGCGCATCGGCCTCGGCCCGCGCGATGGAATCCTGGCGGGCCCGCTCGGCCGCCGCGATCGAATCGGCATTGGCCTGGGGACCCGGTTGGGCCGGCGGCGGGTTGCCGCCGCACGCGGCCAACGCGGCCGCGGCGAGACCGGCGAGCACCAGCAATGGTAGGCGTCTCATCGTGACCCTCTCTCCCAGGTTTACGGGGTGGAAGCAGCAGTCTCCGGAAGCCGCGGAGACCATGCCGGCAGCCGCGCGCCACTCTGCTGCAGCAGCGGGCGGATACGACCGGTTTCCAAATCGATAATCCAGAGCTGCCGATACCCCGAGCGGTCCGACACGAAGCAGAGATGACGGCTGTCGGGCGCCCAGGTTGGATCCTCGTTCCGCCCGACCGAGGTGAGTTGCCGTACGGTGCGCGTCCGCACGTCGAGCACGAAGACCTGCAGCGTGCCGGCGACGTCGCGGTGAAACGCGACCGACTGTCCGTCGGGCGACCACTCCGGCGCATTGGACGAACCCGTGACGCCGTAGTCGAACGGCGCGAACAACTGCTGGTCCGTCCCATCCGCCGCCATCACATAGATCTGCGGCAACCCCGCACGCGTCGAGACGAACGCAATCCGCTGTCCGTCCGGACTGTAGGTCGGTGACAAGTTGTCTGAAAAGCGCCCCACGGTCAAGCGCTGCAAGCAGCAGTTGTCCTTGAGGTTGACGGTGTAGACGTCGGTGCCTTCCTCGATGGCGCGGCTGAAGGCCAACGTCTTGCCGTCGGGCGAGAACGCGGGCGTGAAGTCGAGTGCCGCCCCGGTCGTCACCACGGCGGCGCGCTTCTCCGTCGCCATGTCCTGCACGAACAGCTGCCCGTGACCCGCCCAGAACTCCATGTACGCGAAGCGCCGGCCGTCAGCCGCCCAGGCGGGCGACATGGCCTGCCGGTCGCTCGAGGAGACGAGCTTCTTGTCAGCCCCGTCCTGGTCGATCCGCCAGACCTTCCCGTCCATCACGTAGAGCAGCCGGGTCGCGGCAACGCCGGGAGCGCCCAGGCTCGCCTGCAACACTTGATCCGCCAGCCGATGCACCGCCAGGCGGAAGTCGGGGCTGGTGGGCGGCGGCAGCCGCTTCTTCACCTCGCGGCGCACCCCGCCGGCGGCGACGTCGTGCAGCGTCACGACCGTCGTGTCAGCGGCCTGCGCCAGCGCGACCGCGAAATCCGCGCCCAGGGCCTGGAACAGCGGATAGTTGAGTCCCGCCGCCTCGCCACCACCGGTCCGCCCGCGTTCCGACGAACGCGCGGGGCTGGCGGCCGCGCCCAGGCGGATCGAATCTCCGCCGGGCAGCGTGATCATCTCGAAGCGGTCGCTATAGTCGAGATCACGAGCGACGATGGCGCGCACGGAGTCGGGCACCGCCGGCCGGCCGGGCAGGAGCACCACGCCGGGCCGCACGCCGGGGCGGTAGATGATGCCCACGCGGACTCCGCGGTCGACGACGGACGTATCCTGGGCGGATAGGCGGTTAGCCGGATAGGCGGTTAGAAGGCTCACCGCTGCGGCGCAGTTTCTAACCGCCCAACCGCCTAACCGCCTAGCCGCCGTCACTGGCGTCTCCCCGAGAAGTAGAACCGCACGAACAGCACGTCCGCGCTCCAGCCGTCGGGCAACGCGCCGAACGCCTTGAACCGGCCGGCCTCCTCGACCGCTCCCTGGGCCTCCAGATCGAAACTGAAGTAGCCCGAGCGCTTGATGAATTGGAGATCGCTCACCGCGCCGTCCCGATGAATGAAGAAGGAGACCTCTGCCTCTAGCGGCGTGCTTTGCAGCGGCCGCTGCCAGCGCCGCAGCACCTGGCCCACGATGTTCTGCAGGTACTCGGGGAACGGGAACTCCACCCCCTCGGTGCTGACCGTGGCGACGTCCGAGCCGGTGGAAGGCGTCTCGCCCGGTAGCGGCGCGGCCTTGGGCGTGGTGCGCGGCGCCGCCTCGCGCTTGGTGTCGTCGGCGGTCTTGGGCGGCGTGGCCGCGGACACTGTGCTCTTGGGCGGCTGTTTCGCCTTGGGCAGGGGCGCCGGTTTCTCCTCGGCCGGCCGCTCCAGCGCCTCGGGCGCCTTGCGCTTCTCCTCCTCGGGGGCCGGGGCGGCGATGAGCCGCACCTTGTACGTGGGCGGCGCGGGGCGGCGCGCCTCGCCCGCCGCGGCGAACAGAAACAGGCCGGCGGTGCCGTGCACCAGCAGCGTGGCGGCGAGCGCCAGGCCGACGTTCGCCGGGACGCGCTGCCGCCTCACCGCTCGACGGTCTCCGGCTCGGTGACCAGGCCTACGTCGCTCACTCCAGACTGCCGGATCACCGCGAGCACCTGCACCACGTTCGCATAGGGGACGCGTCCGTCGGCCCGGAGGTACACCCCGGAAGGCCGTTTGGTCCGCACGAACGCGCCGAATGTCGCGCGGAAGTCTTCGTAGCTGAGCGGCGCCTGGTCGAGGTAGATCTTGCCGTCGCGATCCAGACTGATCACGAGGCCGGCCTTGGGCTCGAGCGGCCGGGCCGCGGCGCGCGGCAGCCGCACGTCCACGCCGCCCTGCATGATCGGCGCGGTGATCATGAAGATGATGAGCAGCACGAAGGCCACGTCGACGAGCGACGTGACGTTGATGTCCGCGGTGAGCGGCAGCTCGCCGTGGCCGCGGAGCCCGCCCCCGCCGCCCAGCAGGCCGGCCATCACAGCCTCCCTTCGCGGGCCATGGTCCCGATGATCTCCTGGGCGAAGCCCTCCAGCTCGCCCGCGAACAGGCCCAAGCGGTTGACGAAGAGGTTGTACGCCATCACGGAGGGGACGGCGACGGCGAGGCCCCCCACGGTGGTCACGAGCGCCTCGGCGACGCCCGGGGCGACGGCCGCGATGTTCCCGGAGCCGCCGACCGCGATGCCGATGAAGGCATCCATCACCCCGAGCACCGTGCCGAGCAGGCCGAGCAGCGGGCTCACCGAGCCGAACGTCGCGAGCCAGGGGATGAAGCGCGCGGCGGCGTCCCGCTCCGCGGCTACCTCCTTGGCGAGCACCATCCGCAGCGCCTCGAGCTGCGTCGTCGTGAGGGTCGCCTGCGGCGCCGCGATCGGCCCGTCACCCTTGAGGCCGCCCGGCTTCAGCTCCCCGAAGAAGTGCATGCCCTCGCGCAGCAGTCGGTTGTAGGGCGAGGGCGGGAGCCGCATCGCGGCGTGGTAGGCGTCCTCGAGACGCGCCGCCCGCTCGATCTCCGTCATGAAGCGGTCGGCCTGCTGCCGCATGCGGCGGAACTGCCACCACTTCAGCGCGATGAGATACCACGAGACGAGGGAGAACACGACGAGGATCGCGAGCACGAACTTGGTCTCGCGGCTCGAGGTCAGCACCAGCTCCCAGGGCGTGGTGGGAATCGCCCGCCCGACTTGTAGCAACACGCCTCAATCCTCCCCGAAGGAGCGCAGGGTGAGGGCGAGCCCGTCGGCGAGCCCGGTGCGCGGCGCCCAGCCCAGCTCGTGCGCCGCCTTCTCCACCGCGAGCGCGCTGCGCCGGAGCTCGCCCGGCCGCTCGGGGGCGTAGCGAATCGTGGGCCGGCGGCCGGCGGCCGCCGCGAGCAGCTCGGCCAGGCGCTTGACGGAGGTCTCGATTCCCGTGCCGATGTTCCAGGCCCGTGCGTCCAGGCCGTCGAGCGGCGGCAGCGGCCGGTCGCTCGCCGCGAGGTTCGCCGCGGCCACGTCCTTCACGTAGACCATGTCCCGCGTCTGCTCGCCGTCACCGAAGATCGTCAGCGGCTCGCCCGCGAGGATCTTGCGCGCGAAGATGGCGACCACGCCCGCTTCGCCCTGGGCATTCTGACGGGGCCCGTAGACGTTGCTGTAGCGCAGGCTGGCCACTTCGAGGCCGTACAGCCGGGTATAGGCCGAGAGGTAGTGCTCCGACGCGAGCTTCGCGACGCCGTAGGGCGAAATGGGCAGCTTGGTCGCTCCCTCCCGGCAGGGTGGGGCCGTCGCGTCGCCGTAGACGACACCGCCGGAGGAGGCAAACACGACGCGCCGCACGCCGCCCGCCCGCGCGCCCTCGAGCAGGTTCAGCAGCCCGCGCAGGTTGACGTCGAGGTCGAACAGCGGCTCCGCGACCGAGCGGCGCACGTCCATCTGCGCCGCATGGTGATTGAGCAGCTCGAAGCGCCCCTGGGCGAACAGGTCGCGCGCTTCTGCCGAGCGAATGTCGGCGAGCACGAAGCGCGCGTCGCGCGGCAGGTTCTCGCGCCGGCCCGTGGACAGGTCATCGAGCACCGTCACCTCGTCCCCGGCGGCGAGATACGCCTCGGCGACATGGGAGCCGACGAACCCCGCTCCCCCGCTGACGAGGACGCGCCGCGTCATCCTCCGGCCCGGGTCTCCAGCCCGAACAGCTTCTTCAGCGCCTCCAGCAGGCCGTAGCCGTGCCCCACGCGCGCCGCCCGTTTCAGCACGACGGTGGGCTCGTGCAGGAACTTGTTCAGGAGCGCCTGACTGAACTGGTCCACCTGCGCGCGATCTTCGGGAGAGAGATGATCGAGCCGGCGCAGCGCCCGCTCCAGCTCCGTGCGCCGCAGATCATCGAGCCGGTCGCGGAACGCCCGGATCACGGGGACGACGCCCAGTCCGTCGTACCAGCCCCAGAACCGATCTACTTCCTCGCTCACGATGCGCTCGGCCGCCGGGATCTCGCCGCGTCGCTGTGCCGCCGCCTGCGCCGCCACGGCCTGGAGGTCATCAATGTCGTAGAGAAAGACGTTCTCCAGCTGCGCGACCGCGGGCTCGACGTCCCGCGGGACGGCGAGGTCGAGCAGGCAGAGGGGCCGGCCGCCGCGGCGGCGAATCGCGGGGGCCACGCGCTCCCAGGTGACGACGGCGTGCGGAGCGGCCGTCGAGCAGAGGACGATATCCGCCGTGGCGAAGTGGTCCCAGGCTTCCTCGAGCGTCATCGCGTGACCACCCAGACGCTCCGCGATCACGCGCGCGCGCTCGTAGGTCCTGCTGGCCACGAGCGCCACGTGCACGCCCTCGCCCGCGAGGCAGCCGGCGGCGAGCTCCGCCACGTCGCCCGCACCGAGGATCAGCGCGGTGCGGCCGGCGAGCGCGCCGAAGATCTTCTCGGCGAGTGCCACCGCGGCCGACGGAGCCGACGCATTGCCGACCCCGAGGCTCGTCTCCCCGCGGACGCGGGCGCCGACGAGCAGGGCCGACTGGAACAGCCGGTGGAGCACGGGCCCGGCCTGGGCGCGCGACACCTGCCATGCCTCCCGCACCTGACCCTGGATCTGGGACTCCCCCAGGATCATCGAGTCGAGCCCCGCGGAAACGCGGTACAGGTGGCGCACGGCCTCGCGGTCCCGCTGCACATATCCGTATTCCTGGGCCGCGCGGCCGGCGCCGAGGCGCTCGGACAAGAGCTCCCAGACGGCCTCGGCCACGGGGTCACGAGGCTGCGCGAGGTAGAACTCCGTGCGGTTGCAGGTGGACAGCAGCACGCCGCCGCCCGCGCCCGCGCGCAGCACGCGCTCCAGGGCCGACGGGACTTCGTGCGCCGCGTGGGCGAACCGCTCGCGGACCTCGAGCGGCGCCGTGCGATGATTCACCCCCAGGACCGCGATGCTCATGCGCCCATATCGATCAGAGGAACCGTTCCCTTCCCGGCTCGACGAGCTTCAGCGCCAGGTAGACCAAGACGACCGCCGCGAAGCCGGCGATGCTCACGAACGCCGCGCGCCGGCCCGCCCACCCGCGCACCACCCGCGCCCACACCACCCAGCCCAGCACCGCCCAGGTGAACGATCCCCACACAAGCTGCGCCGGCGCCACGGCCACGCCCGCGGCAAACCGCACGCCGATCCCGAAGAGGAGGCCGACGGTCAGCGCGGGAAAGGCGATCGCCAGGGCGCCGTAGTTTAACCTATCGAGCCGCTCGAGCGGCGGGAACAACTGGAACACCTGGCCGAAGCGCTTCGTCTTGAGCTCGCGGAACTGGAGCAAGTACAGCGCCGCGGAGACGAACGCGAGGGCCAAGAGGGCGATCCCCAGAACACTCAGGGTCACGTGCAGGACGGACCAGACGTTCCGCCCTGCCGAGGACTCGACTCCGGGCGCGAGGCCGAGCAGCAGTGCCAGCCCGACGAGTCCCGCCGCCAGCGGAGCCGTAAAGAGCGCCACCGCCGTCGCGCGCAGCAGCAGCTCGCAGCACAGCTGCAGCACGATGAGGAACAGGGCCAGCAAGGAAAGGATGGGCGCGAGCCCGGCCGGGTTGAGTTGGGCGAGGGCCACGCCGTGGGCGAGTGCGCCCGCTGCGGGAAGCGCCACGCTCCAGCGCCGCGACAACGAGGGCAGGCCGGCGAACGGCGCGAGCGCCAGCGCCGCCGCAAGGCCGTATAGCCCCAGCGCCACGAGATGCAGGGTCGGCATCATTGTCCGCAGGAGACGCCGGACCCGCCGCGGCGGATCCGGCGGGCGCTCAGGAGGGCATCTTCCGGATCAGGCGCGCGGGCGACCCCGGAAACACCCCGGGGTGCGTGATGCCGAGGACGAGACCGGAGCAGGAATGCTCCCGCGTGTGCACGATCTCGACCACGATGAGCGGCTGCTCGGAGGCGGCCCCGAGCTGCCCCGAGGCGGGGCGATAAATCTCGAACAGATCGCCCGGCACCACCCCCTCCGACCGACCCTTGTTCAGGAACAGAATCTGCTGGGCGTTCGTGAGCACGTGCAGATCCCGCTGCGCGATCACGCTGGCCTCGAGCCCCCTCGCCACCGGCACGGGCCGCACCTCGCCCGCGTCCTTGAACGGCTCGAGCGGCATGGCGAGGTTGCCGTCATGGATGCGGCCGAACTGCATGATCACGTCGCCGAGCAGCTGACGCTTCTGCACGTCCGTCACGCGGGCCACGCCGACAGGCACCACCACGTCGCCCCAGGACGGGACGTCCCGGTCAACGCGGGCGATGAGCAGCGAGTCGCCCACGTGATACGACGCATTGGACGGCGGTTGAATGGAAATCTCCCCGAACACGGTGGCGGTCGTATGCTGTGTGAGGCGGGGGATGGCCGGGACCGCCGTCGCACCCAGCACCAGGCCCCAAGGCAGTCGCTCCTGCTCGCTCAGGAACCCCGCCGCGTAGAACTCGCCGCGGCGCAAGGGTCGGTAGGGCTGGTTGGCATAGGCACGGAGGATGTCCTGCACCTCCGCCGTGCGGGAGCGCCCGCGGTCGAAGATAGTCTCGTACGTCTCGGCCGGGCCGGGCGGGGGGGGCGGCGCCTCCACGAGCTGGGCCGTATCCACGACGGTCGTGTCGACGCGCGCTGCCGTGACGGTGTCCGCCGCCTGCGCCCGCACGGTGTCGGCCGCGGCCGCCTGCGCAACGGACACCGCCGTCGTCTCGGCCTGCACTTGCGCGACACTCGTCGGCGCCGCGAGGTGCAGCACCTCGCCCGGATAGATCCAGTGCGGGTCTTCCACCACCGCGGTGTTCAGCCGGTAGATCTCGGGCCAGAGGAGCGGATCGCCGAAGTACAGCTGCGAGATCGACCAGAGGGTCTCACCCCGCGTGACGACGTGGCTCTCGGGCACCTGCCCCGCGGGGGCCGCCGGGGCCTGGGAAGTGTCGGCGGCGGCTCTGGTCGTGTCCTGCGCCCCAAGCCCCGGCACACCGAGCAGCCCTGCAACAAGGGCGAGCAGGACTGCCCGGCTAGAACGGCAGATCGTCGTCCTCCTCATCGAGCGCCTCCGGGAACGCGTCGAGCGATTCCGGTTTGCCTTCGGGAGCGACCTTGGCCGCGGCCCGGGTGCGCGCAAACTCGGCTCCACCTTCGCCGCTTCCACGAGGCGACAGCAGGATCACTTCCCGTGCGATGATCTCGGTGACGTAGCGGGTCTGCTTCTCACGGTCTTCCCAGGTGCGGTACTCGACCCGGCCTTCGACGTAGAGCTTGTCGCCCTTCTTCATGTATTTCTCGGCCAGATCGGCCAGCTGGGCGCCCTTGTTGTTCCAGCAAATGACCCGGTGCCACTCGGTCTTCTCTTGGCGCTCCCCCCCCGCCCCGGTCCACTGCCGGCTGGTCGCGAGCGACAGGTTGGCCACCCGGCCGCCGTTGTTGGTGCTCCGCACCTCGGGATCGGCGCCCAAGTTCCCGATTAGCATGACTTTATTGAGGCTCCGACTCACGAAGACCTCCCAGACGTATGGCGGGTGGGGCACCAAGGGCGAGGAACAGTATATGACGCGCAAGTCATTCTGTCAATCAAAGATACGCCACTTGGGCTAAAGTTACGCGTAGGATCACGGCATCCTCTACGGGTCGGCGA
>Ga0209158_1000557_pt1 | contig 26965 bp, 18 predicted proteins | sample GraSoiAngelo_140_FD_185897 | JGI IMG/M metagenome (GOLD analysis project Ga0209158, IMG submission 185897) | Grasslands soil microbial communities from the Angelo Coastal Reserve, California, USA - 14_0929_12_30cm (SPAdes) (version 2) | ecosystem: Environmental > Terrestrial > Soil > Grasslands ...
ACCTGCTCGGGATTCAGAACCACTTGCCGTATCTGAAGGATCTCGGTGTGAACACCCTTTGGCTAACACCCATTGTGAAGAACGGGGCTACGGAGGACTATCACGGGTACGGCGCCGTGGACCTTTATGCCGTGGACCCACATCTCGGGGCACTGCAGGATTATCAGAATCTGGTCGCGGCTGCGCACCAGCAAGGAATGAAGATTGTTTTCGACGTCGTTCCGAATCATGTCGGCCCGAAACATCCCTGGCTTTCGAATCCGCCGCTGCCCGATTGGTTTCACGGCACGGGACAACATCACATCGATTCGTTTTCCCCGCTCAAGGGCAGTTTCTACGGCAAGGCAGGCGGTCAGGCCGTCGGAAACGATCTGTTCGAATCGCTGATCGATCCCCACGTCCCGGTGGGCATGAAACGAAATCTCACGGAAGGCTGGTTCTTGGGGATTCTGCCGGACATGAACACGGAGAATCCCCTGGTCCAGCAATATCTTTTGCAAAACAGCATCTGGTGGGCGGAAATATCCGGGCTGGACGGCTACCGCGTCGACACGTTTCCCTATGTCGGGCGGAAGTTCTGGGCCAACTGGCATACGGGATTGCGCCGGCTCTATCCCTTTCTAACTACGATCGGCGAAGTGTTTCATCCCGATCCGAGCGTGACTTCGTTTTTCGCCGGAGGAGTGCGGCGCTACGACGGCATCGATAGCGGGCTCTCCACGGTCTTCGATTTTCCGATGTTCTTCACGTTGCGGGATGTCTTGCTGCGGGGCGCACCCACAGGCCGCATTGCTGATGTTCTGAGGCAGGATTCCTCATATCCGCGACCCGAGGTGCTCGTTCCGTTCTTCGCGAATCATGACGTGCCGCGTTTTGCGAGCGCCCAAGGCAGCTCTCCGGCGAAGCTGAAGCTGGCGTTCGGACTCATCCTCGCGCTGCGGGGCATTCCTGAGATTTACTACGGCGACGAGATCGGAATGCCGGGAGGCGGCGATCCTGACAACCGGCGCGATTTCCCCGGCGGATGGATTGGAGATGCGAACGACGCGTTTACGGAGTCGGGCCGTACGCGTGGCCAACAGGAGATTTTTTCTTACGTCCAGGCGCTGCTCAAGCTTCGCCGCCAACACCCCGCCCTGCGCACCGGCCAGTTATGGCATCTGGCCTCGGATGAATCATCTTATGTCTTTGCGCGCGAATCAGAAGAAGAACGTGTTGTCGTCGCCTTCAACAACGCCGATCAGTCGCGAGAAGTTCAGATTCCGCTGGCCGACACGCCGGCCCAGAAGGCAATGGAGATGGCACTTCTTTTCGGCCCAGCCAAGGCGACACTGGCTGGTAGCGAAATTCGCATAACCATGCCCGCGCAATCTCTTTCGATTTTTACTCTGAACTAGCCCGGGGCGGGTGTGGCCGTTAGAACGTGAGGCGGACGCTCCAATTCTTTGCGGCATCGGGCACCGTCAGCGTGACGGCATGCGCCAGGCTGTCGTAGCGCCATTCGTGGATGAGTTCATCCCCGATGCGAACTTCTTTGGGCGCAGCCGCGGCGCCGTACAACGTCACCTCCGCGGTCTTCCACCAGGGCTGAAAGGCATTCTTCTCGATGGTGCTTGCCACCGTCACGGAGTCTTGCGAAACCTGACACGCATAGTTGACGCGCAGAATCTCACCCCTCTGATAAGCGAAGGTGTGGCCGTCGTCCTGATAGAGCGCGCCCCGACAATCACTGCCCGACGTGCTGGAAGGAAGATAGACGCGCAATTCGAACGGCCCATTTGGCTTCTCGCCAGAGTACTGCACGACGGGTTGCATGGGCACAATGGCGCCGGCCCGAACATAGAGCGGCAATTCGTCCAGACGAGGATGCAGGTTGATCTGGTCTTTGTTGGTGTGTTTCTCCGCTGTCCAATAGTCGTACCATTCCCCCGGCGGTAGAAACACTCCATGGGCATCGACTGTTTCGGTGACGACCGGGGCCACAAAAAAATCAGGCCCAAAGAGAAAATCACGATCGTCGCCGTAAAATTCTTGAGCCTGGGGATATTCAAGGAAGATGGGTCGCATCAGAGGCATTCCCGTCCGCGTGCTTTCTTCTGTAATCGTATAGATATAAGGCAGCAGCTGGTAACGAAGCCCAATGTATTTGCGTCGAATCTCTTCCTGTTCTGGGCCGTTCACCCACGGCTCGTGATCCGCCGTGCCTTTCGCGGCGTGATCTCGGTAGATGGGATTGAAAGCACCGAGTTCATACCAGCGGGTCAGCAAATCCGGCGGGGGGGAACTCCCAAAGCCTCCGATATCGTCTCCCACGAGCGCATAGCCTGAAAGCCCCATGCTCATGAGCATCGGCGTGCTCATGGAGATGTGGTTCCACGTTGCGAGATTGTCCCCTGTCCACGTACCGGCGAAGCGTTGGGTACCGGAGTAGGCCGCTCTCGTGAGCACGAAGGGCCGCTCGTCCCCTTGCAGTTTGCGCAGGCCGTCATACGTCGCCCGGGCGTTCTGCATGCCCATGATGTTATGCGCCGCGCGGTGGTCGACGCTTGTGCCGTCATCCAAACGATGCCTGACGTCGAGTGGCATGGTCTTCTGGGGGTAGCGGAATACCGCCGGTTCATTCATGTCATTCCAAAAGCCGGCTGCACCCATGTCCACGAAATCCTTGTATAAGTGGCCCCACCAATCGCGCGCCCGAGTGAGCGTGAAATCAGGAAATACACTTTCACCGGGCCATACCGGTCCCACGTAAACGGATCCGTCCGGATTCTTGACGAAAACATCGCTCTTGATTCCCGAATCGAATGGCGCGTAACCCCGGTCGGGATTTCTCTTGATGTGCATGTCCGTGATCAAGATGATGTGGAAGCCCTGCTCGCGCAGGTCGGCGATCATTTTTTCAAAATGCGGGAAATATTGCCTATTGATGGTGAACGGGGCGTAACCTTCCTGATAGTCAATATCCAGATAGATGGTGTCGGCAGGAATTTTCTTTTCGCGCAGGAGCCGCGCGATTTCCCGCACGCGGGCCTCGGGATAGTAGCTATAGCGGCACTGCTGGTAACCGAGTATCCAAAGCGGTGGCAGGGGCGGGCGCCCGGTGAGCGCGGTGTACTGCTCGATGATTTTTTTTGGTCCCCGCCCGGCAATAAAGTAATAATTCAGTTCCCCGCCTTCCGCTCCGAAAGAAAAATAGTCCGCGGACTCTTTCCCGAAATCGAAACTGCTGCGGTAGGTGTTGTCAAAGAACAGGCCGTAGGCCACGCCCTTGCGAAGTCCCACAAAAAAAGGAATGGTCTTGTAAAGAGGGTCGGTGGATTCCTGCCAGCCGAACGCATCCGTGTTCCAGTTGGTGAACGAGCGATTCCGGCGATTCATGGGTCCGGCTTTGTCACCCAGTCCGTAGTAGTTTTCCTCTAGCGGCATTTTCTTCCAGACGTGAACCCCCTGGCCATTCCAGGCCATCGGCAAGCTCGGCTCGTCGGCGAGAAATACATTTCCAGCAACATCAGAGAAATTGATCAGCAGCGGTGACCGCTGAACGGTAGCCACCACGTTTCCCGCAGTGATTCGTATCTCCTTCGGATTCTCTTCGATGTTGAAGGCCGGCGGTTCGGGCGACTGGATCAGCGCCCACGAAGAATCCTTGGGAAAAGCACCGTTCGGGGCGAGGCGCACGCGGAACACGCCATCGCGGAAGACCGTGACGCGCACCTTTGCGGCACCCGCCGTTAACTCAACGCCATCTTTCAGCTTCTCGACGTGCTGGAGCTTGCCAAGATGCTGCCAGCCTTGCGCAACTGCAATTGCACAACCGAGAACGGCGGCCAGCAGCGCAGTTCCGATGCGTGGAACAATTCCTGTCATGTCCATCCTCCCGGGCGCGACGACAAGTGAAGAACCATCAGGTGTGTTTCCCACTTGCGCAGAAACGATCCGGGGCCTTCCGGTATTATCAAGCTACCAGCCACTGTTCGAAAAACGCTGACGCCTTTGCGCCTTCGACTCGGCGCCGCAACGCATCCATCACGCGGCAGCGCACCAATCCGTTGCGGCCGTAAAAACCGAGCCAATAGGGAAGATACACTTCGCCCTGCTCCCGCGCGATATCGAGACGGGCTTCGCGAAGCTTGAAGAATCCTTGCTGGAAGACGACGCGCAACACCTTCTCTCGCAGAATTTCCTCGGCGCGTTCCCCGGTGAGCGACGGAAGCATGCGGTTGCGGCTATCAACAGAAATGAGTTCACGGTGTTCGGGGATTCGTGGCCATTCAAATAGGTCGAGCGAACCATCTACAGCATCGAGCGCGAACAACCGAGCGTGGGGCGTTCTGCCGAGCTGGTAACGGACGCGATAGAGCCAGAAGGGCACGTAAGCGTCCGCAATCTTTTGCAACGGGCCGATGCGCAGGCGCCAGTACAGCGCCGAAAAGCCCGGCGCGGAGAAAGCCCGGACGGCTTCCCTCTGGGTGACGTTCGGTTTCAGGGTTCGAATGGCAGGCATGTCCATGATTCGTTCGCCAAAGCTGCTGCTAGCGGAAATAGACCCACAAGCCCACCACTGTGGCGATCAGGACCCCCGTAAACGCCAGGTTGAACAAATGTTCCGTTCGCGTTTCTCGCTGGAGGTGCGGCGTACTCACATCCGTGGTCTCGAGTTTCTCGCCCACCGTCGCAAACGTCAGTCCGGCGATCTTTTTCCGCTCGGGGGCCGGATACATCATGCTAACGACGATCAGCACGGCCGCGCAGACGACGAACATCAAAATGGCGTAGTGCAAAAAGTTCATGTCCACGAGCCAGCGGATGGCGCCGGAATCATAATGGCGGGTCTTATCCAGCACTTCGAAGATGAAGCGCACGGAACCGAGGGCAAAACCCACCAGAAGCGAACTGATGGCGCCCTGCCCGTTCAGGCGCGGCCAGAGAATCCCGAAAATAAAGCACACCGCAATCGGCGGGCTGATGTAAGCCTGCACGCTCTGTAGATAGATATACAGCTGGGCACTGAGCAAGTGAATGAACGGCACCCAGAGAAGACCGAGGACAACCATGACCCCCGTAGCGATCCGTCCGAAAAATACCAATTGAGATTCGGTCGCCGCCGGGCGGAACTTCTTGTAAAAATCGAGCGTCACCATCGTGGATGCGGAATTGAAGACCGAGCTCATCGCCCCCATTAGCGCAGCAAGTAGCGCGGCGATCATTAATCCCACCAGCCCGCGTGGAAGCAAGTTCACGATCATGGTCGGGTAAGCAATGTCGCCGTTGGTGATTTTCCCATCCACCACGTGGAACAACTCCGGATACAAGCCCAAGGCGATCAGCCCGGGCAGGACGAGCACGAAGACCGGGAGAATTTTCAGAAATCCTGCGAAGATGGTGCCCGCTTTGGCGTGGCCTTCGTCTTTTGCGGAGAGAACGCGCTGCACGATCACCTGGTCCGTACACCAGTACCAGATACCCAGGATCGGAGCTCCAAAGAAAATGCCTGTCCATGGGAACTCGCCGTCGGTGGCCGGCTTCATCATGTGAAAATAATCAACCGGCACCGCGGCGCGCAATCCGGCAAATCCGCCCACCTTGTCCAGGCCAATGATCGTCAAGGCAATCGCGCCGGCGAGCAGGATCAAGGTCTGCACCAGATCGGTGTAGATCACGGCGGCGAGTCCGCCCGCGATGGTATAGACTCCCGTCGCCACAACCAGGATGACCGCGGCAGTCAATGGACTCCAGCCCACCACGCGCTCCAGCACGATGGCAGCCGCGTACAAGTGCACCGAAATCTTCGTGAAGATGTAGGCGATGACCGAGATGCTTGCCAGATAGGTCGCGCAGTTGCGATTGAAGCGCCGTTCTAGAAACTCCGGCATGGTGAAAACGTTCGAACGCAGATAGAACGGTACGAAAACCCAGCCGAGCAGGAGCAGCATCAGGCAGGCCAGCCATTCGAAATGGCCAACGGCCAGACCCGACGTCGCTCCCGAACCAGCCAAGCCAATGAAATGCTCGGTGGAGATGTTGGAGACGAAGAGGGAGGCTCCGATCGCGAACCAGCCGATATTACGGCTGGCTAGAAAATAGTCCTCGGAGGTACGCTCTTTCTTGGAAAAGTAGAAACCGATGCCGAACACGATGGCGAAGTAGATCCCAATGATGACGAGATCAACGGTTTCCAGGGTCCGGTGGCTAACCGCGACCGAAGATGCGAAGAGCATCCATCCCTCCTTGGCGTCCGGCAGGGGAGAAGCGCGCCGGACAATTCAACCACGCGCAGGAAATGAACGTGGCTACCCCTGCTAGAATCATGTCACTCGACTTCGACAGCAACGGGCCTTACAAATGGGCGCGAAGATTTGGACTGCGAAGTTTATAACAGGCCCCATCCAGGCTCAATGCTATTCGAGCGGCGGCGTATTTTCTTGCCGTTCTCGTTACCATGGAATAAGCGAGGGGCACGAACGGTATGCTCAAGTGCACCAGTCATCGGTCTGTTTCGGATTGCCACTGGGCACGGAACAGAGTAAAAAGAGACACAGGGAGAGGAACATGATGAAAGCAGTGCTTTGTTTGCTGTTCTGCGCGGCCGCGGTGATGGCTGCGGATAAGACGGTGTATGACTTCACTTTGAATTCGATCGATGGCCAGCCTGCGCCGCTCGCGGCCTACCGGGGCAAAGTCGTTCTCCTGGTCAACGTTGCCAGCCGTTGCGGTTTTACGCCGCAGTATACCGCACTGGAGTCGACCTATGAGAAGTACAAGGACCGCGGCTTGGTCATCGTGGGCATCCCCGCGAATAATTTCGGCGCGCAGGAACCCGGCACAAATCAGGAGATCAAGACCTTTTGCTCCTCGAAATATCACGTGACCTTCCCAATGATGGCCAAGGTGTCCGTGAAAGGCCAAGACATCACCGCGCTCTATCAGTTCCTGACCGACAAAGCCATGAATCCGCAAACGGGCGGAGAGATTCAATGGAATTTCACCAAGTTTCTAATTGGCCCCGACGGGCACGTCATTACGCGCTTCGAGCCCGAGGTGACGCCGGATTCGCCGCAGGTGACGTCGGCCATCGAAAAGACGCTGGCATCGCTCAAATCCTGAGCGCCGCACGCCCGGCTCGATCTGTCGGGCGGTCACTCCGACGCGAAAATCACGCGAGCTGCGGCCGACGGCCGAACATGCAAAAATCGCTACTGGCCCAGCAATCCCCATGCCCATACTCTCGTTCGAAGACGTTTCGAAAGACTATTTGACGGATGGCCAGCCAGTGCATGCGCTCAAAGGTCTTTCGCTGAACGTAAAGCGCGGCGAGTTTGTGGCGTTGGTGGGGCGCAGCGGCTGCGGAAAGTCCACGCTGCTCAATCTTGCCGGAGCCATGGATTTTCCGACCACGGGCAAGGTGCTTCTGGACGGAGTTTCGACGTCGTCCCTGAAAGACAACGGCCTGACCCAACTGCGGCGCGAGAGGGTTGGCTTCATTTTTCAGTCGTTTCAATTGCTGCACACGTTGACGGTTTTTGAAAACGTCGAACTGCCACTGCTCCTCGCCGGGAAACACAACCCTCGCGAAGCGGCCCGGGAACGGCTTGCCTGGGTGGAACTCGAGGGCCTCGGCGATCGTCATCCCCACCAACTCTCCGGTGGCCAGATGCAGCGTGTCGCCGTGGCACGCGCGCTCATCCATTCACCGAGTCTCCTGCTGGCCGATGAGCCCACCGGCAACCTGGACACCACGACGGGCAACGTGATTCTTGAGTTGCTCCGGCGTCTCACGCGGGAGCAAAACACCGCGACCATTGTGGCGACTCACAGTCTTGAAGCCGCATCGCTTGCCAACACGCTCGTGCGGCTGCGTGACGGAAAAATCGAAGAGATCACCCGGCGCTAACATGCCTCGTTTTCTCCTCTTTTACCGATTGATGGTGCGCCCGCTCTTCCGTGAACCGCTGCGGACCTTGCTGACCATCTTGGCTATCGCCTTGGGCGTCGCCGTCGTCCTGGCCATCGATCTTGCGAGCGACGCCGCCACCGGCTCGTTCCGTAGTTCGATGGAAACCCTGGCCGGCGAAAACGAGCTGGAAGTGGTCACCTCGGGAGGTGTGCCGGAATATGTGGTTGGTACGCTGGCAACGCTGGCCTATTCAATTCGAGTCTCACCACGCATCGAGGACTACGCGGTGATCACTGATACCAAGAAGTCACTTCCTCTCATGGGACTGGATCTTATTGCGGAAGGTGGCGCTTACGCGCAGAGTGCACTCCAAAAAACTGCTGAGTCCCAGACGCAAAGCGCTTCGGAACAGGTGTTCAACCGGCTTGGAGACGCCGACGGCATTTGGGTGGGGTCGAGTGTGGGCTACCGGACGAGCGACCGCGTCGAACTGCTCATCAACGATCGAGTCCGGACTTACACGGTGCGAGGCGTGTACCCCGATTCGAACGGCAACGAGTCCGCTATTGTGATGGACCTGGCCGCCGCCCAACATGCACTGGGGCGCTATGGTCGCGTCGATCGCATCCTGCTGAAAGTGCCGGAGACTCCCAGCCTGGGGGACTGGCAGCAGCGTTTACGGACCGTGCTTCCTGCCGGAGTGGAAGTTCGATTGCGAGGCACTGCCACGAACGAGAATCGCCGCATGCTTGCCGCTTTCCGCTGGAACTTGCGCCTCTTGAGCTACATTTCTCTCATTGTCGGCGCATTCCTGATCTACAACACCATCTCCGTCTCGGTCGTCCGCCGCCGCCCGGAGATTGGAATCGCGCGCAGCCTCGGCGCCAGCCGCGGCGTCATTCTCTCGGCATTCCTAGGTGAAGCTGCCTGCCTGGGTCTGGCAGGCGCTCTCATCGGGCTTCCTCTCGGCCGCCTCATGGCCACTGGTGCGGTTCGCTTGATGGCCGCCACCGTGGAATCACTTTATGTCAGCAGCCGGCCAGGAATCATCGAGCTGAACGGGGCATCCGTACTTCTTGCGCTGGCGATTGGCGTTGGAGTTGCGGTTGCTTCCTCCTATTCGCCCGCGCGCGAGGCTTCCCAGGTTTCTCCTGTCGAGGCGATGGCGCGGGGCCGGCGCGAATATGACGTGCGTGTGCACCAAGCCCGCGATTTGTGGCTGGCTCTTGTGCTCGGTCTGGCGGCCGCCGCAGCCTCTCGCGCTCCGGCGGTCGCCGGCAAACCGCTTCTTGGGTATCTCGCCGCGATCCTGCTCGTAGCGGCCTCGGCGTTGGCAATGCCCGCTTTCGTCGACGCGCTGACCTCCGTTTCTTCGAATCTTCTCGGCAAGGTTTTCGGTGTGGAGGCGATGCTTGCCTCGCGCACCCTGCGAGCCTCCTTGCGCCGAACTTCTGTCCTGGTTGGCGCGCTTTCGACCGCCATCGCGATGATGACGGCGGTCGGGATCATGGTCGGGAGTTTCCGCCAAACGGTCGTGCTCTGGATGAGCGACCAGTTGCCCGCTGATCTCTATCTCCGTCCCGCTGGTTTTGCAGCCGCAGACCGCCATCCCACCATTTCTTCCGGTGTGGCGGAAGAAATAGCAAAACTGCCGGGCGTCGCAGCCGTTGAACGCCTGCGCGCTTACGAAATCAGCTATGAAGACATGCCTGCTACGCTCGCTTCCGCCGACCTGAACGTCCGGCGCTCCCATCGCAATTCCGACTTTTTCTCCGGACGCCCGAGCGAGCAAGTCCTCGCCGAATTGCGCGATTCGAATGCCGTCATCGTCAGTGAGCCCTTCACTTACAAGCACCATCTGAAGGCCGGCGATTCCCTGACCCTTTCACTGGGGGCAACCCAGGCGTCATTCCGCATCGCTGACGTTTATTACGATTACTCCAGCGAGCGCGGCAGCATCCTGATGGACCGCCAGACCATGCTGCGGTTCTTGCCTGATCCCGCACCCTCGAATGTCGCCATTTATGTTTCTCCGGACGCACCATTGGAGATAGTTCGAGCTGAAATCGAAAAAGCCACCGCTGGCCATCGCGTCTTACTGTTTTCGAATCGGGACTTGCGCGCCGAAGCCATGCGCATCTTTGACCGCACGTTTGCCATCACCTACGCCCTGGAAGCGGTTGCGATCATCGTCGCGGTTATGGGCATTGCCGGAGCGCTTCTTGCTTTGGTGATTGACCGCCGCCGCGAACTTGGACTGCTTCGATTTCTCGGTGCGGCCACCTGGCAGGTTCGAAAGCTGATTCTAATGGAGGCCAGTTTGCTTGGACTCTTGGCCAATCTTGCAGGTCTCGCCCTGGGATTTGTGCTGTCGCTCATTCTCATCTATGTGGTCAACAAACAGTCGTTCGGCTGGACGATCCGGTTTCACTGGCCGGTGGAAATTCTTTTTGGCGCGCTTGCGGTCGTGTATGGGGCCACTGTGCTTGCTGGCCTCTACCCGGCGCAGGTGGCCGTGCGCTTGAATCCAATTGAGGTCGTCCATGAAGACTAGGCTCGCAGGACTCGCGGCCGCGCTGCTTCTCCAGCAGCCTCTTGCGCCGCAATATCGCACCGCCTTGCCGGGATACCGTTACGAATTCCCGCGGGATCATTTCAATCACCCGGATTTTCAAAGTGAATGGTGGTACTACACCGGAAATCTGAAATCGCTTGACGGCCACCGGTTCGGATTCGAACTGACCTTCTTCCGGCAAGCCGTCAGCCGCGATCCCACGAGGAACACCGTCTGGGAGGTGCGGGATCTCTACCTCGCGCATCTGGCGTTGAGCGACCTGGATGGCGGGAAGTTCTATCACCTGGAACGCATCAATCGATCCGGACCCGGCGTCGCCGCCGCGAGTGAATCTCTCGGTCGCATTTGGAATGGCAATTGGCAGACTCAATGGCACGGCAGCGACCAGGAGCTAAAAGCGGTCAGTGAGCGCTTTCAACTGCACTTGACGCTGCATCCGGAAAAACCTGCTGTCATTCACGGTGAGAACGGCGTCAGTCAAAAGGCGGAGGGTCCGGGCCACGCCTCCCACTATGTTTCTCTAACCCGGCTGGCTACTTCGGGTGACATCGATCTCCGTGACAAAAAATTTGAAGTGCACGGAACGAGTTGGATGGACCACGAGTTCTTTACCCATCAGCTCGAACCCAACCAGACAGGCTGGGATTGGCTGGGCCTCCAACTCCAGGACGGCACGGAGTTGATGCTCTTCCACATTCGCCGGATGGATGGTTCGATTGATCCGCACTCGGCTGGCACTTACGTTGACGCAGAAGGAAAGACGACACACCTGCGCTCAAGTGATTTCAAGTTGCAGCCCACCGGAGAAAAATGGAAGAGCCCCCTTACCGGCGCCGAATATCCCATCCACTGGAAGGCAGCGATTCCGAAATTAGCCATCGAACTCGAAGCAAAAACACCGCTCGAATGCCAGGAACTGACCGGGCAAACAAAACTTGCTCCGAACTATTGGGAGGGCGCCATGGTCATCACCGGTCAGCGCAAAGCACAACCGCTCAGCGGCGCCGGCTATCTGGAAATGACCGGCTACGACCGGCCCGTTCAACTCGTTCCGTGACCAGGGTGTTCTGCCACCTCTTAACTTTGTCTAGATTCCGCCAAATCCTGACTGACGGGGCTACCGGACTGGCGTGCCAGCGCCATGCATTTGCCGAAATCTCAGTGGGAGGCCTTCATCTGGGTTTCCAGAAAGGCCAGTACATCGTTTCCCCAGACATCGGTTGCCGACGAACAAAATCCCCAGTGCCCATCCTGATGGGTGCTGCCGAAAGCCGGATAGATCTTTGATTGAAAGTCCTTCTTCTTTTTGTTGGCTTCTTCGCTCAAGACCCGGCTGGGAGCCAGGCTGTAATCGTTCGCCGCCTGGAGCAGAAAAACAGGTGCCTTGGCGAGATCCACTGCACGCACTAGGCGATCTTGAAGTGCCACATTCTGCTCCCACGACATGGCGCCCGGAGCGAACGGCACCAGCGCCTTTACGCCCAGGTCACGTTCACCAGTGAGTAGCGTTTGGATGCCACCGTAGGAGCACGCTGAAATGACAATGCGGGCAGGGTCAACAAAGGGCCGAGATTTCAGATAATTGAGGCCGGCAATCACATCGACAACTGCGGCTTGCTGAAGCTCGACCATACGCCGAGCACGCTCGCCTGGAGGCGCCTGGGCGACCAGGTCCTGGATGTAATTACCCGGCGAGCGTCCTTGTCCTCGGCGATGCGGCACAAAGAAGACGTAGGAATGCGCGGTGTAGAACTTGGTTAAGGCTGGCTGAGAACCCGGCAATTTCTCGCTGCCATGATTCCACACGATTGCCGGAAAAGGTCCAGTACCCTCCGGCTTCCAAAGAAATCCGTGCAACTCCGGTCCACCGCTTGAAAACACAACCTCCTCAGGCTTGGTTTGGGCTACTGCTAAGGCCTGAGCTAATGTGCATAGCAAGAATCCGCAGAGGAATCTCTTCGTTCTCAGCGCGAGAAACGAGAGGCGAGTGATTCTTCGGACGGTTATCAGCGAGGAAGGGCGACCGCACTCGCGTTGTGTTCCCGTGTCGCAGGCCGAGGTGCCCGTGGACCTTGGTGTCATTTTGCTTGCCCTTATCAAGCGAGAGCATAACTTAGGAAACCCCAAAAAGACACGGGCACCATTCGAGCGTAAGAGTTAGGACCTGGGAGAAAAGTGTGGATGACCAACTCTTAGCAGGCAGGACGTTCAAGGCGATGCCGACTCAGCCGGTGAATCCGGGATTCCTGCAGGAGATAAAGTAGTTCAGAAAGAACGTCGCGCTATTGGCCCTGCAAGATGCTGTGTGTCGAGGACAGGGGAAGCGTAAGATGCGCGGGTCAGTGGTCCGAATCGGAAATTCGAGTCAAAATCAGTCCGGGGGTAGGGATGAAATCGATGGTGCTTCTTGGCGTGTTGAGTCTGCTGCCGGCCTTCAGTTGTTTTGCGCAAACGAAGAAACCCGAAGAGACCGCCTCGTCCCTTCCCGCGGGGCTCGAACGAATGCCCGAATCGCTCGAGGTGCGCTTCGCGCTCAGCGCCGCGCCGCCGCATTTGCGCGATGCCGCGACGGTCTACGTGCTGGACCCTGCGAAAGGCTACGTCCTCAACCGCAAAGGAATCAATGGTGTGAGCTGCATCGTGGTCCGCAGCGACTGGCAATGGACGAATCACGCGTTCCGCGACGACATTTTCTGGGCCGTGTGCTACGACGCCGAAGGCTCGAAAACGCTCCTGCAGGACTACCTCGCCGCCGCCGAGCTGCGCGCGCGTGGGATGGACTCGAAGCAAGCGCACGAGGAAATCACCAAGCGGTTTGGCACTGCCGCGTATCCTAATCCGGCTCGCGTGGGAGTTTCCTACATGCTGGCACCGATCATGCGCGGCTTTCCCGGCCCTCGCACCATGAACATGCCGCACTACATGTTTTACGCTCCCAACGTCACCGACGCCGACATCGGCGGAAAGCCGTACGGCCTGTACCCCTTCATTCTGAGCATGAGCCCGGGCCGCGACGACGTGATCATCATGCTGGTGGGCCAGACCGAGAAAGACAAAATCCTCGGCGAAGGAAAGGATCTGCTCGCCGATCTGTGCTCCTATCGCAATTACTTGTGCACCTCGGCGGAAACGCGGGCGCGCATGCCCAACGATCCGCTGCCAAACAACTAGCCGTTCTGACTTGCTGGGTGCCCCATCCGCCGGGGGAACCTGTCTCTGGCGAATTGTTATTTCGCCCTGTTACTCCCAATGAGGTTGCGCGCATAGAAATTCACGTGCTGGTCGAAGAAGAGGGACCAAGAGTGGTTTTTTGCCCGTAGCTTTGATGATTTGCCGCCAAACGAGACTGCTTGGTGATCAACGGAAGCGTTTGACTGTCACGTGGGAAGCCAAATTTAGGAGGCCAATTTAGGAAGCCAATTTAGGAAGCTTGACAGCAATGCAAAAACAAAGTATTTGACATAGACCGTAATAAAAAAGCATCAATTCGAGAGTCAAGGCAACATCCATTGATGGACGACCGCGCGGTTTCCAGAAGAGGTGCACTGAGATATCTGGGCCTGCTGGCCGCCAGTGCCGCAGGCCGCCAATTTTTGGCTGCGTGGCTTCCTTCACCCGCCACCTATGCAACTGGACGGAACGGTTTGGTGACCTTGCAGGGAATGAGCCACCCGCCTGAAGTGGAACCCGCCGCGCCGTACGCACCGCAGTTTTTCAAGCCGGGGGAATTCAAGACCGTCGAACTCCTGGCGGAGATGATCATCCCCACTGACGATAAACCAGGCGCCAAAGAAGCCAAAGTAGCGAGCTACATCGATTTCGTCGTTTTTTCAGCGCGCGAGTTCGAACCTGCACTGCAGCGGGAGTGGATGGATGGCTTGGCTTTCCTCGATCGTGAGAGCCACAGACAGTTTGGGAAGGCGTTCCGCATGGCCTCAACGGCAGAGCGGGTAGATTTGCTGACCGATGTGAGTTTGCCAGAACGCGATCCGGGAGCGCGTCACGAGGGTTACAGGTTCTTCCGGCTGGTCAAGAATATGACGGTAGAAGCGTTTTACACCTCACGGATTGGCTTGATCGATGTGTTGGACTTTCAGGGCATGAATTACATGAGCGAATTCCCCGGCTGCACGCACCCGGAGCATCAACATTAGCTTGGCCAGTCGAAGTAGCATTCAAAGGTCGGGAAATAGAACGTGGATGCGTTTGGGCTCGGAGGTTGGCATGGATAAACCGATGTTACGCCGCCGATTTCTTGTTGCTGCGGGCGCTGCAGCTGTTGCCGCCCCCCAGGAGGAAATGCTTTTGCCAGACCGCGCGCGGCCGCGACAATTCAAACGGCCAAGCAGGCCAGGCTCTTCGTGGGGTGCTGCGCATATTCCTATTTCAAATATTTCAATGCGGGCTCCATGACGATGGAGAGTTTTATTCACAGGGCTGTCGAACTTGAGGTGTATGGCGTTGACATTACAACGTACTGGCTGAAGTCCGTGGAGCCGGAATAGCTAGTCTCTTTACGGCACCTGGCTTTTAAGAATGGCGTGTCTCTTTCTGGCATCGCGATTCGCACGGAAATGTGCCAGGCCGGCGGCGCCATCCGCGCCGAGGAAGTTCAGAGAATTTCAGCAGTGGGTTGACGCGGCCGGGCTGCTGGGGGCGTCGCATATACGAGTATTCGCAGGGAATCTTCCCGGTGGCGCTACCGAAGAGCAGGGGATCGCGTGGGTAGTGGAAACGATGAAGCCGGCGTGCGATTATGCGGCCAAGAGGGGCGTTACTCTGGGAATCGAAAACCACGGAGGCATGACGGCTCGAGCGGCGACAACTTTGGAAATTCTCCGGCGAGTGGATTCCCCGTACGCAGGAATTAACCTTGATATCTCCAACTTCGCAAGCAAGTCGGACGACGAGATGTATTCGGATATCCAAGCGTGTGTCCCTTATGCAACCCACGCTCACATCCGCGATCTTTTTGGCGCAACAAAGCGGCCCATCGATTTGGACCGCGTTTGGCGGCTCTTCGCTCAGGGCGAATACAAAGGATACATGTCCGCGGAATATGAAGGTGAAGAAGATCCGATGACAGGCGTGCCAAAATTGCTGGAGAAAATCAAGGTTTTATGCCGTAAGTATTCGAGCGCCTGATTTGATTTGACGGGTAGCAAGGAGATCGGCAGTGGGCACGCAGACGGTCTATGATGCGGTTGTGGTGGGCTCCGGAGCTTCAGGGGGTGTTGCTGCTTACGCTCTTGCCAGCGAGGGACTTCAAGTCTTGTGCCTGGAAGCAGGGCCAATGATTGAGCCTCATAGGGATTTCCACACCCACAAGTACCCCTTCAAATGGCCGTACCGCGGCTCCGGTAAACCTGGGAAGTACGGCAAGTTGCCGCAGGGAATGGAATGGAAAATCAACGAGTGGACCGAGAATCTTTATACCGTGCCTCAGGACGATCCCTACGCACTGGCGCCCGGGGCAAAGTTCACCTGGACAAGACTGCGCGCCGTGGGCGGCCGGACGCTGGTGTGGGGCCGGGAATCGGGACGCTTCGGCCCGCTCGATTTCAAGCCCAGGAGTTTGCAGGACGGATTTGGCGAGGATTGGCCCATCACCTACGAAGAATTGGCGCCCTATTACGACAAGGTTGAGGCACTGATCGGAGTAGCGGGAGGGGGAGAAGATGTTTACAACTCGCCCGCCAACAAGAACATTCTTCCGGCGTTTCGCCCACGCTGCGGCGAGTGGCTGATTAAGAAAGGCGCGGCCAAGCTCGGCATCAAGACCGTAGCATTCCCTCTGGCCGTACTCAGTAAGCCCTATGATAATCGGCTTGCTTGCCACTATTGCGGAGCATGCAACTTTGGGTGCGATACAGCTTCTCGGTTCAGCACGTTGGAAGTGCTTTTTCCCAAGCTTCAAAAAATGAACAACTTTACCCTGCGCACCAATGCTGTGGCGCACCGCGTCTTACTTGACGCTTCAACTGGTAAAGCGCGCGGAGTTTCTTTTGTCGATACCACCAACAAACTGGAGTACGAGGCGTACGGAAAAACCGTGGTTCTGGGCGCATCCATGGTGGAATCCATCCGGATTCTCTTTAACTCACGCACCCGGGAGTTCCCGCAGGGGCTGGCGAATTCAAGCGGCACACTCGGGCGATATCTCATGGAACATGTGGCCTTCAATGACATTGAGGGATTTTTTCCGCAACTTGCCGGCCAGCCCTCGACCAACGACGATGGACCGGGCGCCAATAGCCTGTACATCCCCCGCTATAACTACGGAAGGAAAAATGACAAGTTTCTGCGGGGCTACCGCTTCACTTTCTATACGGGTTGCGGCATGGGACCCGGGCCAGGATCGCATCTGCCGGGTTTCGGTTCCGCGTACAAGAAGAGAATCAAGGAGCTGTATCCAGCCGCTGTGAGCATTGGTGGGTACGGCGAAGGGCTGCCATTTGACTGGAACTACGTGGAAATTGATCCCGACGGACTGACCGACCGTTACCGGATTCCTCAGGTTCGTTTTCACACCAACGCAGAATACGATCATTCATTTGCCATGCGGGATGAGATGTACGGTCAGATGGAGGAGATCTTGAAGGCCTCCGGCGCGGAGGTCCTTCCTTACGAGAAGAGGAATCCGTATCCGCTCGGAAGCGTGACCCATGAAGCGGGTGGCGCGCGCATGGGAGACGATCCCAAGACTTCCGTGCTGGACCGATGGAATTGTTGCCACGACATCAAGAATTTGCTGGTGGTGGACGCCGCATGTTTCACCTCTCATCCGGAGAAGTCGGTGACGCTCACGATTATGGCTTTAGCTCTTCGCGCCAGCGAACATTTGGCAGAGGAGATGCGACTCGGGGAAGTGTGAGAGTTGCCGCCCACTGGTAATCAGAGTGGTGCCCGGGTGCCAACAAAAATGTGGACACTGAGCCCAACTGCTGTAAGCCGGATTCTCTTTATACTGGCGCTCTCCCCCGCGGTCTCCGCGCAAGAGTGGCAATCCTACGGTGGTGACGCTGGCGGAACGCGATCATCACCGCTCAAACAAATCAATCGCCAGAACGTTGGAAGGCTGCGAAGGGCGTGGACGTATCACATGGGAGAGCTGGACCGCGAAAACAATGAAACGGGCCGGCATCACGTTGTGCCATTCGAATCCACGCCAATCGTGATTGATGGAGCGCTTTACTTCTCCACTCCTTCCAACCGCGTGATTGCCCTCGATGCGGAAACGGGAAAGGAAATTTGGCGGTTTGATCCGCAAGCTGGGCGTGCCGGACCTCGCCACTTCTTCCAGCACCGCGGCGTAGCCTATTGGCATGGTAAGACCGGAGACGACGGTCGAATTTTGTACGGCACTTTCGACGGGCGCTTGATCGCCCTGGATGCGAAAACCGGAAAACCTTGCCGCGAATTTGGAAAAGACGGCACGGTCGATCTACGTGCAGGAATCGCCGACGCTTATCCTGGTGCGGAGTATGCGGTGACCTCGCCGCCGGCCATCTATCAAGACCTGGTCATTACCGGAGCGGCGGTCCCTGAATATCCGTCCAAAGGCCCCAGTGGCCAGGTGCGCGCTTTTGACGTTCGCTCGGGAAAACTCGCGTGGACCTTTCACACCATTCCCCGACCGGGAGAAGTGGGGCACGAGACTTGGGAGGGAGATGCTTGGAAGGAGCGCACGGGCGCGAACGTTTGGTCGATCATGAGTGTGGACTTAGAACGCGGTTTGGTTTTTCTCCCCATTGGCTCGGCCTCCTATGATTTCTACGGCGCAGACCGAAAGGGTCTGGACCTGTTCAGCAACTCTTTGGTGGCGCTTGACGCCGCGAGCGGCCAACTGGTGTGGTACTACCAGATGGTGCATCACGATATTTGGGATTACGATATGCCCGCGCAGCCCGTGCTGATAACCGTGCGGCGCGATACCCGGGATATTTCTGCGATTGCGCAGCTGACTAAGATGGGATTTGTGTTTATCCTCGACCGACTTACAGGAAAACCGCTATTCCCGGTGGAGGAGCGCCTGGTTCCCAGCAGCGACGTGCCCAGCGAAGCCGCCTGGCCGACGCAGCCATCTCCGGTGAAGCCTCCGCCTCTTGTTCGACAGTCATTCAGCGAAGGCGACCTCAGCACAGTTACACCGGAATCCCACCGTTATTGCGCTCAACTATTTCATTCGCTCGAGAGCCACGGGATGTACACACCCTATGGTCGCAAGTTGACATTAGTGGTACCCGGCACATTGGGCGGAGCGAACTGGTCGGGCGCTTCCTTTGACCGTGCTTCCGGCTACCTGTTTGTTAACGCGAATGAGGTGGGCGCCGTTGGAGCAATGGAACCGCAGGCCGCTGACGCACCAGTGCGATACCGGCGAGCTTCGAAAGACGGGGAGTATGCCCGCTTCTGGGACCAGCACCAATGGCCATGCCAAAAGCCCCCTTGGGGAACCCTCAACGCCGTGGACGTGAACAAGGGAGAGATCGTCTGGAAGGTGCCCATTGGAGTTGTAGACGGGCTGAAGACGACAACGGGCACGCCCAACCTTGGCGGCTCGATTGTGACCGACGGTGGAGTGGTGTTTATCGGGGCGACGACAGATAGCCGTTTTCGCGCATTCGATGCGCGGACCGGGGAGCAATTATGGGTCGGCGACCTGGAGGCCAGCGCGTACGCCACTCCAATGACTTACATGGGCAAGAAGACCGGCAAGCAGTTCGTTGTGATTGCCGCTGGGGGAGGCGGTTATTTCATCGGGAAGGTATCCGATGTGCTGGTGGCATTTGCGCTACCGGATTAGTCGAACCCGGCAAGCGTAATTTGAAGTACGTTTTTCGCGCCAGGCAGCATTGCCGAACGGCTAGCTGGGAACGGAGAACTCCAAGATGTTGCGGTCACCAAAATTATCCAGCAGGTGCGCTCGATTGATGATGGGGAATTGTTGCTTTGCAACGCTTGTGCTACTGGCGAGCCTGTACCAAGGTTTTGCGCAGTCAAATGTGGTTGTGATTCGCCCGAGAGAAATCCACGACGTATTGGTAAATCCAGGAATGGGCATTACCACGTTTCAAAGATTCAACGGGCAAGAGCCAAATGCTCCTTTGAAGTGGTCCGAAGTCGGGCCAGTTACGAAGCTGGGGCAAGCGCCCACGAAGCCGGATTTTCCGGAGGCCTCTATCTCGTATTGCCGCTGGTACTGGAACGTCCTTGAGACGGAGCCTGGAAAGTTTCATTGGGAAATTGTGGATCTCGCATTGGAGGAGGCCAGAACGCATGGACAAAGTCTTGCTATTCGCCTGATGCCATATTCCAACCAGGATCCGCTCCCGGGTTGGTATCGGAACTCGGGCGCGCGGCGTGCCAACAAACCGACAGACAAGGACGGAGAGATCTGGCAGCCGGATTTTAGCGATCCGCTATTTCTCAAGCACTGGGGTGAACTCGTTCTAGAGGCTGGAAAACGATACGACGGGAATCCGTATTTGGAGAGCGTAGATATCTCGTCGGTGGGGTATTGGGGAGAGGGTTGGAGCCCCTATATGCCCCCATTCCCCTATCAAAAGGAGCTAATCGATATATGGCTGAATGCTTTTCAGCGCACGCCGTTGCTGATGAATTTTGACGAGCAACAGGCGCTCACCTATGGCACGGAACATGGCGCGGGATGGAGGCTGGATTGTCTGGGGGACATGCGGACCAGTTCCACTAGTCCCTACTTTCCTGCAGAGATGCTGGAGATCTACCCACAGCAAGTGGTGCGCGCGGGAATTCAGGACGTTTGGCAACACAAACCAGTCTCACTGGAAGTTTGTTTCACGGTTGCCGGCTGGAAGGAGAGGGGCTACGACGTTGACTACATTCTCGATCAAGCGCTGCGCTGGCATGTGAGCTCGGTGAACATAAAATCCGCACCGATTCCGTCTGACTGGAAGAGTCAATTCGAGAGCTTTCAGAAGAAGATGGGCTACCGTTTTATTTTGCGGCGCCTGGAATATCCGAAGACGGTTGGCGCCGGCTCGATGATGCCGATTCATATGTGGTGGCTGAACGCGGGAGTCGCTCCCATTTACAGAGAGTTTTCGCTGGCCGTTGAACTGAGATCTTCCAAGACCACGACCGTCATTCCCATACCAGTGGATATTCGAAAATGGCTTCCCGGAGACGCGGTATTCGACGGCACGTTGTATGTTCCGGAAAATTTGGCAGCAGGCAGTTACGATTTCCGCGTTGCGATGCTGGATCGAAGAACCGAGCAACCGGCCATTCGCCTCGCCATTGAGGGCCGTCAAGACGACGGCTGGTATAACATGGGTTCAGTCACGGTAAAAACACAGTGAGTCATTTTACGGTGCGGTGCGGATGCGAAACAGGGCGGCCGGTTGGGGGCCCCAGACAGCTGCAAAGAGGCAGGATGATCCGGCCATGCGTCATGGCGGTGCTGGCTGGAGCGATTGCTGTGTGCGCGCTAGCCGCGGACGATGCACCCCCACCCGAAGCTTTCCGTGTCCGCGAACAGCCTTTGTCGCCGGGGCCACGAATAACACCTTTCTTGCAATATCAGGCGGAGCAAGCGTGGCGCGAGGACAACGATCGCCAAAGAGCCTGGGACGGCATCCATAACGAGAGAGAATTGCTTAGGACGCAAGACCAAGCGCGAAGAAAGCTTCTGCAAATGATCGGCGGCTTGCCGGCGGCAAAAACGGATCTGCAGGCGCGCGTCACCGGCAGGATTGAGATGGATGGGTTCTCTGTTGAAAAACTGATCTTCCAGAGTTTGCCAGGTGTCTATGTCACCGCGCTCCTATACGTGCCGGCTGATCACTCCAAGAAACATCCCGCTGTGCTGGTGCCTGCGGGTCATGCAGCCGATGGAAAATTCCACTATCAGTCGTTGAGTCAAAGGCTAGTGGGGCGGGGGTATGTCGTCATTTCCTGGGATCCCGTGGGGCAGGGGGAACGCAGCCAGTTCTGGGATTTGGCGGCAGGTAAGAGTCGCTATAACTTGGTTTGCGGCGAACACGCGGCAATGGGGAACCTGGCCTATCTGGCCGGGGCGAATCTTGCCAGATGGGAGATATGGGATGGTATCCGCGCGGTGGATTATCTGCTCACACGCCCTGAAGTTGACAGCCAGCGAATCAGCATTACCGGCACAAGCGGCGGCGGGTTTCAGGCTACTTTGATTGCCGCTCTCGATGAGCGCATCAAGGTGGCCGTGCCTTCGTGCTATATCAGCGCGTTGCCCATGAGGATGTATAACCGCATTTTTGCCGACCCCGACAGCGATCCCGAGCAAGATTTGTCTGGCATGATTTCCAATGGGGTGGACCATCCCGGACTGCTGCTGATGATCTATCCGCGGCCGGTGATGGTGGCCGCGGCAGTACTCGATTTTTTCCCCATTGAAGGCACGCGCAAGACTGTCCGCGAAGTGCGCAGCCTGTACGAGCGTTTCGACCGCGGAGAGCGGATTGCGCTGGTTGAAGGCTATCACGGGCATCAATTTTCATCGGAGAATCAGGAAGCCGCGCTCGACTTTCTCGACCGCTTCAATCAAATGCCAGTTCGACATGGACTTCCTGCGGTTAAGGAACTCGCTGATAAAGCTTTGCTGTGCACTCGAACAGGCCAGGTTGCGCTCGACTACCGCGATGCAAAATCTCTGATGGAGGTAATCCGAGAGTTTTACGAGGAACACAGAACCGCACCGGGGCACCACCTTCTGAAGGAGTATTACGGTGACAAATACGGCGGAGTGAAACAGTGGCAGGTAAGCGAATATTCCGGCGCCACGGCCGTGCCGGGGCAGATTACCTGGGAAGACGTGGGGAGCTCAGAAGCAGCCGGCGTGTCGATTGACCGGTATCTACTGCGTCACAGCAAACTGCTCGAAATGCCTTTGCTGCACATTCATAAGTCCGCCGCCGGTAAACGAACAGTTCTCTTGTGGTTCCGCGAAGGCGGCAAAGCGACGGCGGCAGACTGGCCTGACATCAAGAAATATGTGGAGCAGGGCTACGATGTTGTCTCGTTTGATTTCCGCGGCCTCGGCGAGACGCGCATGCCATACACAGCGGTCTCTCCGGATGATCCGACCTTGGGTGCCTTGGATTTTGATCATGCTTATGTCAATTCCATTTCAGGCGTGTTGGCCAATCATGTATACAACTCTCTGTTGACCGGCAGGCCGTATTTTCTGCAAATGATCGAGGACGCAGAAATCGCCGGTCGATTCGCCCGTGAGAAGCTGGGCGCCAAAGGAGTAGCTGTAACCGCCCCAGATGGTGGGTACACGCTCGCGAGCGCCATTGCCGAGACGCTGCCCCGCATTGAGCTCTTGCCCCAGCCAGACGCGAAAGTCTTGAAATGGTCTGAAATCGTGGAGCAGAAACAGGAGATTTGGCCAATACAGTATCTACTGCCATCGGGAGCCTATATTCATTAGGCTTACTGCTTTGTCCGGCGTCCTTGGTACCACTTACGGCCAGTCGATTGTCGGAAGGTCAGAACTAATTCACCAGCCGTAAGATTCCAAACCGAGTTGGCACGTGAAATGTTTTCCCTTCAGGAATGATGCTCCAGGCCAGAAACTTACGGTGATCATCACCGCCCTTTCCTGCTGCTCGAAAGAAATTCGCTCGCCATTGAGCACCCGGATGAATCGCGCTGATATTCATCGACGAGATCGGTATGCGCATTTCCGCGGTCCAAATGTGATTCTGGGCGTCGATGCGGGTGGCGTGCTCAAAGCCTGAATTCCAAGACGCATCATTAAAAGGCTCTTTGGTCTTATCGATTTCAAGGTCTATCCACTGGTTATTGGGGGCTATCTCAAACTCGTAGTAGTGATTCACTCGCTCTGGCTGAGGGTTCAGGAAAACTTCGGCCACGTCGCGATCCCAAAGCTGCCATCGTTCAACGGCCGCGTCTTCTCCTTGATACACATTCAGCGAGTCGTAGCGGCACCAGAAGAAAAAGTAAACATGAGTTTCGGTCCAAACGGATGCAACCTGAGTGGGAATGTCCGGGTAGTGGGGCTTGCCCGAAGCGTCGTTGTCAAATTCCACCGATTTGGCCTGCCTCCAGGAAGGCTTAGTAGCATCGCCATCCGCCACGAAATCCACAGGCGATCGTTTGGCCTGGAGTTCTGCGTCACTGGTATAGGCTTGCTGCCCTATCGTAGCGATCTGGCCGGTACTCGAAAAGGGAAGCAAAGTGAACGCTGCCCCGGCAAGAGCACCAATCAAAACCGCCATTTTCCAATTAACCATCAGCGCGTCCCTGGGTTCTCGGCCGGCTCGCTCTGTTCAAGGTCGAGGTGCATCGTGGACGTTGGCATTCACCTTTAGGGAAGCCGAACCCCCGAGAGTTATCCCACTTTGACAAGGGAAAGTAAACGATATAGAAGAAGTCGCATGAAAACGGGAATCCCTAGATTTGAAGACGGGAGGATTCATGAGTGGAATGGGCCGGAGACGCTGGTTGGAAAGCATGGGGATGTCTTTCTTTGCAGGCAGATTACCGATAAGGTCGTCGCCAGTCGCTCCGGAGGGAGCGGGAAAACCACTGCAGCTCGCGGACTTCCAACCGCGCAGCATGCTACACGTCCCGGAGACAAAGGTGCTTCGCTCACGACATCCAGTCATAGATATTCATACGCATCTGTCGTTCACCGCGAAGTCAGCCAACGGAGTAGGCCTAGGAGAGGCGATGGAATATCCCGCCCCTGTCGAGGAGCTGCTGCCGCTGATGGATCGAAAGAACATCCGTGTGATGGTCAACCTGACCGGCGGAGTTGGCAAAGGACTAGAGCAGACCATTCGAAAGTTTCAGCAGCCATATCCGGAACGCTTCGTAACCTTCACGGAACCGTGGTGGGAACGCAGCAATCAACTCGGATATAGCAAATTTCAAGCCGATGAGATTGTTCGGGCGCAACAGGCAGGCGCGCGCGGACTCAAGATTCTGAAGACGCTGGGTCTTTATTTGCGGGAGGAGATCTCGAAAGGCCCATTGGTAAGAATTGACGATCCACGCTTCGACGCCATGTGGGAAACATGCGGATCACTGGGGATGCCGGTAGCGATTCACGTTTCGGATCCGGAGGCGTTCTTCCTTCCCATCGATCGTTTCAATGAGCGCTTCGAGGAATTGAATAAGCATCCTGATTGGTCCTTTCACGGCGGCGATTTTCCCAGCAACGCGGAATTGCTGGAGGCACGTAACCGCGTTTTGGCTCGCCACCCCAAGACCCAATTCATTGTGCTTCATGTGGGCAATGACGCTGAGAATCTTCCCTACGTCGGCGAATGTCTGGACCGCTTCCCCAATATGCATGTGGAACTTGGTGCGCGGATTGGGGAGTTAGGACGCCAGCCACGGATGGCCAAAAAGCTCTTCGAGAAATATCAGGATCGAATTCTCTTTGGAACGGATGCCGTTCCCCATGGTAGCGACACGCCTCAGCAAATCTGCAACGACGAGCTGTACGAGATTTACTACCGCTTTCTGGAAACCGAAGACGAATACTTCGATTATGCGCCCGCACCGGTCCCCCCGCAGGGGCGCTGGCGGATCTACGGCCTCGGTTTACCCGACGGCATACTCAAGAAAGTTTATTTCGAAAATGCTGCCCGACTTTTGCGATTCAAGACCTAGCGGTTCTTCAAGGGGATTGACAAAGCAAGTAGTTTCTGCCAAAAAAGAAACCGAAACAATGATAACGAAAGTAAAGGAAAGAAATAGATGATCTTTTTCCTCTTTCGCCTTGTCGTGGCCGCGCTGCTCTTGGCTGACGGTGGCGACTCTCGTCCCGGTGATTTTAGGATCATTGGCCCAGGCGGTGGTGGGGCAACGTTCCATCCCAGTATCAGTCCTCACGACCCGCAGACCGTGCTGGTCAGTTGCGATATGACGGGGTCCTATATCACCCATGATGCCGGCAAGTCTTGGCGCATGTTTAATCTACGAGGAGTCGTGGAGTTCTTCGTTTTCGATCCGCTCGATCGCAAGGTGATTTATGCGCAATCTAACGGATTGTGGCGCAGTCGGGACGAAGGTGAGACCTGGCGCCTGGTTTATCCGGGCCCGTCCTCGGTGAAGAGCATCAAAATGAGTTCGGATCACTCGGACGAAGATCTAATTGCGGAACCGAATCCTCTCGGCAACATAACGGCAATGGCCATCGATCCCTCCGATTCCAAAACCCTCTATGTTGCCGCAGGCGATAGAAAAAAAGAGTCGTTTGCCCTCTTTATCTCGCGTGACGGGGGCCAGAATTGGATTAGAGAGGAGAACTTACCCGGACGGGCCTACAAGATGTGGGTCAATTCTCACTCACCTAGCGGTGCTCGGATGGTTCTCATTGCCGGTTCACATTTCATTGAAAAGAAAACCTCCTCCGGCATGCAGGGGCTATCCGGCCCCTCGGCAAAGACTTTCACAGATTTCTCTGCCGGATTCAGGAAGGATGGCCAGCCGATCATTTATGTTATCGGTGACGCATCGGCCTATACGTCGGATGACGAAGGGACCACTTGGCGAAAGGCCAGCTTGGGTGAGGGGGGTGCGAAAGTGCGAGCCATCTCGACCAGCTTGCGCAATCCAGAGACGGCCTATGTCTCCTATCGAGACCTGGAAGAGCGCGGCATCAAATGGCTAGGAGTTGCCAAGACCACGGATGGGGGACGCCATTGGCGACCGGTTTGGAAAGAGGACAGCAATCCTGCGGCTAACCCCGCCACAAATATTCACGATGCGTGGATCACCGAACGATTTGGATCGGATTGGGGTGAAAATCCCTTGGCGCTGGCCGTGGCCGACGCGGACGCCAATATAGGTTACGGGACGGATTTGGGAAGAGTGATGCGCACGACGGACGGAGGTGCAAGTTGGGTGGCAGTTTATTCAAGAAAATCCGGCGAAAACGGATGGGTCAGCACGGGTCTTGATGTGACGACCACCTATGGCTACCACTTTGATCCCTTTGATCACCATCGGCAATTTATCACTACGACAGATATTGGTCTTTTCCGCAGCGAAGATGGCGGGCAATCCTGGATTAGTTCCACTCGAGGTGTGCCGAAGGAGTGGACGAACACCACCTACTGGATTGAATTCGACCCCCAGGTGAAGGGGCGTATCTGGAGCGTGAATAGTTGGACGCATGATTTACCGCGACCAAAGATGTGGAGAAGGAGTGGGATTCGGGGTTATCGGGGGGGCGTATGCCGCACCGAGGACGGGGGAAAGACCTGGACAAAGTCGAATGACGGAATGGCGGAAACTGCAGCGACGCACATCCTATTGGACCCCGCGAGTCCGCCTGCGGCGCGCGTGCTCTACGTTGCCGCCTTCGGGCAAGGCGTATACAAGAGCGCGGATGGAGGCAAGAGCTGGAAGCTGAAAAACGCTGGCATTACCCAGAAAGAACCTTTTGCCTGGAGAATTGTCAGGGATACCCGGGGGACACTCTACGTGCTGGTGGCGCG
>Ga0209158_1000561_pt1 | contig 26877 bp, 23 predicted proteins | sample GraSoiAngelo_140_FD_185897 | JGI IMG/M metagenome (GOLD analysis project Ga0209158, IMG submission 185897) | Grasslands soil microbial communities from the Angelo Coastal Reserve, California, USA - 14_0929_12_30cm (SPAdes) (version 2) | ecosystem: Environmental > Terrestrial > Soil > Grasslands ...
TCGCGCCCAGCCTGTCCTTCAACTTCCCCAGCAACCGCTCGGCGATCTTGTACCCCTCGTGCTCCTTGGGCACGACGACCTCGAGGTCCCGTTCGGTGCGCGAGGGGTCGTAGCGCGGCCGGTACACCGCTTCCAGCCTGACCGTGCTCTCCCCCGGCACGTACGGGTCGGCCCAGCAGCGGATCTTCACCGTGGTCGCGAGGTTCGGGACGTCGTCCCAGGTCGCGTGTGACGTCTTCGCTGCCGTGTCGTACCAGGCGGTCTCGAGGTAGCCGTCCTCGGGACTCGTCACCGCCACCTGCAGGGTCTCGGCCGCGACCAGGCTGTCGAGCACCGCGATCACGCGGGCGGGGCGGGCGTTGATGACCAGCGCGGGCGCCTGGGGATAGGGCTGGAACGGCGGGCGCGTGGTCGCCGGGGTGCAGGCGGCGAGCAGGCAACAAATGCGGATTGCGGATTGGGGATTGCGGATTAGGAGGGTGGGCGTCCAAGCGCGCGACGACCTCCCACTGCCAATCCGCAATCCGCAATTCGCAATCCGCAATCGCATCAGGGTTTATGCGGTGGCGTGTCCGGGGCGTGCGCGTGCTCCGCCGCGCGGTTCATCATCTCGGCCTGCATCGTCGCGGTGGGAATCCCCGCCGCGTGCTCGAACACGAGCTTCCCGCCGAGCACGGCCGTCCAGATGATGCCCACCAACCCCGCGAGGCTCAGCACCCGCAGCCCCAGCTCCTCCGCGCCGCTGAGCCGCGCGCGGCGGAACAGCTTCCACGCGAGCACGGCGGTGAAGATACCCATCGTGGTGAGCGCGAGCGTCTCGTGCGTCTCCATCAGATCGTGGATCGCTGCGCCGTGCTCGATGACGTCCTCCGCCCGCAGCCCGGCGAGCACGGCGACCCACCCGCCGACGACGCCCGCCCACAGCGTCCACAGCGCCGCGGCCTGCAGCGACGCGCGCTTTGTGAGGCCGGCGGCGACGTCGAAGAGCACCGTCGCGAACAGCAGGGCCGCGGGCAGATCGTTCACCGCCGCGTGGAAGCGAGGCCAGTCATAGCCGAACATGCGGACTTCCTTTACGCAGGGGTTGGGTGGAGCAGCGTCAGATGCCGAGGTCCACGACCCGGGGCGGATCGGCGGAATAGTCGTAAAAGCCCTTGCCGCTCTTCCGCCCCATCAGCCCCGCGGTGACCATGCGCTTGAGCAGCGGCGGCGGCGCGTATTTCTGCTCCCGGTACTCGGTGAACATGATCTCCGCGATCCGGTAGGTCGTATCGAGACCGACGAAGTCGAGCAGCGTGAGCGGTCCCATCGGGTAGCTGCAGCCGAGCTGCATCGCCTTGTCGATGTCCGGCACGCTGCCCACGCCGTGCTCCACTGCGCGGATGGCGTCGAGGAGGTAGGGGACGAGCAGCAGGTTGACGATGAACCCGGAATTGTCCTTCGCGGCTACCGCCTCCTTGCCGAGGGAGCGGGCGAACGCGAAGGCGCGCCGGAACGTCTCTTCCGACGTCGTTACCGCGCGCACGACCTCGACCAGCTGCATCAGCGGCACCGGATTGAAGAAGTGCAGACCCACGAAGCGATCGGCGCGCTTGGTGGCGGCGGCCATGGCTGCGATGGTCAGGCTCGAGGTGTTGGAGGCGAAGATCGTGTGCGGGGGGCAGATGGCGTCGAGCTCCTTCCACAGCACGTTCTTGAGCTCGAGGTCCTCGGTGATCGCCTCGACGACGATGTCGCAGCCCTTCAGGTCGATGGTGGCGGTCGTGAAGGTGAGCCGCTTGAGCGCGGCGTCCCGGTCGGCTGCCGGGAGCTTCCCCTTTTCCACGAACTTCGCGAGCGACTTCTCGATCCCGCCCCGCGCGCGGTCCCAGATCTGCTGCGACACGTCGCGCACGATCGTCTCGCGGCCGGCTGTCGCGGCGACTTGCGCAATGCCGCTTCCCATCAGGCCACACCCCAGCACCCCCACACGTCGTATCTCGGTCATACCTCTCCCGGCAGTGGCCTGGTCGGTCAACCGCGGGGCGGCGCCCCGGCGTTGAGAAACGCGCTCCGCAATTCCTCGGCGATCCGCACGAAGGCGCTCGGCTGGGAGCCGGGGAGGGCATGGTCGGCGCGGATTTCCCCTCGCTCGAGCCGGTCGAGCACCTGCTCGAGCCCCACCTGAACGCGCTCGTTCTGCGCGCGGTGACGCCGGGCCACGAACAGGGCGGCGGCCCCGAGCAGCGCCGCCTTGGCAAAGAGAATCGGGGAGATGATGGCGAGCGGGACCGCGGTGGCGAGCGCCGCGACCGCGATCGCCAGGGCGACGAGTGCCGCAGCGCCGCTCAGCCGTGCCTTGCGCTGGTTCCGGACGCTGGCTACGAGCTGAACGTGGCAGAACCCCGGCTCGAGCTGGGTCGCCTGTCCCGCCACCTCGGCGGCGCGCGCCAGCGCGTAGCTCTTGCCACGCGTGCCCAGGGCCCGCTGGATCGAGGCGAACGCGCCGACCTTGGGCTCCCAGGTCGTGCGATCCCGGTAGCGGCGCTTCAGCTGGAGCAGCTCCTCCTCCTGCATCCACCGGGCGAGCGCGCGCTCCACGGTCGCCTCCTCGCCCGGGACGACGCGCGCGGCGGTGAGCCGGGCAGGTCCCGCCAGCCAGCCCCACAGGCCGGATTGCTCCGCCACATCGGTGCGCGTGCGCTCCTCGAGCAGGGCCTGGTGGAGGTAGCGGGGCGGGATGCCGACGTCCTTGCCCAGCGCGAGGACCTCGGGCTCGGTCAGCCCGTCGCCGATGTCCTGGGCGCCCGCCTGGAGCTCGGCGGCGCGGCGGATGATGCGCTCGAGCGCCTCACGGCTGATCAGCTCGCCCGCCATCGCTAGACTTTGGCCTTCTGCTCGCTGCGCGCCGCCGGCAGCGCGTCGCCCGAGGTCTTTTCGGGCAGTGCGGGAGTCCCGGCGCGGACCCGCGTGCCCGCGGCCTCGAGGAAGGCCCTGAAGAGGTCCAACGGGATGGGGAAGATGGTCGTCGAGTTGTTCTCCGAGGCGATCTCGGTCACCGTCTGCAGGTAACGCAGCTGGATCGCCGCGGGCTCCGCGCCGATGATGTGCGCCGCCTGGGCCAGCTTCTCCGACGCCTGCAGCTCGCCCTCGGCATTGATGACCTTGGCGCGCCGCTCCCGCTCCGCCTCCGCCTGACGTGCGATGGCGCGCTTCATCTCGGGCGGCAGGTCCACGTCCTTCACCTCGACGGCCGAGACCTCGACGCCCCAGTCCTCGGTACGCTTGTCGATGATGGTCTTGAGGATCGCGTTGATCTTCTCCCGGTTCATGAGCAGCTCGTCGAGCTCGGTCTCGCCCAGCACGGACCGGAGGGTGGTTTGCGCGAGCTGACTCGTGGCGTACAGGTAGTTCTCGACCTCGTTCACGGCCCTCACGGCGTCCCGCACCTTCATGTAGAGGACCGCGTTCACCTTGATTGAGATGTTGTCGCGCGTGATGACGTCCTGCGGGGGGATGTCCATCGCCACGACCCGCAGGGACACCTTCTGCATGCGGGCGAACAGCGGCGGCAGGAAGATGAGCCCCGGCCCCTTCGCGCCCCACAGGCGGCCGAGGAAGAAGTAGACGCCGCGCTCGTACTCACGCAGCACGCGGAGGCCGCCGAGCAGGTAGGCGACGACGATCCCCAATCCGACGTAGACGGTTTCCATGGGTGTCCCTAACGCCCTCAGGCCGGGTACGCTTCCACGATCACCGCCGCTCCCTGGCCGCCGCCGATGCAGGCGGAGCCCAGCCCGAAGCGCTGGCGCTGCCGGCGCAGGGCGTGCAGCAGGTGGATCGTGATGCGCGTGCCGCTCGCCGCGAGCGGGTGCCCGATGGCGATCGCGCCGCCGTGCACGTTGGTCCTGGCACGATCGAGCCCCAGCTCCCGCTCGACGGCGAGGTATTGCGGCGCGAACGCCTCGTTCACCTCGACGAGATCCATCTGCTCCAGTTTCATCCCCGCCTTTTGGAGGGCCTTGCGCGCGGCGGGCGCGGGGCCGATCCCCATGTACCCGGGCTCGACACCGACCACCGCCCAGGCGACGAGCCGGCCGAGCGGCTTCAGGCCGTGCGACTTCGCGAAGGCCTCGCTCGCGACGATCGTGGCCGCCGCCCCGTCCGCGATCCCCGACGCGTTGCCCGCGGTCACCAGGCCGTCCTTCTTGAAGTACGGCTTGAGGGCGAGCAAGACCTCCAGGGTCGTGTCGGGCCGCATGTGCTCGTCGGCGCGGAACTCGGCCGCTTGGCCCTTCTTGCTCTTGACCGGGACCGCGATCACCTCGTCCTGGAACACGCAGTCGTCCCACGCCTTCTTGGCGCGCTGTTGGGAGCCGAGCGCGACCTCGTCCACGTCCCGGCGCGTGAGCTTGTACCGCTCCGCCAGATTCTCCGCCGTCTCGGCCATCGAGAGGCCGCACTGCGGGTCCTTGAGGGCTTCCCACAGCAGGTCCTCGAGCGGCGCCGGGCCGAGCCGCAGGCCCCAGCGCGCGCCCCGCACGACGTGCGGCGCCTGGCTCATGGACTCCGCCCCGCCCGCGAGCACGGCGCTCGCTTCGCCGAGCAGGATCAGCTGCGCCGCCTGAGCGATCGCCTCGAACCCGGAGCCGCACAGCCGGTTCACGGTGACGGCCGGCACCTCGATCGGGAGCCCGGCTTTGAGCCCGACGTGGCGGGCGAGGTAGATCGCATCGGCGGAGGTCTGGAGCGCGTTGCCGAACACCGTGTGGCCGATTTCACCCGCGGGGACGCCCGCGCGCTCGAGCGCGGTGCGGGCCGCGACGGCGCCGAGCTCGGTGGCGGAAAGGTCCTTCAACGAGCCGCCGAAGGCGCCGAATCCCGTCCGCACCCCCGACAGGAAGACGACGTCCTGATTGGCACCCTGGGTCTTCATGGCGAAGCTCCGCGTGAGACGAGGGGAATATCGGCGGTCTGGCGGGGGGGCGGTAGGGCGCGCACCTGACTTGACGGGGTCGCGAGTCGCGTTCCAGCCATGAGCCTACAGCGAGCCTGAGATCGCCTCGGCCACCTCCCCCGTCGTGGACTTGCCGCCCAGGTCCGGCGTCCGGACTCCCGCCGCAATGGTCTGCTGCACTGCACGCTCGAGAGCCCGGGCCGCCTCCGGGTGACCGAGCTGCTCGAACATCAGCGCGCCCGTGAGCACGGCCGCCATGGGGTTCGCGACCCCTTTGCCCGCGAGCGGCGGTGCCGAGCCGTGGACGGGCTCGAACAGCCCGGCGCGCCCCGGGTGCAGGTTCGCGCTCGCGGCGACGCCGAGTCCGCCCACGAGGCCCGCGCCCAGGTCCGACAGAATGTCCCCGTAGAGGTTGTTGGTGACGATGACCTGGAACCGCTCTGGCTCGCGCACCAGCTCCAACGCCAGCGCGTCCACGTAGCGGTGCTCCGGCGTGATCGCCGGATACTCCTTCGAGATCGCCTTGAACTTCTGTTGCCACACGAGGTGCGCGGGCACCGCGTTCGACTTGTCGCTCATGGTCACGCGCGTTTTGCCGTGCGCCCGGGCCCACTCGAAGGCGGCGCGGATGATCCGCTCGACGCCTTTCGCGGTGTTGACCTCCTCCGCGACGTACTCGTCGCTCGTGATGCGCCCCCGGCCCAGGTAGACGCCTTCGGTGTTTTCGCGGAAGATGACGAAGTCGATGGTTCGCCTGTCCGCCCGTAACGGAGTCAGATCGGGATGCAGCAGCCGGACGGGGCGGAAGTTGATGTACAGGTCGAGCCTGAATCGCAGGCCCAGCAGGATGTCGCGCGCGTGCTCGTTCCCCGGCACACGCGGATCGCCGAGCGCGCCCAGGAGGATGGCGTCGACGTCGTCGCGCAAATGGGCGAACGCTGCTTCCGGGAGCGTCTCCCGCGTCTCGAGATAGTGGGTGGCGGAGTACGGTAGCCGTTCCAGGTCCAAGCCGAAGCGGTGTTTGGCGGCCGCCTGCTCGATCGGGCCGAGGGCCGCATCGATCACCTCGGGGCCGATGCCGTCCCCGGCGATGATCGCGATTGCGTGACGCTTCACTCGAAGCCCGTGGCGCGCCCGCAGCTCACGCAATACGCCCAGCCGACGTCCACCTCGCTCCCGCAGGCCGGGCACTTGAGCTCCCCGGAAGGCGGCTGCCCGCAGTGCGGGCAGAAATTCACCTTGTGGTGCGCGGGCAGCACGCCGCCGCAGTAGGGGCACTGCCGAGTGGGGGCCGCGTCCGCCTGCACCTCCAGGGCGAAGTGAGACGAGGAGATCTCCCGGCGCGCGGGCTCGCCCGCCGGCTCCTCTTCGTCCTCCGAGTCCTCCACGCGGAGCGGCGGCGGTGGCGGCGGCGCGTACGCCTTGTCGCCGCGCAGGAAGCGCTCGGCGGCGAGGCGGTTGAGGCTGAGCTGCGCGTCCGGGAACTGGCGGAACAGCGCGGTGTCGGGGCTCGGCTCGCCCATCTCGCGCCGCAGCGCGTCCCCCACGTCGGCCGGGTCGAGCTGAGCGTACCCGCGCTCGCCCGCGAGCAGGCGCAGCACCGTCATCTCATAATCCTGATGGGTCGCGACGTTGAGGCGCGAGCGGTTGGAGCGGTACGGCACCAGCCGCTCGTACACCTCCGCCGCCGGGAACGGGATGGCGAGCCGCCCCGGCGCCTCCCGGGCCAGCACCTGCACGAGCCGCTCGAACAGCCGGTCTAGCTCGTCCACCGCACGTCTCCTGTTTCCCGTTTCCCGCGACCGTCAGGGAGTCCTTTAGGGCTTCCCGTCATCGCACGACGACCACGCCCGTCATGAACGGATGCGGGGTGCAGTGGTAGGTGTAGCGCCCCGGCCGATCGAACCGATGGGCCCAGGTGCCGTTTGGGGAGATCAGCGGCGAGCCCGGCTCGCCCCCGTCGAAGGTGATCGTGTGGTCCACGAAATCCCCGTTGACCCAGCGGACTGCCTGCCCCGCCGGGATCACGACCGAATCGGCGGTGAACTGGTACCCGCCGACGCGCACCTCGACCGCGACGGGACCGGTGGCCGCAGGGACGGCGTTGCCGACCACGGCCGGCTTCGGGTTGCCGTGGAACCACGGCGCGAACCGGGCGAAGTGGATCGGGATCGTGAACTCGAAGCCGTAGACGACCTTCGCGACTCCGAAGAAGCTCCCGCGCTTCGAGCTTCCCTCCGTCGTGTTGACCATCACGTTGCTCGCGTGCAGCGAAAACGTGTGAGGGGACCCCGGGATCACGAACAGCAGCCCGGCGCTCCAGGCCGCCTTCTCGGTCGAATCCGGACTCAAGATCGAGGCGACGTCCCCGCCCAGCGCCACGTAGTTGTTGAGCCGCAGCACCGCCCCGCCGGCAAGCGCCGCCTTGGCGGGCTTCGCGCCGAACGGCTGCGTCATGCCGCGCACCGCGCCGGACAGGGTGAGGTGGCGCCGGGTCCAATCGACGCTCAGCTCGCCGTTTACGCTCTTCGACGAGCCGTCCCATGCCGGCGTGACGGCGACCGCGATCGGGCTGGGACCGCCGCTCAAAACGCGCCACCGGGCGAACACCTCGATCTCGTTCGTCTTCCCCGGCGTCTCCGCCCGCGTGCTGTAGCGCGTCCCCAGCGCGATCCGCTGCGGCAGGCCGAGCGCGAACGTGAAGGTCGGGAAGTTGAGCACGGAGCGGCTTGGCCCCGGGGACACGTAGAAGCGGTGCAGGAAGTTGAACTGCAGCACTGCTGGAGCGGGGACCCAGGTTCCGAGCAAGTTGGGCGGACGGTCGAGCGATGCCTGGCCGGCGAGCAGCGCCGGGGCGACGAGCAGGCCGAGGAGCGAGCCGACGACGCGTTGACGCATGCGGTGCCTCCGGGAGGTTGTATGGTTCGACATCCGGCTGCGCGAGCTCAGCGCCACTCGCGCGCCCAGCGGTCGTAGAGGACGGGGACGACGCCGCCCTGCGCGAGCACCTCGATGCCCGAGGGGTCGCGGTAGGCCTTGCGGTAGAAGACGTGGGTGACGCCGGAATTGATGATCAGCTTGGCGCACATCGCGCAGGGCGACGCCGTCAGGAACACCACCTTGTCCCGCACGCTGCCGGGAGCCTTGACCAAGGCGTTCATCTCCGAGTGGATACAGCCGCAATTGCCCGGCACCGCCGAGTCGCAGCGGTTGGGCAGGCCCCGCGCGTTTCCGTTGTACCCGATCGCGAGCACGTTTTCGAGCGCCTGGTCCGTGACCACGGTGCCGACCTGGAGCCGGGAGCAGGTCGAGCGCTTCGCCAGCTCCTCGGCCATCCGCATGTACACCTCGTACAGCGGCACGCGCCCGGGGTGCTGCGGCGCCGGGGCGTCGTCGGGGAGGATGTTCAGGCGGTGCGTATTCGCGGGAACGCCGTCTCTAGACGCGCTCATGCACGTCCCGGTCGGGGTCGTAGTCGGCATACCGGCCCGCCGCGCGGTGGCGCGCGAGCCAGGCGTCGAAGCCCGACGCGAGGAGGCCGTCCGAGCGCTCCTGGCGCTCTGCCGCCCGGGTCGCGAGGTAGTTGGCGTATTCGTTCTTCGCATTGCCCGCGTGGCCTTCGACCCAGTGCCAGGTCACCTCGTGCGCCGCCGCCGCTTGCACCAGCTTCTGCCACAGCTCCAGGTTCTCGAGCGTGCCGCCTTTGCGCTTCCAGCCGCGCGCCTCCCAGCCCGTCACCCACTCCGTCATTCCCTTGATCAGGTAGGCGGAGTCGGACACGTAGAGCACCCGGGCGCGCCGCCACTGCCGGCGGATCCACTCGAGCGCCGCGATGGCGCCGGCCAGTGCCATCTTGTTGTTGGTCGTGTCGGGCGAGCATTCGTAGAAGTCCCACCGGGCGACGCTGTCGCCGGCCGGCGCCTCGATCAAGGCGGCGTTGCCGCCCGGGTTGGGCGGCTCCATCCCGTTCCCGAGGCAGCTCTCGTCGGCGTGCACCAGCACGCGGGTCGGCTCCGCTCGCGCCATCTCAGGGTTGGATCACCACCGGGATGTCGGTATGGCGCAGGATCTCCTCCGCGTGGGACACCACGACGCCGCTGGGCCGGCCCTCGCGGATCTCCATGTGGGCTCCGGCAAACAGCGCGTCGCAGTGGATCCGCTTGATGACCCGGGCGACGACCTCACCGGGCTTCCCTGGCTCGACGTGCGTCACAAACGCGACGCGCTGCATCGACAGCGCCGCCTCGGCGCTCCCGACCACCTGCACCCCGGCCGTGCGGTCGGCGTTGGCGTGGATGACGTGCACCGTGCTGTCGACGATGCTCGCGAAGCGGACCGCGAGGTCGAGGGCGCGCCGACTCGTGTCCCCGCCGTCGAACGCCACGGCGCACGAGCGCATCGGCGAGGGTTGCCCGCCGCACACGATCACGCACCGCTCCGCGATGCGGATGAGGGATGCGACCGTGGGGCCCAGGGCGTCGCCCTTCGTGATGGCGCCCCGCCGGCCCACCAGGACGGCGTCCGCCCCCGACGCGAGCCGCGCCAGTACGACGTCGGGCTCGCCCTGCTCCTCGATGGTCTCGGGCGTCAGGCCCGCCGCGAGCAGTCGCTCGCGCGCGCGCTCCAGCATCGCCCGCTCGTCGGCCCGGCCCGGCTCGCGCACGTACGCCACGACCACCGTGCTGCCGAAGCGCTGTCCCAGAAGCACGGCCTGCTCGAGGGCCGAATCCGCCCGCGGGCTGCCGTCCAGGCCCACCAACAGGCGCGTGAACACGGCTACGGCAGCACCGCGAAGGTCTCGAGGTCGCGCAGCCGGAAGCCGAGCAGCTCGCCCGTCATCGGCAGCCTCCCTTGGAGCAGCTCGTCGCGCCCGCTCGTATCGAGACGTTCGGCCACAACGACATATTCGGTCCCCCGCCGCCGCAGCGCCACCCGGCGGCGCTCCCGCACGGCGCTTTCCAGGGCGTCCAACGCGTCCGGGGTGAGCGAGCGAAACTCCCGAATCGGCGTCACGCGACCGTCAGGCCACGCTGATCCGTCCCGCCCGCCCGGGCACCACACGGCCGATCACGGCCGCCGCGGGCGTGTGCTCGTGCAGCAGGGCGGCGAGGAGCGCGTCGCGCCGATCGGCCGGCACCGCGATCAGCAGGCCGCCCGAGGTCTGCGCGTCGGCCAGCAGCACACGGGTCACCGCGTCCACGCCCGGGTCGAAGGCGACCACCTCGGCCAGGCTCTCCAGGTTCCGCGTCGTGCCACCCGGAATCGCCCCGCGCTCCGCCATCTGGCGCGCCTGGGGCAGGAAGGGAACGGCCCGGGCCGCGACCTCCGCCGCCACGCCGCTCGCCGCGAGCAGAGTGTGCAGGTGGCCCAGCAGGCCGAACCCGGTCACGTCGGTGGCCGCGTGCACGCCCGCGCCGGCCATCGCGCGCGCGGCACCGGCGTTGAGGGTCGTCATCACGGCGACGGCCTCGCCCAGCTCCGCCTCGGACAGGAGATCGCGCTTCAGCGCGGTCGTGAGGACGCCCGTGCCGATCGGCTTCGTCAGCACCAGGACGTCGCCCGCCCGGGCACCCGCGTTGGTGACGATCCGGTCGGGGTGGACCTCCCCGATGGCGACCATGCCGAACTTCGGCTCCGGGTCGTCCACCGAGTGCCCCCCGAGGATGAACGCCCCCGCTTCGCGCACGACGTCCGCGCCGCCCCGCAGCACGTCCCCCAGGAGCTCGAGCGGGAGGGTGCCGCGGGGCCAGCCCACGAGGCTGAGGGTGAACAGCGGGCTCGCCCCCATCGCGTACACGTCGGACAGCGCGTTCGCCGCCGCGATGCGCCCGAAGTCGTAGGGAGAATCCACGATCGGCGTGAAGAAGTCCACCGTCGCCACGAGCGCGCGATCGGGCGCCAGCCGGAAGACGGCGGCGTCGTCTCTGGTCGAGGCGTCGACGAGGATCCGCGGATCCGTCGGGAGCGGCACGTGGCGCAAGACCTGCGCCAACTCGGCGGGGCCGAGTTTGCAGGCTCAGCCCGCGCCGTGCGACAGCGCCGTCAGGCGAATGGCGTTCACGAGTTCGGCAGACATGGGGTCTACCGAAGATACTCTATCCGAGTCTCCAAGCGAGAATGGCGCCGGCGAGGATGTAGCGGAGGATGTCGCGAATCGAACGCACGACGGCCGCGCGTCGCTGCCAGGCGCGCTGCGGCAGGCGCGCCACCGCCACGATGAGGCCCAGCAGCAGGAAGAGGAGCCACCAACCGCCGTGTCCGAGAGAATCGAACCAGAGCGAGGCGAAGAGGGTCACAATGGCTGCTTCGACAGACCACCACAACAGGTCCCACTGCGTGAACATCCAGTGCCTCCGGACGACTTTCCAGACATCGTCAGCGCGTCCCGCATCGGCGTCGTAGAGCCGCAGGCCCAATCCGCCGACGATCGTGAACTCCAACGCTACGGGGAGCCACGCGAGCACGAGGCGGCCGAGACTCACCCTGAAGAGCTCCCTACGGTCGCCGCCGTTGGCGCGGGGGCAGGTATCCCGGCCCGCGCAGTCCGCGGCCGGGCCGCGCCGCGGTGAGCTTGTCGTGGTCGAGCACCTTCTGACCGTTCACGTACACGTAGGCGATGCCGTCCGAGGGCTGGTGCGGGTTGTCGAACGTCGCGCGATCCGCGACCGCCGCCGGATCGAACACGGTGATGTCGGCGGCCATCCCGGGCTTCAGGAGCCCGCGATCAGACAGTCCCACGCGCTGGGCCGCGAGCGAAGTCATCTTGCGCACGGCAAGCTCGAGCGGGATGAGCTTCAGGTCACGCACGTAGTGCCCCAGGATGCGGGTGGCGGAGCCGTAGGCGCGGGGATGCGTACCCTCCGCGCCGAAGGGGCCATCCGGCGCGACCCCGCCCGCGTCGGTGTTCATGGCCACGAGGGGGCTCTTCAGCGCCGCCTGCACGTCGGGCTCGTTCATGATGAAGTAGATGGCGCCGGTCCGGGCGTGGTCCGCGATCGCGATGTCGAACAGGGTCTCGATCCCGTCCTGGTGGCGTGCGGAGGCGACCTCGCTCAGCCGCTTGCCCTGCAGCGGGCGCAGGGAGTCCTCGAACACGGCGGAAATGAGCACTCCCGCCGGGCCGCCTGCTGCCCGCATGAAGCGGTCCCCCTTGTTGGGCGGCGCGGCGAGCTGGCGGTGAAGGTCGGCACGGACCGCGGGGTCCCGCAGGCGCGCGACGAGGGAATCGGTGCCGCCGCTGTGGGCCCAGGCCGGGATGGACGCGGCGAGCGAGGTGGCGGCGGCCGTGTAGGGATACTGATCGGCCGTGATGTCGAGGCCGGCGACACGGGCCGAGTCGATGCGGGCGAGCACCGCGGGCATGCGGCCCCAGTTGAGCCGCCCCGAGATCTTCAAGTGCCAGATCTCGACGGGGATGCGCGCGTCCTGGGCGATCTCGAAGGTCTCCCGCAGGGCCGCGTCGATGTCGCCGCCCTCGTTCCGCATGTGGGTGGCGTAGCTGCCGCCGTGCCGCCGTGCCGCCTTGGCGAGGGCGGTCAACTCCTCTGTCGGCGCGTAGAAGGCCGGGGCGTACTCGAGGGCGCTCGAGAGGCCGAGCGCGCCCTGCTCCATCATGGTGTCCACCAACGCCACCATATGGGCGAGCTCGAGCGTGGTGGCGCGTCGATCGGTCTTCCCGATCACGGCGAGGCGGACCTGCGTGGCCCCGACGAACGTCGCGATGTTCACCGTGGAGCCGGTGCGCGCCAGCTGGGCGAAGTAGCCGTCCAAGTCCCGCCAGTCCTCGCGGTAGTGATACTTCTTCATCGCGGCCGAGTCGTCCGCGGCAAGCGCGTCGGTGAGCGGGGCCACGGAGGTCCCTTCCCCCGTCACCTCCGTCGTGATGCCCTGCGTCACCTTGCTCAGCACCCGGTTGTCGGCGAGGACGTTCGTCTCCGACTGGCCCAGCATGTCGATGAAGCCGGGAGCCACGACGAGGCCCTGCACATCGACGGTCTCGCGCGCCTGGGCCCCGCCGAGGAACCCGAGCGCCGCGATCCGGTCGCCTTGGATCGCGACGTCGCCCCGATATCGGGGGTTGCCCGTGCCGTCCGCGATCCAGCCGCCTCTCAGGACGACATCGTAGCCGGCGCTCCCAGTGCCCCGCTCCCCGCCACACGCGGCGGCGGCGAGGAGCAGCCCTGCGGTCACTCGAGTCAGTGCGCCCATGTCTTTCGGAGCGAATCGGGGTGAATGATGCGGCCACGGATCATCACCCACGCGATGTCGCGCGTGGCCGTGATGTCCGCGGCCGGGTTGCCGTTCAGCACGAGGAGATCGGCCACCTTACGCGGCGCGAGCTGGCCGAGCGAATCAGCCCGCAGCAGCTGGGCGGCGCGCCGGGTGGCGGCGGCGATGGCGTCGAGCGGTGTCAGCCCGGCGGCGACGAGCAGCGCCAGCTCTTCGTGCAGCGACGCGCCCGGGACGAGCAGCTGGTTCGCGGCGTCCGAGCCCGCGGCGATCAGGCCTCCGGCGCGCTGGAACTCGCGCACGAACTGGTTCTGACGGGGGCGCGACCGGCGGAAGGCCGCGAAATCGGCGCGGCCCCAGCCCGCCCGCCGGCGCAGGCCGGCGACGTCGCGCACGCTCGCGGCCTCGGCGGGCACGTCGGCCATCTCGGGGCGCGTCAGCAGCGTGGGAACGTCGAGGCGCGACAGCATGTCGTGCAGGACGAGGGTGGGCACGATGGCGACGTGCGTCTGGGCGAGCGCCCGCGCGGTGCGGGCGATCGTGGCGGAGTCGAGCGTGCCCCACGCGGCCTCCTCCTGCGTCCAGCCGCGCAGGAACTGGTCGTGCGCGTGAAACAGGGCTGCGGGGTTCCGCACTGCGGCCTGCGCGACGCCGGCCATGTGCTCGAGCGAGGCGACCCCGGCGCGCGCGGCCGTGAGCGCATCGACCTTCCCGAGATGGGCCGCGACCGGGAGCCGCAGCACCGCCGCCTCGTCCATCAAGGGGCGCAGCAGCTCCGGCGTGATCTTCGTGTAGATCTTGACCCAGTCGGCGCCGGCGATGGCACGCTGATCGACCGCCTTACGCGCCTCTGCGCCGCTGCGCACGGCCGTGGCGTTGGCGTACGTGGGCGGCGCGCCGTCGATCATCGCCCCCGCCGTAAACATCCGGGGCCCGAGCACCGAGCCCAGGTTGAGGTCATTCTTGAGCACGAACGCCGAATCGTTGTCCGAGTGCAGGTCGCGCACGGTCGTGACGCCCCACGCGACGTAGCGCAGAGTCGCCCACCGCTCGACGTGCGCGTGCGCATCGATCAGGCCCGGGATGATCGTCTTGCCGACGAGACTGATGCGCTCGGCCCCCCGCGGTACCTGAACCTCGTTCACGCGCGCCACGGCTTCGATATGACCGTTCTTGACGAGCAGCAATGCGTCCTTGATCAGGTCCCGGCCCGAGCCGTCGATCAGCGTGGCACCCTCGAGTGCGATCATCCCCCCGCCCGGCGGCTTGCAGCCCGCGCAGAGGAAAAGAACCGCGGCGGACAGAAACCGGCGCTGCGCGCTGCTCCGACCGCCCGACCGCCCGACCGCCTGACCGCCCGTCACGGGTTCCGATCCGAGGACGTGTGGTCGTGGATGATCTGCCACCGATCCCCCCGCTTCTGAAGGATCAGGGTGAACGGGCCGCTCGCCGTCACCGTAGCGCCCCGCATCAGCTCGAAGCGCGCCGTGCAGAAGGCGAGATCGGTCGTCAGCGGCCGCACTCGTATCTCCTCGAACCGCAAGGAATCGCGGGACTGCCCCGGCCCGAAGTAGCTCGCTCGGTAATGGTCGTACAGCGCCTGCCAGCCGTACTGGACGTGGCCCCCCGACACGTAGCTCGTCATCGAGTCCCGGGCGTAGTCGCCCATGAAGCCCGCTAGGTCGCCGCGATTCCAGTCCGCTGCGGAACGGACGAGCATCGCTGCGATCTCGGCCTGCGGATCGCCGAGCGGGACCTTCGGGGCCGAACACGCGGCCACCGCGAGGACCAGATACCACGCACGACCCATGGAACGACTCTGCGGTATGAAACTGGACTGGAACGCGCCGCGGGAGCGCCTCAGGGAGATGGCTCTAACCATCCGGACGGCGCTCCCGCGTCGGGTCGACGAGGTGTGCTAGCGGCGACGTCTCTTGGTCGCCCGCTTCTTCTTCTTGCCGCCCTTCCTCGCCTTGGCCCTGGGCCGCGATCTCCTGGCCTTCTTCCGCGCCTTGGGGCGTGACGGCTTGCGCCGCTTCCTCTTCCTCGCCGGCGCCGGCTCGTCCATCATCGGCGCTGGCTGCGGGGAGGGAGCGGAAGGGGGCGGATACAGCGGCTCCATCATGCCGGGGCCGGTCCAGCCGCTCTCCGAGAAATCGTTGGGCTCGAGCATCAGATCTCTCCTTCGCTGGTTGTCCGTGGGCGTGGCCTATAGCTTATCCGGCGAGCCTGTCCCCGCAAGTGACGCTGCAAGAGGCCGCGCGGCACGGCGTTGCGGCGCCGTGTGCGCCGTGCGCAGGCTGCGGGCGGCGCGGGCCCAGGCGCTGCCGCGCTGCGGTGAGCGACGTGCTGACGCCGCGGCCGTTCCGGGTAGCAATCTACGGCGCCCGCGTACTCGTCCCTCCAAAGAGGGGACAAGTTAGCTTGACAATGAGACTTACGAACGCTTACCTTCGCGCCGCTATGATCGCCCGTCCCCTGGTCGCTGGGCTCGCCCTCGCGGTGCCGCCGAGCCTCCACGCACAAAATGTGGCCGAAGTTCAGGTGGCTCCTCCGTCGGTCACGATCAAGGTGGGCGAGCGGACCGGGCTGCTCGCGACCGCGTTCGATCGCATCGGCAACGTCATTCCCACCGTGCGGGTCATCTGGTCCTCGAACAACGTCCAGGTCGCGCGGGTCGACAACGACGGCACGGTCTCAGGTGTGGCGGGCGGGGTCGCGATCATCGAGGCGCGCGTGGGCGCGCGCAAGGGTCAGGCCGCGGTCCAGGTGATCGGGGCGGCCCCCGCATCGGCGCAAGCGCCGCAGCCGCCGCAGGGGGGGCAGGTGGGAGGCGGCCGTCCGACCGGGGGAGGCGCGCAGCCGGCGATCGAACCGTTGGCCGGCCAGCCGGCGGGAAGCGGCCCCGCCTCCGTGCTGCGGATCGAGCCGCCGACGGTCTACCTCTTGCCGTCCGAGAACACCCGCGCTTTCCCCCGCGCCCTCAAAGAGGACGGATCCCCGGCGGCGCCTCTCGCCGTCACGTGGAAGTCACTGCGAGAGGACATCGCGAGCATCGACGCGAACGGCGTGATCGTCGCGCTGGCGTCGGGCCAGGGGACGGTGCAGGTCACCGCGCCGGGCGGGCTCACCGCTACGGCGCCGGTCGTGGTGCAGCAGACGGAAGTCGCCATCCTGGAGCAGAGCCCGATCGCGCTGTCGCCGGGGGACGTGGACACGCTCCACGTCGCGGTTCCGGCGCAAGGCAACCGCCTCGTCAATCCGCTGAGCGTCCAGTGGTCGTCGGGCGACGCCAACGTGGCCCGCGTGAGCCTGACGGGCGTGGTGGCGGCGGTCGCGCCCGGACGGACGACGGTGACCGTCTCCGGGCTGCTCCAGACGAAGGTGGCGGACCTGGTGGTGCACCGGGTCGTGGACGCGTTGGCCGTGGTTCCCAGCGCGAAGTCGGAGGTGCCGTTGCCGATTCAGGGGACGGTCAAGTATCAGGTGCAGGCGATCGCGGCCGACAAGACTCCCGTCCCCGAGGCGCCGCTGCGCTGGAGCGTGGCGGACACATCCCTGGCGGCCTTCGACCCCGTCACGATGACGCTGACGGGCAAGAGGGCCGGGAAGACGACGCTCACGGTCAAGGGACCGGGGCAGGGGCTCGCCGTCACGTGGACCATCCGCGTGATCGCGGCGAACCTGAAGCTGTCGGCGAGTCGCATCGGCCTGGCCTTGAACCGCCGCTATCCCGTCAAGGCGAACTTCGCCGACGAGGCGGGCGCGGTGATCGGCCCGGCGACGAGCGTCACCTGGGCGAGCGACAACCCCCAGGTCGTGGGCGTCGGCGACGACGGCACGGTGTCCGCCGTGGGCTACGGCCACGCCCGCGTTATGGCGACGGCGCCGGGAGGCCGGCGCGCCACGGTGGACGTGTACGTGCAAGGCGAGCTCGTGCTCGCGAGCTCGCGCTCCGGGCGGTTCCAGCTGTACTCCATGGAGCGGTCGAATCTGGCTCAGCTGCGCAAGGTGGCGGACGACACCGGCGCGGCCACGGAGCCGGCGTTCTCCCCCGACGGGTCGCGCCTCGCCTATGTCGAGACGCGCGACGGCCAGCCCCAGATCTGGGTGATGGATGCGGACGGCACGACCCCGGCGCGGCTCACCAACGCGCCGGGCCCGCACGGCGGCCCCGTGTTCACGGCGGACGGCCAGGGCGTGGTGTACCACGCCCTGCGCACCGGGCACCAGCAGATCTTCATGCAGTCCATCACGGGGTCCGACGCGATCCAGCTCACGCAGGAGCCGAACACCAACGCCGACCCCACGGTGTCCCCGGATGGCGAGACGATCGCGTTCGTTTCCAGCCGCGAGGGCAACAACGATATCTGGCTGATGTCGAAGGACGGCTCGAACCAGCGGGCCTTCACGCACACGCCGCAGATGCGCGAGAGCGCGCCCGCCTTCCTGCGGGACGGATCGCTCGCCTATCTGGTGGAGCAGAAGCAGGGCGGCCGCACGCTCACTCAGGTGGCGCGGGCGGATCTCGCTACCGGCCGGGTGACGCCGCTGACGGGGACCGACCTCTCGATCACGGATTTCGCGATTACGCCGGGTGGCGACCTGCTGGCCCTGGTCGTGACCGTGGGGAAGGGCCTCTACCGCATCTACGTGGTGCCGGTCGGCTCGGGCGCGCCGGTGCCGCTCCCGACGACCGGCGCCGAGCTGATGGTGACCCCGACGTTCCTGCCCTAGGCCGCCGATGCGCGCCTGGGTGATCCGCGCCACCGGCGGTCTTGACCAGATCGAGCTCACCGACGTTCCCTCACCCGCCGCGACCCTGGGGCCGCGGGACGTGCGGGTCGGCATCCGGGCCGCGGCGCTCAACCACCTCGACCTCTTCGTCGTGCAGGGGTTGACGCTCGACTACCGCTTTCCGCACATCCTGGGGGCGGACGGCGCCGGCGTGGTGGAGGCGGTCGGCCGGGACGTCGCCACGCTGCGGCCGGGCGACCGCGTGATGCTCAACCCGGGGATCGCCGATTACAGCTGCGAATACTGCCGCGCGGGCGAGCACTCCCTGTGCCGCAACTACCGGATGCTGGGCGAGCACCTTCCCGGCACGCTCACCGAGTCCGTGGTGGTTCCCGAGCAGAACGTCGCCGTGATTCCCACGCTGGTGCCGCCACTCGGCTGGGCGGAGGCCGCGGCGTTCTCTTTGGTGACGCTCACCGCCTGGCGCATGCTCGTGACGCGGGCGCAGGTGCGCGCGGGGGAGACGGTCCTCATTTGGGGAATCGGGGGCGGCGTGTCGCTCGCGGCGCTGCGGATCGCGAAGCTCCGTGGGGCGAACCTGATAGTCACCAGCTCCAGCGACGCCAAGTTGCAAGCGGCGAAACGCCTCGGCGCCGACGTCACGCTGAATCACGGGACTCAGAAGATCTCGCAAGAGGTGCGCGCGCTCACCAACAAGCGGGGGGCGGACGTCGTGGTCGACAGCGTGGGGGAGGCGACGTGGGACGAATCGCTGCGCGCGCTGGGGCGCGGCGGCCGGCTCGTCAGCTGCGGCGGGACGACGGGTCCCAAAGTCGGCTTCGACCTGCGGCGCCTGTTCTGGTATCAGTGGTCGATCCTGGGCTCGACCATGGGGAACGAGGCCGAGTACCGGGAGATCGTGCGCCGGCTCGGCGCGGGCGAGCTGCGGCCGCTCGTGGACCGGGAATTTCCCTTCGCCGACGCGCGGGCGGCGTTCGAGCGGCTCGCGCGGGGTGAGCAATTGGGGAAAGTCGTGATTCAGGTGGCCGATTGACTTCGGGCACGAGCCGCCCCGGGGTCGGTGTGTTCCCATCCTGAAGGATGGGCTCGGCGAAACGTTGTCCTGAAGGACACTCGCTCAACGGCAGCCGCTTCGCTCGTTGTGCTTTAGCACAGTGTCGGCCGAGCCCAGGCTTCAGCCTGGGAACACTCGGGACTGTGTCGTCACTTCCCCCGAATGCGAACCGCGTTCTCAACCCCCTCTCCCGGATGGTGCTCCCCTGTCGCTTCACATATCGAATCAGGTCGGCGAGCTGCGTCGGTCCCACCGTCGTCGCCGAATATTCCGGCGCCCATCGCAATCCCAAAACGTTTCGAGGGAGACGGCTCGCAGCGTAACTGCTCCCACCCTTGAGGAACTGGACCAGTCGCGGCAAATCGATGCGGGACGCCGTCCGGAGGAGCATATGAACGTGCGTCCGCAGGATTGCCAGGGCGACGACGTCGGCGTGCTCCCGCGCGGCCGCGCGACGAAGGTACTCGTCCAGAAAATCGCGCGTCGGAGGGTCGATGATCGGACGGCGGTCACGCGTGGTCCAGACGAGATGGATGTAGAGTTGGTGAGGCGACATGAGCCACCCCAGGTCGGCGTCTGGTTGTACCCATCCTGAAGGCTGGGCTCGGCGAAGCGCGGTCCTGAAGGACACTCGCTCAACGGCAGCCGCTTCGCTCGGTGTGCTGCAGCACAGTGCTGGCCGAGCCCAGACCTTCGGTGGGGACAACGTGGGGGCCCCCGATCAACCGGTCGTCAACAGCCTTCCGTAACTGCCGCGCCCATCCCCAGTTAGCAGCGATTTTCGCGTTGCCTTTCGCGGTCTAAGTGATTATTTTTTGGGAACTTAGGCCGCTTTCCAGCGGCACTCCCGACACCTCAAACCCACGACTCGAGACCGCGCATTTCATGACCGCTCCCAACGCCCGCGAACGCATCCTGCCGCGCCTCATCGAAGACGAGCTGAAGGAGTCGTTCCTCGACTATTCGATGAGCGTCATCGTGCAGCGCGCGCTGCCCGATGTGCGCGACGGGTTGAAGCCCGTGCACCGCCGCATCCTGTACGCGATGCACGAGCTCGGGCTCGTTCCCGGCCGGCCCTATAAGAAGAGCGCGACGGTGGTGGGCGACGTGCTGGGCAAGTACCACCCGCACGGCGACGTGGCGTTGTACGACTCGCTGGTGCGCATGGTGCAGGAGTTTTCACTGCGTTACCCGCTGATCGACGGGCAGGGGAACTTCGGCTCGGTCGACGGGGACTCGGCGGCAGCGTACCGCTACACCGAGGCCCGCCTCACCCGCATCGCGATGGCGATGCTTGAGGACATCGACAAGAGCACCGTCGATTTCGTCCCCAACTTCGACGACCGGCTGCAGGAGCCGACGGTCCTACCGTCCAGGCTTCCCAACCTCATCGTCAACGGCGCCGCGGGGATCGCGGTCGGGATGGCGACCAACATCCCGCCGCACAACCTCGGCGAGACGGTCGAGGCCATCAAGCACCTGGTCGACCAGCCCGACGCTTCGCTGAAGGAGCTGCGGCGGTTCATCAAGGGCCCCGATTTCCCGACGGGCGGGATCATCTACGGCCGCGATGGGATCAAGGAATGCTACGAGAAGGGGCGCGGCCGCATCGTCCTCAGGGCGCGGGCGATCGTCGAGGAGAAAGAGTCCACCGGCAAGCAGCAGATCGTGGTAACGGAGTTCCCCTACCAGGTGAGCCCGGAGCGCGTGCATGAGCAGATTCGCGACCAGTCGCTGGCCAAGAAGCTCGAGGGGATCTCGGACGTCCGCAACGAGTCCGACAAAGAAGGCATTCGGTTCGTCATCGAGCTGAAGCGGGACGTCGTGCCGCTCGTGGTCCTGAATCAGCTGTATCAGCACACCCAGATGCAGGTGACCTTCGGCGCCATCATGCTGGCGCTCGAGGACGGCGGGCCGAAGGAGATGAACCTGAAGGAGCTGCTGCAGCACTTCATCGAGCACCGGCACAGTGTCATCACCCGCAGGACCCAATTCGAGCTGCAGCGCGCCCAGGATCGCGAGCACATCCTCGAGGGCCTGAAGATCGCCGTCGACCACATCGACGAGGTGATCCGGATCATCAAGAAGTCGAAGGACACGCCCGCCGCGGACGCGGCGTTGCGCAAGCGGTTCAAGCTGTCCGAGAAGCAGTCGGCCGAGATCCTCAACATGCGGCTGGCCCGGCTCACCGCCCTCGAGATCACCAAGCTGGAGGAAGAGCTGCGGGACGTCCGCAAGTTCATCAAGGAGTGCAAGGAGATCCTCGCGTCGAAGCCGCGGCGCATGAAGATCCTGAAGGAGGAGCTCTCGGAGCTGTCCCACGGCTTCGGCGACGAGCGGCGCACCGAGATCGTCGCGGATCAGGGCGAGTTCTCGATCGAGGACCTGATCGCCGAAGAGGACATGGTGATCACCGTGTCCCACGCGGGCTACATCAAGCGGCTGCCGGTCTCGGCGTACCGGCGGCAGCGCCGCGGCGGCAAGGGCGTGATCTCGGCGATGGCCAGGGAAGACGACTGGGTCGAGCACCTGTTCATCGCGTCGACCCACGACTACGTGATGTTCTTCACCCAGCAGGGGCAGTGCTATTGGCTCAAGGTGCACGAGATCCCGCAGGCGGCCCGGGCCGCGCGCGGCAAGCCGATGGTGAGCTGCATCGCCATCAAGCCCGACGAGCGGATCGCCGCGCTCGTGCCGGTGCGCGAGTTCTCCAACGACCAGTACCTGCTCTTCGCGACGAAGAACGGCGTCGTCAAGAAGACGGTGCTCTCAGAGTTCGGCAACCCGCGCTCGGTGGGCATCCGCGCGATCAACATCGAGAAAGGCGACGAGCTGATCGACGTGCAGGTGACGGACGGGAAGAACGACATCGTGCTCGCCACCCACCACGGCATGAGCATCCGGTTCCACGAAAAGGACGTGCGCGACATGGGCCGCGCCGCCACCGGGGTGAAGGGGATCGCGCTCGAGAAGCGAGACCGCGTGATCGACATGGTGGTGGTGCGCCGCAAGTCCACGCTCCTGACGGTGACCGAGAAGGGCATGGGCAAGCGCTCGGAGCTCGACGAGTACCGGGTGCAGCACCGCGGCGGCCGCGGCATCATCACGCTCAAGCGCGCCGAGAAGACCGGAGACGTCGTCGCCCTGAAGGAGGTGCTCCCCGATGACGAGCTGATGATGATCACCAAGAAGGGGATCATGATCCGCGTCCCGGTCGAGGGCATCCGCATCTCCGGCCGCAACACGCAGGGCGTGAAGGTCATGAACCTCGTCGCGGGCGACCTGGTGGTGGACGTGGCGCGCGTCGTGAAGGAGGAGGAGGTAGAGGAAGCGGAGGAGGACGAGGAGGAGGACGGCAAGGCGGCGCCGCGCACGGGCGCCAAAGCCAAGCCCGCCCGGAAGCCGAAGCCGGCCCTGAAGAAGAAGTAGCGTGGTGACCGCCGGGGACGTGCGGGAGGCGGCTGCCGCGCTCCAGGGGGTCGCGGTGCGCACGCCGCTGCGCTATGTCGCGGCCCTCGATGCCTACCTCAAGCTCGAGAATCTTCAGGCCATCGGGGCGTTCAAGCTGCGGGGCGCCTACAACGCCATCCGGAAGCTGCCGGAGGCGGCGCGCCGGCGCGGCGTCATCACGTACTCGAGCGGCAACCACGGGCAGGCGGTGGCCTACGCGGCGCAACGCGTCGGCGTGCGGGCCGTGGTCGTGATGCCCGAGACGGCGCCCGCGATCAAGGTCGCCGGCGTGAGGAAGTGGGGGGGCGAGGTGGTGCTGGCGGGGCGCACCTCCGAGGACCGGCACCGTGCCGCGGAAGCGATCGCGGCGCGCGAGGGGCTCGCCGTGGTGCCGCCCTTCGATCACCCCGACATCGTGGCGGGCCAGGCGACGGTCGGGCTCGAGATCGCGGACGAGCTGCCGGACGTGCAGACGGTGGTCGTGCCGGTCGGCGGGGGCGGGCTCATCTCCGGCGTCGTCGTGGGGCTCGCCGCGGCGGGGAGCCGCGCCGCGGTGTGGGGCGTCGAGCCCGAGGGTGCCCCCAAGCTGCAGCGCTCGCTCGCCGCGGGCCGGCCGACGCGGCTCGAGCGCACCGAGAGCATCGCGGACGGGTTGATCACGCTCACGGTGGGCGACGTCCCGTTCGCGCACCTGGTCGAGCATCGCGCGCGGGTCGCGGGCGTCGCGCTCGTGGATGACGCGAGCCTTCGCGAGGCGGTACATTTTCTGTGGCGGGAGTGCCACCTCGCGGTGGAGCCCTCCGGTGCGGCGACGACGGCGGCGCTGCGCTCCCGCGCGCTGCAGCCGCGCGCCCCCACGGTGCTCGTGGTGAGTGGCGGTAACGTCGATCCCTCGTTGCTCGAGGCGTGACTCCGGTGGCGGAAGGCGCGGGCAAGATCCTCGTCGCCGACGACGACCAGTCGCTCGTGCGCACCCTCTCCTGGATCCTCAAGGAAAACGGGTACCAGGTCGTGGTCGCCCCGGGCGGGGAGAACCTGCTCGGCAGGCTCGAGGAGGAGCGGCCGCAGCTCCTGCTCCTCGACATCATGATGCCCAAGGTCGACGGCCTGCAGCTGCTCCAGAAGATGAAGGCCGACGACCGGTTCCGGGACCTCCCGGTGCTGATGATCTCGTCCATGCCGCCCGAGGAGGCGACCGTGAAGTCGCTCGGCCTCGGCGCGGCGGACTTCATCCCCAAGCCGTTCCGCGTGCGCGAGCTGCTCGCGCGCGTCAAGGCGCACATCCGCACCGCCCAGGAGCTCGCGCGGGCGCGCGAAGAGGCGCAGTCGCGGGCGGCCATCGTCGACATCCTCCACGAGGTCACCGACTCCCTCAAGCCGGACGAGATCTACCACATCCTGGTGCGCCGCGTGGCACGCGTGCTCCACATCTCCAAGTGCTCGATGGTGCTCGCCAAGGCCGGCGACCAGATGGGCGTCGTGGTCGCGGCCTACGAGAACCCGATGCTGCGCAACCTCCAGATCGAGCTGGCTCGCTACCCGGAGATCCAGCGCGGCCTCGCGACGGGACGCCCGGTGCTCGTGGAGGACGTCACCACCGACCCCCTCTTCGCCGAGGAGCGCGTGCGGTGGCAGCGCGACGGGATCAACGTACCGACCCGCTCCGCCGTGGCGCTGCCGTTCTCCATGAAGGAGCAGCCGGTGGGCGTGTTCTTCCTGCGCACCACGGGCGAGGACCCGCCGCTGACGCGCGCCGACGCGCAGTTCGCCGAGACGGTGATCCGCACGGCGGTGGCAGCGATCGAGAAGGCGTACGTCTTCGAGACCGCGGTGTCGGACAAGAAGCGCCTGGAGAAACTCGCCGCCACGGACGCCCTCACCGGCTGCCTCAACCGGCGCGCGCTCTCCGAGGAGCTCGAGGCGGAGATCGACCGCGCGCGGCGTTACAACCTGGCGCTCACGATCCTGCTCGCGGACATCGACCGCTTCAAGCTCGTGAACGACACCCGCGGCCACATTGCGGGGGACGCGGTGCTGCGCCAAGTTGGCGAGCTGCTGCGCCGGGAGGCGCGCTCGGTGGACCTCGTGGCGCGCTACGGCGGCGAGGAGTTCGTGGTGGTCATGCCCGAGACGGCGCTGCATGGCGCGGCGATCTTCGCCGAGCGGTTGCGGCGCCGGGTCATGCACCACGACTTCGCCGAGCCGGGGGAGAACCCGCTCAACCTGACGGTCTCGATCGGACTCGCCTCCTTCCCCGAGGACCGCATCACGGGAGCCGACAGCTTCGTGGCGCTGGCCGACCAGGCCCTCTACCGCGCGAAGAACGAAGGGCGCAACTTGGTGCGTCAATGAGCGAACGCCGCTGTCCCAAGTGCGGGACGGTCTACCCCGGCAACCCGCGGTTCTGCCCTCGCGATGGCAGCATGCTCGTCGAGGTGCAGGCGAGGCCCAAGCTCAGCGGCGCCGCGAACTCGGGAACGGGCGTGCGCACGCCGGCCACTCCCCCCAAGGGGCCGGGCCTCGACCGCGCCTCTTCGCTCTCGAACCAGATCCTCGATGCCCGCTACCAGGTGCTGAGGAAGCTCGGCGAGGGCGGGATGTCCTACGTTTACCTCGCCAAGGAGGTCGCCTCCGGCGAGGAAGTCGCGGTCAAGGTGCTCTCGCCACGCCTCGCGACCGACCGCAGCTCCGTGGAGCGGCTGCGCCGCGAGGCCGGGCTCGCCATGCGGCTCGACCACCAGAACGTGTGCCGCATCATGCGGCTCGGGGAGTCGGAAGACGGACTGATCTACCTCGTGATGCCGTTCCTGAACGGGGAACTGCTGTCGGACCGCGAGGTGCAGGGCGGGCCGATGGAGGTGACGAAGGGCGTGGATATCCTCTGCCAGGTCTGCGCGGGGCTGCACCACGCGCACGAGCTGCAGATCGTGCACCGGGATCTGAAGCCGGAGAACATCATGCTCGTGCCCGGGGACGACGGCCGGGAGCGGGCCGTGGTGATGGACTTCGGCCTCGCCAAGGAGCGGCGCGCCGACCCCGCCATCGCGAAGCTCACGGCGACCGGGATCATCCTCGGCACCCCCGAGTTCATGAGCCCCGAGCAGATCCGGGGGAAGACGCTGGACGCGCGCAGCGACGTCTACGCCCTGGGGATCGTGGCGTTCGAGCTGTTCACCGGGAAGCTGCCGTTCCGGGGCCGGAACGCCCAGGAAATGATGATCGCCCGCCTGCGAGGCTCGCCGATGCCGCTGCGCCAGGTGCGGCCCGACGTCCCGGCCAGCCTCGAGAAGGCGCTCGCCAAGGCGATGGAGACGAACCCCGATAACCGCTACCCGACCGCGCTGGACTTCGCCGAGGCGCTCGCCGCCACGGCCGAGGCCGGCCCGGCGGGCGGCGGCCTGCTCGGAAGGATCAAAGAGAAGCTGAAGTGAGATGCAGCGGTTCCCGCCGTTCGACCCGCCGGAATACGTCAACTGGAAGCCCGATGCGGCGCTGGTGAAGGCGTACCGGGCGACGATCGAGGCCGATTCCGAGCGCGCGGCCGTCGTCTCCGCGCTCTCCCCGGACGCCAAGCTGGCCCTCTACGCCGGGTTGCTGCGCGCCCGGCTGCACGACATCCAGTTGCAGCGCTGGGTCCGGACGGGCGTGATCTCCAAGGCGTGGCTCGGGACGGGCGAGGAGGGGACCACCGTCGGCCCGGTACACGCGCTGGAGCGCGGCTCGGACGTCGTGGCGCCGATGATCCGCAACGCCGCCGCCTGCTGCGAGTTGGGGATGCCCATCGCCGACATGCTGCGCGCCTACCTCGCGACCGACGACTCCCCCTCCCGCGGCCGCGACCTGCACGTGGGAGCCTGGACCCACGGCGTGCTCCAGCCCATCTCGCACGTGGGGGACATGGTGCCCGTGGTCACGGGCGTCGCGCTCACCTTCAAGATGCGGGGCGAGCGCCGCGTCGCCCTCACGTGGGTGGGGGACGGCTCCACCAAGACGGCCGCCGCGCACGAAGCCACGAACTTCGCCGCGGTCCAGCGGGTGCCCGCGATCTTCATCCTTCAGAACAACCAGGTGGCGCTCGGCACGCGGCTCGACCAGCATCACCTCCCCGGCGATTTCCGCGAATGGCCCGCGCAGTACGGAGTGTGGGGCGCCCAGTTCGACGGCAACAACGTGCTCGACGCCTACGCCGCCACCCGGCTCGCGGCCGCCCGCTGCCGCGACGGCCAGGGGCCCGCCATGCTCGTCGCCGAGACGTTCCGCATGGGCGGGCACGCCACGCACGACGAGCACGAGGCGCGGGAGACGCTCCCCGCCGAGATGTTCCAGGCCTGGGGCAAGCGCGACCCCGTCGGCCTGTACGAGGAATACCTGAAGGAGGAAGGACAGACGGAGCGGCAGCTGAGCGACGTGGAGGCCGCGGTGACCGCCCAGGTGGAGCGGGCGGCGGAGG
>Ga0209158_1000567_pt1 | contig 26657 bp, 28 predicted proteins | sample GraSoiAngelo_140_FD_185897 | JGI IMG/M metagenome (GOLD analysis project Ga0209158, IMG submission 185897) | Grasslands soil microbial communities from the Angelo Coastal Reserve, California, USA - 14_0929_12_30cm (SPAdes) (version 2) | ecosystem: Environmental > Terrestrial > Soil > Grasslands ...
GCCTGGAGGATTGGAAGCCAGCTCCGAACTCTACCCCCTTGACTGCTGGAATTCCAAACAGTATCTTTGCCAGTTCCGAGTCGAGAGCATCGAAGAGCGGCTCACCGACCCCGACGGGCAGGTTTAGTGTGGTACACTCGACTACGCCTCCAACACTATCTCCGTCCGCTTTCGCGCTCAAAACGACATCCCGCATCTTTTTCGCCGCAACAGAGTCCGGGCACCGCATGGAGTTCTCGTAGGTCACCTTTCTAGCATCGTCAAGATCGGGTGTTGCCTCCAGTCCCACGCCCCCGATTTCGCGAGTATAGGCCAAGACTTCTACTCCAGATTGAGAGAGCAGCTTCCTCGCAATGGCTCCTGCTGCCACGAAGGCGGCCGTCATCCGGCCTGAGAGCCTTCCGCCTCCTCTGTAGTCGCTGAAACCTCCGTACTTCACCTTGGCCGGATAATCGGCGTGTCCGGGCCGAACAACATCCTTCAACTGGTCATAGTCAGAGGATTTCGCGTCTCTGTTTCTGATATTCAAAGTGATTGGAGCGCCGGTAGTGTAGTTTTGAAAAACACCTGAAAATATCTCCACCGCATCAGGCTCTCTTCGTGCGGAAACAATCTCAATCTCTTGCGGAATTCTCAGGTCAAGTGCTTGTTGCACATCCTGGAACGTCAGAGGAAGGCCTGCTGGACAGCCGTCAATTGTGGCTCCTACTCCGGGACCATGGCTTTCACCGAAGCATGTCACGGTGAAGGCTTTGCCGAGGGAGTTACTCCACATTCAGGTCCACTCCGAGTCGGGTAAGGTCTTGGAAGAATTCTGGGTAGGACTTTGAGACAGCTTCTGCATTGCGAATCGATGAATCTCCTGATGCACCGATGCTTGCGATTGCACAAGACATTGCCACCCGATGATCATGTTTCGAGTCGAGCGCGCAACCGACCATTCCTCCTCCGCTGACCTTAACAACATCGTCGCTGACGCTGACTTTTGCGCCCATCTTCCCGAGTTCGGCCGGAATCGTTTGCAACCGATTGGTTTCCTTGTAGCGCAGCCTCTCCACTCCTCGAATTTCGGAGGTCCCTTGGGCAAAACATCCTAGGACCTCGAGAGGTGGGACGAGGTCAGGGTTGTTGATCGCATCGAACACGAAGGGTTTCAGCTCGCTTCCCTTGACCTCCAAGGTCTGACCCACTTTTCTGATATCTAGACCCATTTGGTCGACGACTTTCAGGAAGACGGCGTCCGGCTCGACTGATCCTGGATTTAGACCAGAAATAGTAATCTCTTCTCCAGCGATCCCTGCACCAGCAATAAGGAAGGCAGCTGAGGAAAAGTCTCCGGGAACGTCGTGCGAGGTAGCGGTATACTTCTGCGGGGCGGGAATGTGGAAATCATTGTCCTCTACGTCAATCGATATCCCGTGTCTCTTTAGAACATCGAGAGACATCTCAACGTAGGGGCGTGATTCTAACCGACCGTTCACGTGGATAGTAACATCAGTTGTCGCGAGTGGAGTTGCAAACAGGAGCCCAGATATGAACTGTGAACTGATATTGCCCGGGATCCATGCTTCTCCCCCTTTGAGGGGACCCTGAACTTTTACTTCAGAGCCGTTTTTGTTCTCGCTTGTCGTTGTCGATGCACCGAGCGTCTCCATCGCCTTTAGCAACGGCTCTAATGGTCTCTTGGCAAGACTCTCACTAGCTCGAAGTGTGGTTCTAGTCGGTGACGTTCCTGCGATGGCGGTCAGAAATCTGAGACTTGTACCTGACTCGCCGCAGTCTATAGGGTCAATGCATGAGGCGAGTTTTTCTGTTCCAGAGGATACGATCCGTCCATTTTGGACCTGGACTCTTGCGCCGAGGGACCGGATGGCTTCTAGGGTCCTGTGGGCATCATCGCATTCAGAGGCTCCTTGGATGATAGTCTCTCCTTGCGAGAGCAGAGAGGCTACTAGTGCCCTGTGGGTGTAGGCCTTAGAACCTGGAGCCCTTACCGTGCCCATGAGCGGTTGTGGACCCTTGATTCTCACTATCAAGTCTCGACACGCGCTCTGGAGTAGTTCGGCTCGGTCTCGATAATACGCCCGTCAAATTTCTCGAATGCTTGACGGACCCTTTTCGAGTCTTTTTCCTCGACTGCCGCCACGACTGCGGGTCCTTTCCCCGAGAGCCCTGCACCCAACGCCCCAGCCTCGATTGCGGAGAGTGCTGGGCGAGGATCTTCTCCTAGAACAGCAGAGAATGCGAGGCCGTTGAAGGTGAGCGCGTCCCATACGTGACCGTTGCCGGCTTCGATGTATGCAAGCTCAGAGATTCTTTTGACGGGCGCAAATCTGCGGCGGTCCAGGTTGCCAGTCAGTGTCTGTCTAGGAGGAACCAGTATGATTATTCTGATGTTTTCTGGAACCTTGAGAACTTTCTCGACTTTTCTTCGATCATTATCGGTCAGAACAGCGCCGCCATGCCACGACGCGAAGGAGTCGTCGTAAGCCCCGGTCAGGCTTACTCCGCATTCCAGCGATGCCTCAACTCCAATTTCAACTAGAGCGTCATCATCTGGTTCCTGGTCAAGTGCCGAGGCAGTTGCCAGGGCTACCGCGTTGGCTGCCGCGCTACTGCTTTTCAGACCCACTGCTGTTGGAATGTTGGAGGAAGTCGCCACTTCACCGTGGAGCTTCTCTCCGTATCCGTAGTGTTCGAGGACTTTGTCCACTACCTTAGTGGCGAGCTGGATGGACTCTTGGCCCGGAGTTACGAGCCCGTGCATTTCGCCTGCTCCATCATGCAAGGTAACTCTTGCTCGTGTCCAAAGACCAACCCCTATGGCGGCTCCCTTCCCAGTCGCGAAGGCGTTGAGAATGCTGACAGCCCCATGTGCGACCGCCACGCCGTTGCCCTTCATTTCCAGTCTTGACCCAAGTGGTCTGTCAACGACGAGCGCATGAGAGCGAAGGGAGCGGGTTTCCCCAGCCAGATTTCGAATGACAATGCGGCCTGGTGCACCAGCATCTCCAACGGACTTATCCGGCCACTCCTGCTTGGGAGAGGGTCGGAGAATTCGTCATACGCCAAGTCGAAGACCCAGTCGATGTCTCTCAATCTCTGAGGCTGAATGGCTAGTTTGGAGAGGATTTTCGTGGTTTGGAGCGGCGTTGCGTTGACTAGGAGATTCGTACCGGGGATAGAGGTCTCCAGGTTCTTCTTCGTTAGTTTCCCATAGGAGACTCTTCCTCGACCGTTGAGGTCTTCGGCCACTGTCTTCGCTCTGTCCAGGGAACGGTTCAGAATTCTTATCGAATTGTGTCGCAACGAGAGCCTCTGGACAATGGCCCTTGCGGCTCCGCCAGCTCCGATTACGAGTATGTTCTTGTCCCCGGGTTCGAATCCGTAGGATTTGATCGCTCGGAATGCTCCTTCACCGTCTGTGCTGTACCCGACGAGCCTCTGCCCAACTCTAGCAACTGTATTGACTGTTCCTCCCTTCTTTGCAACGTCATCGAGCTGGTCGACTAGCTCTAGAATCCTGGTCTTGTGAGGCATTGTAACATTGAAGCCATCAAATCCTAGCGTGCGAGCCGCTTGTACAGCATGCTTGAGCTGGCTCTTGCTGACGTTGAAAGGTAGGTATGCACGGTTTAGCGACAGTTTCTGGAAAGTAGTGTTGAAGATCACCGGGCTGAGGCTGTGTTCAACTGGTGAACCGAACAGTGAATGGAGTCTAGTTTCTCTTGTTATCTTAACCGCCTACTCTGCATCGATCGTCTCGTAAATGCGTCGTAGATCGGAAATGCTAGGCTGTCCAGGCGCAGTTTCCAGTCCTCTTCTCAGTGATGCGTAGGTGAAGTCTGCGCCGTAGAATGGTGCTAGTATTCTTGACCAAACCCCCGGTTTTCCCATCGCGAAGGACACGAGCGGACTGGTTCTGCGGCTCGTCTTTAGCAGACTGAGGATTGTCAGGTTATCTTCTAGCGATCGAGCGGTGGTGACAATTTTGTAGAGGTCTGACTTGCTTTTCTGAAGTTTGGCCAGCGTCGATTTCAGCTCTGATAGCTTCGGAGTTCTGGAATGATCGTGATGTGACAGGATGACCTTGGCCCTGGTCTTCCGGAACGTCTCAATCACTTGGTCAAGGTGGCTCGTTGGGCTTTCAATGTCTACGTAATCGGCTCCTCCTTCGATTGCGTCCATTAACTGGCTCAATCGTTCGCTCTCCGAACCTGCAAACGATCCCTTCTGCGAGACTGGCCGGTTCGTGGCAATCACAGGTATCTTCACCGCCGCAGCAACCTTCGATATTCCGTGATGGCTGTGGAGTTTGTCCAATCTGACTTCCACTAGGTCAGCTGACAACGCCTCCGCGCGCTGTGCTTTCCGGTATAGTTCGTGAGGGTCCTTGGAGGATAGAGATACGCAGATTTTTGGTTTCACTTTTCAATAATCATCTCGTCTGGCACCCTTGTCCCGAAGTGTCGTCCTCCTTCCTCGTATCGAACAAGTACCTCGTCACCGGGTCGGATCTCTGAAATGGACTTCGATCCGGCGCGGTTAACGAGTCGAACTGTTTCAGCGTTTTGAACAATGGTTTTCACAGAGTTGGATCCCACTGAAGCTTCGATGAACATTAGCGGCCTGCGTTCTATCTTGACGCGAGCGACATCCACTGTCCTCGTCCGCCCTTGTTTGTCAACGAGTAGGACAGATTGTCCCGATGTCAGTTCTGAAAGATACTGCGTCTTGCCTTTCGGTGCCAGGAGGTAGAGGGCTACTGGTCCCGCATTGACCCTGAAGGGCCGAGGGTTCACGTGCGGGTTGGAGTGGACCTCGCCTTCGACGAGAAACAGTCCTTGGGAAGAGCTGCCGGTCAGCAGACCCTCGCCATCGTGTAGAATCTCACAAGTGTCGACGCAGACCCGGGCACCGGTCCCGATGGGTCGGATACTCGTCACTTTTGCCAAGGAGAGGGAAACTGGTTCGGGCTGTTCTAGGATCAGGTCGCGGGTCTTGATGATATCGCTGGGATCATCAGATGCGAGGGATATTCCATCTGTTCCCTGCTCCAGTATGGATAGGGCAGTTCTGCTCTCCTGAAAGTTCCTAGTTCTAGCAAGGATCTTAGATCTTCCTCTGGCTTCTGCGATCAGGTTCTCTACTGGGATAATTTTCCAGTTGGGACATTCAATGAGCAGATAATCGGGGTCGGCCTCGAGGAACCGTGAAACTTTCTCTATGTCATTCCTGTGTTGGATTGTGATCTGAAGTGCTACAGGAACACCTCTTTCTTTCGCGGCGTAAGCAGTTGCTATGTCGCAAGTGACTAAGATGTCCGCTCCTTCGACCGGGCTGGCGACTTTGACTGGGAGTCCAGCGACTGGCTTGGGGAGGATTATGGTGTGTGGTTTGGCCTCTTCCGCTATCTTTCGAAGGTGATCTTCGGATAGGTCGTGACTAGGTTCTAGCCAGAATTGTTTCACTTTTCTCACCGGGAGTGGACAGTGCGTTTGCCGGATCTGCCTGGTTGTGTACGATCTCTGCGATAGCTCGGGTCATGATGCTTGGATCTTGGTGCTGGAAGACATTCCTGCCGATCGATACACCGGCAGCTCCTGCTTGGATGGATTCGTAGACTAGTCGAAGACATTCGCTTACATGGTCTGATTTTGGTCCGCCCGCGACCACGATGGGTACTCTTACGCTGTTGACGACCTTTCTGAAACTTTCAACGTCGCCCGTGTAGTTCGTCTTCACGATGTCGGCTCCGAGTTCATACCCCAGTCGAGCCGCGTGGCTTACGACTTCGTAGGAATGTTCGTCTGAGATTTTCGGTCCTCTTGGATACATCATTGCGATGAGCGGCATGGAATAGTCGTCGCATTCGTCCAGTATTCGTGAGAAGTTGTCCAGCATGTCCTGCTCATGTTCGGATCCTACATTGATGTGTACAGATACCGCATCCGCACCCAGACGGACTGCTTCTTTGACGCTACAGAGCTGCACTTTCCAGTTTGGTTCTTTGGTCAGTCGCGTGGCTCCTGAGAGGTGGACGATGAGACCTAGTTGTGTAGTGTCGACAGTCCTGGCTGGGCCCGCGTGTACGAGGACGGCGTCGGCTCCTCCTTTCGCGACATGGTTTGCAGTTTTTCTCATGTCGCCTAGTCCTTCGATTGGACCAACTGATACTCCGTGGTCCATCGGAACGATGACAGTTTTGCCATCGTCTCGGAATATTCGTCCGAGTCTGCGTGTTTTTCCAGATTCCATCATGATCACAGCATACTTGTCAGTCAGTTGTTCTCCAACGAACTCCTGATGAGGCTGGCGGCTTTGCGCCGTACTTTCCAGTCCACGAAAACCAGAACAGAAGATGTTATTGTGAGAATTCCGAACATGTTGATGTTCGCGGAACGTAGGGCGCCGCTTATTCTAGCGACCACTCCTGGTCTCTCTTCTAATCCAATGCTTCGGACTTTGACGAGAGCCATTCCCGTCCTGGCAGCAAGGGCAATTCCGTGCGGATCTTTCAGGACCGCGTTGTGCAATCTCGATAATTGTTGCTGCAGTTTTGGCGTCTGTTTGATGTATAGAATGGCACTGTCGCTGTCTTGAGAGACAGCTACTAGATTCGGTCCGGCTAGTTTCGAGATCTTTTGCACTAGCTCCGGTTGGTGAGGCAGTTCTTTTCCTACGATGGTCACTGACGCGACCGGGTGGGGATTGTTAATCGTAACTTCCAGCTCGGGAATCGAGGCTCCGGTAACGAGCGTTCCTTGCGAGTCTAGCCTCCCATTCGTGTTTGATATTACGCGAATGTTGATGTTGGGATCTTTGAATCGCAGCGCCTTGCGATGGATGAATTTTGTTCCGGTATCGGCTATCCCGGTCAACGTTTTCATATCGATTCGTGGAAGGACCCGGGCTTTCCTGACCAGGGCCGGGTCAGCGCTTAGGATTCCCGGCACGTTGGTAACGAGCACAACCTCGTCTGCTTCGAGTGCCATCGCCAGCAGGAGAGCCGTCGTGTCGCTTCCTCCTCGGCCGAGAGTGCTAATGCGTCCGTCCGTTGTTCGACCGATGAATCCTCCTATCACCGGGACCACTCCATCGCCGAGGACTGGCTTGAGGTAGCGTCGGATGCGTTGGATGCTTCTAGTCTTGAGAGGGTTCGCGTTCAGGAAATTATCGTCGGTGATTATGGGCCAGTCTCGGTCAGATGGGTCGTAGCATCGTGCCTGTATTCCTCGAGATTTCAACGAAGCCGCAAATATTCTCGCGCTAGTCCTCTCTCCCATCGCCAAAATATCGTCTCTATCTGTATCGACCAGTCCGACACCTCCGTTCGTGAGATGCAGCAGGCGATTGGTAGTGTTACCTACAGCGCTAACAACTACCACGACACGGTTTCCGCGGGCATACTCCCGCGCCACTGATGCTACGGCCAGACCGATTCTTTTCGGATTGGATAAGCTGGAGCCGCCGAACTTGACAATCAGCAGGCGGCGTCGATGGTGGGAGGAAGACGGTAGGCGGAGAGATGAAGAAGGACGCGAGTCTTGGAGTGCTAGGATCTGGTGTTTGTGCCTAGTCGTCGAGGATGGTCTCGACGCGGCACTTATGCCAGTAAAGATGACCACCCATCGCCTTCACACCAGGATTACGACCATGCTTCCCAATGTGCCTATTTAGGCTTGCGGAACGGTGTCTCGAACAACCCGGACCCGTAAGCTAGAAGCTGAATGCACAAAAATGTACATGATCGATAATTCTAGAAACCTGAATTTCTTGCACTCGCAGAACTTACATTTTCTAGGCGCTAGGCGAAGAGGAGAATGTAATGTGGTTATCCTTGGACTACAAGGCTTCCTGACATGGATGGCGTGTGGAACCTGCAGTAGAATGAGAATATTCCAGCTTGATTCGCGTTGATTGTGATAGTTGCGTTGTGGATTGGGCTTTGGTCGGTAGGATGCGCCGCGACGAAGACATCGTTCGCGTAGGGGGCACCCATGGTGAAGGTATGATTCTGATCAGTTGGGTTGTAGAAGTGGATCACCAAGGTGTCGCCCCTGTTAACAGTGATCACGCTAGCTGAGAAATCGTAGTCAGCCTTGAGCCCTGTCGCCAGTGAAGAGTTGAACGATTGGTCGACCGCGAAGAGATAGAAATTCCGAGTCTGAGCCGTGGGACTAGTGTGGGCAAGGTATGATGCGCCGAGTCCGGTGACACTTCCAACCAGTGCTGACAATAATACTGCAACTATTATGGTGTTTCGAGGACTCCAAGTAACCATGGTCTCAAAGTGAACGCCTGACGCCTTTAAAAGCTTTTATGTGTGTAGTATCTTGAAGATCGAGGAGAGTCGCCGTAGAGGGATTATTCATTTCATCATGAGAGCCGGCGTCCTTTTCAGGACCGGCTTGACGAGGGACTCTAAATGCGACCAACCCAGTCTGCGTAAGACGTGACTGTGGAGAACCTTGAGTAGCATCCTAAATAGAACCTCACCTCCTTTCGATCTACGGATCCGTTATGGCGGTGATCCTAGTCAATTCGCTGAGCTTCGTTTTCCCAGCGGTAAGGGACCGTTCCCGCTGCTCTTCGTTGTGCATGGTGGGTTCTGGCAGGCCCGTTATGACCTGTCGCATGTAGGACATCTCTGCGCCGCCTTAACATCGAAGGGAGTAATCACGTGCAACGTAGAGTATCGGAGGATCGGCAACCCCGGCGGTGGTTGGCCTGGAACCTTTCAGGACATCAGCTTGGCAACCCGCAATATTCTTCAGACAATGTCGTCGGACTCGCGGTTCGATCTCGCACGAAGAGCTATAGTTGGCCATTCGGCCGGCGGCCATCTCGCCTTTTGGATGGCTGGCAGTCATCGGATCGGCAAGGGCTCGCTTCTTTTCAATGACCAAAAGAACGCTCTTACTCGAGCTGTCTCTCTCGCGGGTGTATCCGACTTACGTCTGGCGTGGAAGCAGAAATTGGGACACGGCATCGTAACACGGCTGATGGGTGGAACGCCGGACCAACATTCTGACAGGTACGATGCTGGCTCACCAATAGAACTCCTTCCCACGGGTGCTAGGGAAATCCTAGTTCATGGAGTAGCGGACGATACTGTCCCGGTTTCGCAGTCAGAAGCCTTCGTAGAGAGAGCAGAGAAGATAGGGGATAGACCGAGTTTTATCAAACTCCACGACGTTGGCCACTACGAACTCATCGACCCGGAATCCGAAGCGTGGCCTACTGTAGCTGGCGCTGTTCTGTCGCTGTTCGACCTTGGCGAACATCAGTCTTAGCCTCCCCAATCGTCGGTCCACCCGTCGCCGATAGACTGCTCTGCTATCGCGTATGTTCTCAGTTCGATCTCAACTGAAGGGATCAAACCTCTGCCATCGAGGAGAAGATCCATCGGGCTTGAGACCCGAAGCTTTCTGTCGGAATCAAAGTTTCGAGACCATCTCAAACAGAGTGTTCGTTGTTTTCCAGTTTCGAGTCGTAGCTTTTACCGACAACGCTTTTTCAATTGCATTGTTGGAGAGTTTGGTTCGGCCATACCCACTGGGACAATACAGATAGATTTCATGAGATGCCGGGTAAAATCGGTCTAGACCCGTTGCGAGTGTTTCCAGTTTTTTCATGGAGCCTTTTTGCGCGCTTTCCGAGAGAAAAGTAACGTGCAGCTTCGAGGAGTCGATACCCTTCTCTTTCAAGAAAGGGTTTTTCGCGATAACGTTTCGCATTTCTTCTGATCTTCTGATGATGACGGCCGTGTCGAATCCGAAGGATTGGAGAATTGTTTCGCCGATACGTTTCGACAGGGCAGCGGGATTTTCTGTAGCGGTCTGAAAAACTATGTTTCCACTCTGGACATAGGTCTCCACGTTCCGAAAGCCGAGACCTTGGCAGAATCCGCGAAGAACGTCCATCTTGATTGTGTTGTGTCCGCTGACGTTGACTCCTCGCAACATCGCGATGTAGGCGGCCATACTTTGTACGTGATCGAGATGCTCTAATTGGAGCTCGCCATGGTGAAATCGTCCACAAAAAGTCCGGGCCTATCGATTTCCCTCCGGACGGTCCAAACTAGCTTGTTAGGTGATACAGAGCTAGGAAAAACGGCTTTTATCTAATTGGCGCTAAAAGTAAAATATTTTATACTTCTATCTTCGTGCCATTACAGAGGAGTATAGGCGCGTTTACTTGAGCGACGATATCGGGGATATCAGGAAAGAGCTCCGAGAGGAGATCCGGTCGCTGAAGGATGAGGTCCGGCGACAAGTCTCCCAGGCCATCGAGAAGTCGGGAAATGGTTCCATCAGAGTTGACCTCAACAAGGACGACGTGGCTCAGACAGAGCCTTCCTTTGTTGTGGTCAAGGACCTTGTCAGACAGATCCGCGAGAACGTCAAATCAAGTCTAGCCACGAGGGGCGAGATTGCCGTCGACGAACTTGTCGATAGCATGCCCGAGACCACGGCAGCCGACCTGCTAAAATCTCTGGCCAACACTGACCGGCTGAAGATGGTCAAGATGCTCTACTCGACAAGGAAGACCTTCTCAGACTTCAAAACAGCTACCGGCCTCGAAGCAGCCTCGGTCAATAATCACTTGAAGAGCCTGCTGAATATGGGGCTCGTTTCGCACAGCGACGAAGGAGGCTACGAACTAACAAAGAGAGGGAGACTACTCGTTAGGACTCTGGCATTGATGAGCGAGGCGCTGGGAGGAGAACAGATTGATTGAGATAGGACGCGACTCTACGATGTCGCTAGTGTTCAGGCGAATCGCAGGCACATTCAGCGGCCTATCAGCACTCCTCGCTCTCGTCTGGCTGATACGAGGACCACTCGGAATACAGTCATCCTCCGCTACCCTGTTGCTGACTGCTTTCGGGCTATTTTTCGCGGGCCGAATTCTTCGGACTGAGGCTAACTCCGGGGCGGGGAGAGCGCTTGTCAGCCTCCTCTGGAACCTCACGGCTGCATTTGTCGGGATCATATTGTCGATTTGGATCCTTGGCTGGATAGCGTCTTTGCAGTCGAGTGTCTTCCCAACCATGATCTCTAGCTGGGTCCCGGACCTTGTCATCGGAGCAATCGCGACGGGTCTCGGAGCATACGCTGTGCAAAAGTCCGGCCTTGCAAAAAGGGCTGTGACGCCGTTTCTGGTCGCCGAAGGCAGAGGTCCCACAATGAAAGAAACCAACCTAACCGTGAAACAAGACACAGTCGGAATGCCAATCAGACGTGAAGGACGGACCATCGGCTGCGTACTACTCGGTCAAGTATCCACCTCATTCAAGACCCCGATGGGAATCGTGAGCGCATCGCTTCCTGGTCCCGTCACGACCGTAGGAATCCCGTTTCAAGGACGAACCGTGACCAACGATGAAGCTCTGAAAATGACAGGGAAAGAGCCAGACCAGCTGGTCGAGGAGTCAACCTCGCGCGCACAGAATGTGGATGTCGGACGAATAAGGATCCGCGACGGGTGCATGGGAGACCGATGGAAGATCGGGCCACTCATCTTCGACTGGGACGGGGACGGCGAGCACCATCCCAAAGAGAGATGGTTGGCAAAGGGAACTGGCGGTGCCTACGTCACGACCGACGGCCACCGCTCCACTGCAAAGTGGAACGGCAGTACACTATCACTCGGGGATGACTCGATGGAACTCGCGGTCGGCTCCGACAGCTTCTCCTACTCTCCTACAGAGGTGAAGACTGCATCCCCACTCCACTCGCTCCATGTTACACAGGACAAGATTACGCTTGACACTCGAAAGTTCACACTGAAGGTCCTAGGGGACAATGTTGTCTTCAGAACTGAAGACAAGACTAGCAGAACAGAATCTAAGGCACTCGCCAACGACCTGAGGGCACTCCTTACCGAGACGGCGAAGAAGCAGGTGAAGGACGTGATGGAAGAAAACCCAATCGACCTAGTCGAGATGCTCAACACGACAGAAGAGGTACTCGCGAAATATGATTGAGGAGCCAGCAATGATAGCCGAACCAAAGCCACTTGAGAAGGGACTCATGAAAGCGATCGTCCGCGAACGTTTCGGATCGCCGGACGTTCTCCAGGTCAAGGAAGTGGAGAAACCTGGTCCGAACGACGTACGTGGAGTATTGGTAAAAGTCTATGCGTCCTCCGTGAATGCCGCAGACAAGCATGACATGAGAGGAGCATCGCTCGTGATACGACTTGTCGGGCCCCTGTTTCGACTAAGCATGGGAGTCCGCCGGCCAAAAGAGCCCGGACTGGGCACCGACTTCGCCGGCGTAGTAGAAGCCGTACACAACGACGTGACTGCGTTCAAACCAGGAGACGAAGTATACGGAGTAGCCAACGCCGCTTACGCAGAGTACGGTCTTGCACGTGAGAGCAGAATGGCCTTGAAACCGAGCAATACTTCGTTCGAACAGTGTGCAGCGGTACCGATCGCCGGATTTACGGCTCTACAAGCTCTCCGCGACCATGGACACATCAAACCCGGTCAGAAGGTGTTGATCAACGGTGCAGGCGGTGGAGTAGGAACCTTCGCTGTTCAGATCGCGAAGGCATTCGGGGCAAAAGTCACTGCTGTGACCAACTCGGCGAATCTGGACATGGTTCGCAAGCTAGGCGCGGATCATGTGATCGATTACACGCAGGAGGATTTCACCAAGAAGGGAGAATCTTATGACCTGATAGTAGAGATTGGCGCTGCTCATTCCATCTCTGACTACAAGCGCATAATGAATCCGAATGGTACCTTTGTCCTCGTCGGTTTCAGTGACAAGATAGTCAGACGGCTACTCTATTTCATCATCGGAAGTCGATTCGCATCACGCGGCGACAAGAAGTTCACTTTCTTCATCGCAAAATCAAACCATGACGACCTCGTCGTGCTGAAGGACCTCATCGAGCAGGGAAAGATAATGCCGGTGCTCGATAGACGCTACGCGTTAACTGATACTGCCCAGGCTCTTCGCCACTTTGAAGAAGGACACACTCGAGGAAAAATAGTAATCACAGTAGATCATGTCAACGACAAAACGAGCAGGCCCGACTCTTTCACACCATCCTGGAGAGAGTCGTCGCGATGATTCTCGTCGTTGGCGGCCTAAACGGTTTCATAGGCTCAAACACAACAGAAGCCCTAGTTGATCAAGGCCAGGACTGCGTCGTAACCAGGCATGAGAACGCAGAGGTCCCAGGTTTCCTTCAGAAGCATATTGACCATCGTCGTGTGCTTGTCGAATCTGCTGACTCGATTTCAATTGCCGATTTGCGAAAGATCGGTGAGAAGCACAAGATAGATGGTATCGTCAATGTCGCAGGAGGCTTCGCCTCAGGGGAGGGTCCTCTGCGCGGGCTCAAGGGATACTTCGACATGCTCGACGCCACTTTCAGGGTCGCTCAAGAATGGAAAGTCAAGCGGGTCACATTCTCGAGTACAGGAGGAATGTACCTTGGGCTTTCGGGAACGGTAGACGAAGACCATCCCATTGCTCTCCAGAGTATGTTCCCTATTCTTGCTTATCAGAAGATTGTCGAGGTGGCTGCAGACCAGTTCGCAAAGAAGACTGGCATTAGCACAATATGTGCACGATTAATGGGAATGTTCGGACCATTTGACGGTGCACGGCTCGGCCTCCCAGCACGTCTCGTTCATGCGGCCGTAAGCGGAAAACCGCCGAGCTTCGAGGACGTATTTTTCGGTAATGCAGACGATGCTGTAGATTTATTGTACATCAAGGACATGACCCGGGCTATCGCACTACTTCAAATGGCAGAGAAGCTCCAATACGACGTATACAACATAGCCTCAGGCAAGGCCACACCGAATAGAGAACTGGTGGATGCGGTCAAGAGAGTGGTCCCCGGCTTCAAAGTAGACCTTCCGCCTGGTCGTTTTCAATTCCCACCACTTCCTCTCCCGGACACCAAGCGGTTACAGGCGGAAACGGGCTTCTCGCCGAAGTTCGACACTCAGTCAGCTATTCGACACTATCTCGACTGGCTCAAGGCGGGGAACCCTAAGTAGTTCAGATCCTTTGACGATCCAGTGGGTCAGTAGTTAGTGTTTTTGGGAGCTCTAGCCCGTCCAGGGTGGGAGCTTCAATGCACGCTCATAGGCTGCTCGATCATATACTGGGTCATGGTCGCTGTGTGAAATGATAACTTGCTCAAAAGGAAGCTTGAGTAATTCTCTCATCGCCGGTAAGGCTCTCTTCTCATGCCATGGCGAGGACCAGATCCGGAGTACTCCGGCCCTTTCGGTCAATGCGTCGCCAAAAACTATGACCCGGTGCTCAGGTAACCAGAGAGGGGTCTCGAGCCGCCCTCTTCCATCGTAAAGAGCAACAACGCCTCCCGGAATCATTCCGTCTGGTTCAATAATCTCTAGCTTACTCTTCGGCACGTCGTCGGGCCAAAAGAGTCTCGGGCCGAACGCACGGACATGATAGCGGCTGACGAACTCGTCTATGTCCCGGACGTGATCAGGGATCGTCACCGCAGCGATAGTTGGCGGCCTACTGTCTAGACGTCTCCACAATTCTTCGGCGGATGCTTTGGGGACGAGTGGGTCAATCACCAACTTCTCGCCTCCCGATTCGACATAGGTTGATGTCACGATCGGCTGCCAGTCATCGCCCGGCTTCCAGTGATGATGTTCAGCCCGCCAGATCCACAAGCCATTTGCTAGATCGCGAGTCTCGACCTTGGTAGTCACAGACTGCATAGTATGTTTGTGTGGTCAATAGGTGAAATAAGTATTGAGCCGTGCTACGCCGGCAGATTAGTGAGAGAATTCAGATGGTCCTTCTCATTACGACGGTGGCTGTTCTGCCAGTCGCCAAGGGCGCGATCGTCTTGAATCCGGCCTTTTCGAACATTCTGACTGTTCCACAGTACATGTAGTTTGACCCTTGATCACTCCTACTCACTGGATAGGCTTCGACGAGCCCGCCACCCTTCCTCTTTATCGCTTTTAGCGCGGCTCTCAACGCAGCACTCGCCACGCCACGCTGCCGATACTGTTTCTCAACGACAAAACAAGTAATTCTCCACAACCTGTCTTTTTCATCTTCCGGGGCGAGTCTTCGATAATTTAGGCGGTGGTCAATACGAGGAAGCTCTTCCCTAAGCCCATACTGGCACCATCCTACCGGTTCTCCTGTGGCATAGACAAGTATCCCGTGGGCACACCCATTCTCGACGAGTTCTCTCTTCTCCCGACGGTACCTCACCGCTCTTTCAGCTCTAGTCCGCGGCTCCGCGAACTCGGCCGAGAATCGAGGTCGTTGATGGTACATGCACCAACACCACCACCCGCCTCCTACCACTCCCTGTTTCATGAAGAGCTTTTCAAAATCAGGCCAAGTCCGCTTCGACAATTCCTTTGTTGAATACTCTTCAGGATACTCGGCGGACATCTCAATTCACGATTATCCATGAGGAGGGCTAAAACCGTATCGATCAATATCGATCAATCGTGGTGTTCGTCATCCGCAAAATCCGGTGGAATAGAAACGGATGAGATTGTAGAAACCTCTCTATTGTCCGCGCGGACATGCGATGCAAGTTCCCCCAATATTCCTCTCTAGGGCGGACGCAACAACGCTTATTCAGATTCAGGGCAGAAGGTGAAGTCGTTGCAAAGAATCATCGACGCCCACGTGCACTTGTCTGAACGGGAAGACGATGCCCTCATCCGCTTCGCAAGGACGAACGGGCTGAGATACACCCTGGATGAGTTGCTTGGCACCATGGAGAGATACGGGATCATGCGCGGTCTGCTTCTTAGCCCGCCCCTGCAAGGAGCAACCTCCCTTCCAAACGACAAAATCATCACACTGTGCACACGGAGCGATGGGAGGCTCGCGCCCGTGATTACGGTAGAGCCCACCGCCAAAGACGTCAAGGCCGCGCTCAAGCTCGCCGAGGGAAACAAGAAGGAGGTTAAGGCCTTCAAAATCAGGCTGGGTTACGTGAGGGCATCAGCGCAAAGCCCTGTGTTCAACGGGCTATACGACTACTCCGAGTCCGAAGGGCTCCCGGTGCTTTTCCACACGGGGGACACAGCGTTCAGCACGGGGGACCTGTCCCGCTCGCATCCGCTGACACTTGACGGACTCGCAAACAAGAGAGAGGGACTGACAATGATCCTCTGCCACTTTGGCAACCCATGGTTTGAGGACGTTGCCGAGCTCATTTACAAACACCCGAATGTCTACACTGACATTTCCGGATTGATTACAGGGAGTAAGGGATACGCGGAGAAGTATGTTGAGTGGCTTGCCAAGAAGATCAGCGAAGCCATCTACTTTGCAGGCGGTGCAGAGAAAATAATCTTCGGAACCGACTACCCAGTCACGAAACACTCCGAAGCATTAGACCTGGTGAGGAGATTGGATGTTGAGGAATCTGACAAGGAGAAGATACTGTGGCGCAACGCTGAGCGAGTCTTTGGCTTATGACGGCGAAGGAGGATGTCGTGATTAGGGACGTTCCGGCCATGGAGAGGGCTGGCTTGGAGTGGATACTTGAGGAGAGTTTCGAAGGATGGTACCTAATGCATTCGAGGAGGACCCTTCGAGACATAGAACTGGTCAGAGCTGCAGTGTCATCAGGCAAACCAGTCGGGCTTGTCATGTTGAAAACGCTGGAAGGGAATGTCGGCTACGTATACTACATCGCAGTCGCAAAAGCGAGTAGGAAGAAAGGCATCGGGAAACTGCTACTGGACGACGCGCTTCGGATTTTCAGTGCCTCTGGCGTGAAAGAAATCTTTGCTAGCGTTGAGAAGGACAATGAACCCTCTGAAGCACTGTTTGCGGCGAAAGGGTTCACACGGACGAGCTTCGGCGAAGTCTCCAAGAGACATGGGAGTCTTCACACGGTCAACATGTACAGAGCAATGACAGTCGTTCCGGGAGAGATCCTGCTCCGGAAGCCGATCGGCTGAGCCTGCCCAGATAGTCGAACATCACGTATACCCCCGCTCGACGAGCTTCTTCGTCTGTCCGCTAAGCGGCTCCGCCATGATGTCGAGCCTTCCAACCTGAACGGTTCGTGAGGCGGTCAAGGTTATTTGACTCCAATCAAACCATCGAGCGGCTTTGTCAACCCTAGACGATCCGGTTGTATTGAGTACCATCGTTCAGACCGCGGTTATTACTCTGACACTCGTCATCTTCATCCTCTCCTTTCGCAGCCAGAACAAGGCCATCCAAGAACAAGCCTACCAGAAAGTAATGGATGATTATGGTGACGCTATGAGGATGCTGTCTGATAGGCCAGAGTTGTACGCCTTCCAGCTTGAGCTATTCAGTAGGAGCGATCGGCCGCTCGGACGGGAACAGAAATCGTTGTCTCGAGAGGATCTGATCATACGAAACTATGCAGTTATGATGTACGGACTCTTCGAAAGAATATACGCTCTATACAATAGAAAATGGATTGACGAAGATACATGGAAACAGTGGGCCGCGTTTCTCGAGGTCGTGGCCTCGCATCCAGTCTTCATGGAAGTTCATCAATGGTCAGGCGAAATGTGGGACCAACCCTTCGTCGACTACGTCGACAACATTCTAGACAAGAAGAACCTCCGAGACTCCGCGAAACAACCTCAGTAACGACAAGTCACCCTCCCGCGACTTAGGCGCGAGCGAACGACTTGAGTCAAACTCTCTCGCGGGTCCTCGAACGAAGGTCGAGCCGATGGCTTATGCGGGGTCTCGCGAGATTTCGATATCCCCCGGGGGGGGTCTAGAATAGTTAACAAGAACAAACAGGGAATTTGAACGTGCGAAGGAGATTCTCAAAGCGCAGTAGATCCGGGTGCTTCCAGGAAGATTTGTTAGCCCAGAACCGGAAATAGATCCCCTACTTCATGCTTTTGAGGATCATCTGCTAATGCCCTTTATACCGGTATTGGTTGTGAACCGTTATCGTTTGGCAGCCTCCACAACCGTTAACAATCCAGCCATGTAATCCCTGCATCCATTATTGCAACGCTCGAAGAGCCTCCTTATCATAGTCATCTCAATCTCCTGCGCGATGATAGCCGTACCCAGTCTAGCCCATGCTGATGCTGCTAACCCTACCTCGACACTGGCAATCGGGGACTGGTGGAAGTACAATGTTCAAACGCCGGTCGCGGGATTGGTCCTCACTGGCTCACAAACGCAGACGATAGAGTATCAGGCGAACACGACCGCGACGGAATGGACGGCACAGTCGTCCGCATCAGGCACCCTAGCGGGGCTCGGTGTCACAGGTTCATGGGTTCAGGGAGGATTTGGCCATTTAAGGAAGTCTGATCTCGCGGAGGTCGATTCGAGATTCACGTTGAACCTGACCCTTGTGGGAGTTCGGACCGTGATCATTTACTTCTCCTTCGTCAGCGTTAACAACCCTCCGGTGACAACATACCAGTTCCCGCTCTCGGTTGGGTCTAGCTGGTCTATGAGCGGAGGAACCGACACTATAACGTCGAGCTACTACTACTCCTACAACGCTACGGTTGTTCGCAACACGGTAACGAATAGCACAGACGAAGTATACAACGTGCTTTCCAGTCCTCTGACAACCGTCTCGGCGGGGACCTTCGATTCTTACCAGATAAGAGGGCGAAACCCTGATGGGACCTACACGGACACCTATTACTCGCCCGAGACAGAGAACATTGTCAAGCAGGTCGGCTTCGCGGCGAATGGAACGCAGGAATCTTCCATGACGCTCTCCAACTACGGCGCGTGGCCTTACAAGTCCACGATCGGACTATCAGTCGGAGGAAGCACCTACAATGCTATCGTTGGAACAGATGTATCCACGACGAACGTCCACCAAGACGGACGCTCAATCATCTTCACCGTATCAGGCACCGACACCGTCACAGGCAAAGCCAGCATATGGATCCCGCTCAAAGCAAACAACACAATCATCAAAGTTTTGGTCGACACAAACTCGGTAAGTTATACTGCAAGTTCAAACCAGACCTTTTACCAAATAACCTTCACTTTCCCACTCTCGACCCACACTGTAACAGTTACCTACTCTAATCCATCCTTCCTAGATCAATACCTGATACCAATCGTGATTGGAATAGTTGCAACGGCAGCAGTAATCATCCTCGCTGCAATATTGCTGGTACGGAGAAGTAGACGACAGCCTCAGCCCGCTACTTTCCCGCAACCGCCACCATCAACCCCTCCGACCCCGGCCGAGACCCCTCCCTCATCACAACCACCGCCCCCGCAAAGCAACAATCCATCCTAGTATCGCCTAGAACTGGAGAAAGATCTCTTACCATGTGTCCCGAAAAGCAGCTGCCAGTGCCGTACCCTCTGCTCGTAACGGGTTAAGTAACCGTAAATTGGTAAGAAAACGAGGCAGGATGCCGAAATTAATAATAGGTGTCCGACGAGAAATGGTAACTATCACAAGGGTCCGGATTCTTTGAGGTAGGCGAGTACCTCGCTCGCGTTCTTGTTGGGCGGGAATACTGGATAGAAGATTTTCTCGATTCTGCCCTTGCTAACGACGAGACTGAGCCGTCTGATGCAGACTGGAGGAACTAATCCAACAGGAGATTGTACCTTGAAAGTTGGGAGGTGTAGAGCTTTTGTGAGCCGTAGCTCTTCATCGCTAAGTAGTTCGTACTGAAGCCGATTACGTTGCCCGATCTCGACGAGATCCTCGTGACGTTGAGAACTAACTCCAAATAATCTGATTCCCCGCTTTTGAAACTCTGAGGTTGCGTCCCGGTAATCACAGAGCTGGGGAGTGCAACCCGCCCCCCCGGGTATCAGACTCCAACCAGTCGGGTCCGGAACGCCGGGTCGACCAGCAGCAGACCGACGAAGACGGGACAGAAATCTGCCTGCTCTCTCCGCAAGGCTACGACGCGCACCGGCGACTAGTGTCCTGGATAAGGGAAACTATGAAAGGGATGCGAATCTGACTATTGTGGAGTAAAAGGAGTGGAACTCTGGTGCCTGATACAGCTGGAATGGATGTGGGTTCTGACTGGAAGAGATTCATGCGGAAGCATTGGAGGACAGTTGCCACGTTTGTGGTGGCGGGCATTTTGGCGGTTGCGAGTGCGGTCTATGTTTTCTTGTGGTTCGTGGGAAATGCTCAATCGACCGGCTTAGTGCCTAGGACCCTGGGTCTCTGGACGATGGGGAACTTGGTGAGCTTCATTCTGGACGCGATTTTCTGGGAGCTTCTTTTGGTTGGAATCCCTGTTGTTGTGGCTGTGGTGGGAGGCTGGCTGTTGTGGAAGAGACTATCTGACGAGGAAATGAGAGGATATCGGCTCTTTCGCAAGCGCTCACGAACGACAAGGGGCGGTGGCGGAGTATCGCTGTTTTTCTTCATCGCATTCGCCATCAAGGTAGACCTTGATGGAAACTGGAATGTTCCCATCTCAACCTGGACCCTGGACTACGTCGTGGGTTCTATGGTTCTGATTCTAGAATGGACTCTGATCATCCTAGGAATTCCCGCGGCCATAGCAGTTGTTTGGTGGACTCGCCACGTGATGAAGAAGCCCTAGTTTGCCTCTGATACCCCCTACAAGTCTTCTCTTCGCGTGATCGCGTCTCCTGCTCTGTTGAGTAGTAGGTTGATCGATAAGCCAGTGAAGACAATCGAGACCAACACCAAGCCTGTAGCCAATATTGGAAGCGCGGCTGGTCCCGTTTCTGATGCGAGCGCCTCTGAAACCAACACCAGCAGAATGATCGGCGAGACCATGATCAGGTTGATGATTGTCTGAAAGAGGAACCTCCGGATGTCAGCTAGCTCTTGTGCCTGAGACGACAAGATATCATCCGCGGAGCTCTGACCATATCTTGACGCAAACCACATTCCACCAGCCATTGTGATTCCCGCGATTTCCAATGCTCCTGGAAGCGCCAGCACCACGCCCAGCAACAGCGACGGTGAGGACAGCTGGCCTAAGACCAAAGGCACGCCAACCGCGACAGTGACCGGTACTAGATAGAACAGCAACGGCGCTACCCGCGCGCGATACACCTCTTTCACGTACCTGCGCATGCTGACTGGCGATGATTTCAGGATCCAGAGTCGCTCTTTCTCAATCCATCGGGACGCTGTCCCGGACCCGAACGATCCGATGATGAAGAGGATGAAGAGAAACGAGGTCGGCGAGGACTGGAAAGATCCGGAGAGTGCGTAGATGACTAGGAACCCTGAGAGGAACATGGCGTTGATGAAGAGCGCCCGGGCTTCTCGGGTCCTGCTGATCAGAATCTTCTCTTTCAGCCGCACGATCGACCAGATCGACCTCCCACGCGGGTCCAGCCGAGAGGTCTGGTTCGGGTGGTCGAATTTTTCCCCGCCTGGCGTTGAGACTTCGAGAAGTTCGTAGAAGTGTCCGCGTGCCATCCGTACCCCGAGAACCAGGAATCCTCCAAGCCAAGCAAACAGCAATAGAAGATCAACGAGATAGTCGAGCCCTCCCGGGGTTCCGCTGACAAGACCGACACTGACAATCGCAGCGAGCCCGTTCGGCAGGATCCTCGTAACATCGGCGATCTCGACCGGGATTCCGGGAATTAGCAGAGTTATCGGAAGGAGACTAAGAACCAGGACAAGTACGATGAACAGGTTTCTCCAGAGTTTCTTTCGCTCACCGATCCCGCGCCCTAGCGAGAGCGTGATGTCCGCGGCAAGAAGCAATCCGATTACTAGGAAGACGAGAGTTACGAGCCCGGCCAGAATGGCGGCGGTCATTGGCGTGTGATAGTATGCGGAGAATCGCAGGTAGAGGACGATTATTGGGGGAAACCCGAACAGCACTGTCGTGAGTGAGTTGAGCAGGACCTTGGCTGCGAAGACCTCCCTCGGTGGCACTGGAGAGGTAAAGACGTAGTCGACATCGCTCGAACTGACAGGCAGCCCGCCTCCATTGAAGCCGCTCTGTATCAGCCCGACGAGGTATAGTGCGAGGACGAGACTCCCGGCAACTTCCGAGAGGCCGGTTGTCAAGCCAACTTTGTTAGAGAACGAGAGGTAGGTAGAGCTGCCGAAGAGGATGAAGATTACAGAGAAAGCTTCTCCGATAATTAGGCCTAGAATTGTTGCCTTGGTGAATCGCCCTTTTACCCAGTATCGGACCAGGACTCCTACGGTTACGAGTGGACTGGCGACGCTCATCGTCGGGCCGGGTCCTCGCCCTTCTCTTCAGTCAACCGCAAGAACACGTCTTCTAGTCTCGCATCGCTCGCAGTATTCGCCAAGTGCCGAAGACTCTCAATGTCGCCTACCGCCACGATCTTCCCATGGTCGATAATCGCGATCCTTCCGGCGTGTGTCTGAGCAACGTCCAGATCATGAGTCGACAGTATCGTCGTTACGCCCCTCGTCGTTTGTCCACCAATCCAGTCTTTGACCGAAACGCGCGTCTTGGGATCTAATGCGGTCAACGGCTCATCCAGCACCAGAATCTGGGGATTGTGCAGACTCGTGGCGATCAACGCCACTTTCTGCTTCATCCCTTTTGACAAGGTCCCGACCAGACTGTTCCGTTTGTCCTCCAAGCCGAAGCTCTTGAGCGACTCGGAAATCTCCCGGTCGAGAAGATCATCCGCGACTCCTCGGATCTTTCCAACAAACTGTAGAAACTCTTGCGTGGTAAGCCCTGTGTAGAGGCTCGGGTTCTCTGGTAAGTATCCGATCATCTTCTTTGCCTTCTCCGGGTCCGCCACGATGTCTATGGCCCCGATTCGGATCGTCCCGCTTGTGGGTCTGAGAATTCCGACAAGGGTCTTCAGAAGAGTACTCTTGCCCGCTCCGTTGGGTCCAAGCAGCCCGAAGACTTCACCTGACGCTATTTTGATGGTGACGCTGTCGAGAGCCATTAGGGTTCCGTAATGTTTCGTAAGGTTCTCGATGGATATCTCGACCATGGCCGCGGACCCTTTCTAGAGGACCGATGACCGAGACAAAGTAGCGATACTTAACGACCAGCTCAGATTGCGAAAATTACCCTGCACGAATGTCTGTCGAAGGGTTAGAGCGTCAATCGAACTAGTCTCAGGCTTGTGGCTAACAGGCGAGGAACGGTCAAAAACCGGAGGTTACTTCGAAGTCGTGCCTAGGTTGTAGTAGTAGGTGGCGGTGTTTCCGTGGGAGCGCTATGAGGCTCTTCTTTCTTTCGTCTCAGGAAAAGAAATCCAGCCACCGCAACGATCGCCACGGCTGCAGCGACACCTATTCCGATGTAGATGAGATTTGATTGGTTGGTGGGTTGGTTTGGTGTTGCGGCGGGGTTGATCTGGACTGGGACTTGGGTCTTGTGGGTTGAGGGGCCGCTGGTTGCAGTGATTGTGACCATGTAGGAGCCGGGTTGGCCGGTGCAGCTGAGGGTTGCAGTGCCCGAGCCTCTGACGCTGGTCTTGTCGAGGGTGCAGGTCAGGCCTGATTGTGTTGTTACTTGTAGGTTGATTGTTGAGCCGAAACCATACTGGTCTGAAAGGCTGAGGGTGGTTGTTCCTGAGGAGCCCGCCTGGACGTTGATGGACCCTGAGTTTGAGAGGGTAAAGTCGGGCAGACTATCGGAGCGCCATATGTTGTTCGCGACCATGCCATAGGAAGTTGTGAACTGCGAACTCGCGTACGGGCTAGTCATGGATGTCGAGAGCGAGAACTCGATTAGAATTCCGTATTGCTTGTCGAACGTGAACTGGGTTGATGTTGATGTGGAGAACTGTCCGTATGGGCTATTGAAAGTATGAGTGTAGTTTAGAACATTAACATCTCTCATATCTCCCAAAATTGATTCGGTTGTAGTATAGTTCAACGCGGGAGCGCCCGGCGCGTTCCAGATTGGGTCGTGGCCCTGGAGACCGCCGGATAGGATGAAGTAGTTCGAGGGTGCGCCACCTGCTAAGCTGGTCAAGCTTGATCCTCCGGAAGCAACGTCCACCCATCCTTGCATTGCCACGTTAGATCCATTCGTGTAGGCTGTGCTAAGATCTAGAGTAACATTAGTTACGGATACTCCCGTAATTTTGAGCAGACCATAGTCTGTGTTGGACATACCTCCATTTCCCTGCGCCTGACATTCCGGGGAGCCTGAAGGCTGGCACGTACTCGCGAGCAACTTGTATTCGGCCCATTGTCCAGATGCTATGGCTGGCGTGTAGCTTGCCGCGCGGGCAGGAGGAATCGAAGGACCAAGAATGACTAGGGCGAGGACAGAGGCTAAGAAAAGAGTCGAGAAGGACGATTTTGTCGACTGCATCGTGGCAGGTACAGATGCGACTCCTCTATTTAGATAATGCTGAAGCAGCGCTTCGTTGTGAATCCCAATAGCATTCCATAGGAATCCCTTGGTTGATCGTTCAACCATTCCGCGATGGTTGATAATTGCGACCTCGGCCGTTACCGTCGAGAGAGCCGTCATTCATTTGACTGGTCTACCTCCAGTAAGGAGTAGGTCGCTTGAACTGTACTTGCGTCCAGTTAACAGAGAAAGAAAAGAGGAGGGTGTAGTTCCTGCAGAGTGATTGTCTAGTGGTGGATTAGTCCGTGACCAGTGCTCTGGCCGCTGAAGCTCTCGTGGCCCCGGTGAAGCGCATCGTAGTGGACCCCGCACAAGGTCTTGCCGCAGCTGTTGCAGAACTCCGTCGCCCGCTCGGTGCAGCGGTTGCTCGTCGCCATTGTCTCGTCGAACGACCCGAAACCACCAGTCTCCATCTCTTCGCAAGTCTTGGTCTTCAGGCTCTCATGAGCACCATGCTCATGGGTTGGACTCCCGAAAGTGGTCGGCTGATGCGCTGGGGTTGGATGAGTGCTCGTAGTAGTGTGCGGATTCGGATGGGGCGTACCAGTGTGATGCTCTGGATTGGTATGCGCGTTGTTCTTGGGTTTCGTCTTGGGTTTCGTCTTGGATTTCATGTCGACTCATCAACGAAAAATTCACGGCCGGTCATAGTCTATTTCTAACCCGCACTCTTCGAGCTCAGTAACAACCGACTCCCTAGATGCTGATTGTGAGCGGCCTCCCGATTCTCACAAGTCTTAAATCGAAATGCTTCGCGGGCCGAGTTTCAGGCGCGTGAGTGGGGCCTCTCACCCGTTGCGCCTCGCAAGAAAAACCCCGGAGCAGGGAGGCAGAATGCTCAGACCAGAAAATAGAAGACCATGGGTTCCTAAGACCGCAGAACTTACCCTTACGGCCGGCCTCGCGGCGATCTACGTAATCACAACTTATCTCCCGCTGAGCAAGTTCATCGGTGGACCGGTCTTCATCACCCTCGAAATCGTCATGCTCCCAATAATCGCCGCACTGTTGAGACCACTCCTTGCATCGGCAGCGGTCTTTGCGGGCAGTCTCATCGCGGCGTTGGGACAGTCCAGTTTCACTTTTGTTTTTGGCCCCTTAGGACTTCTCATTCCGTTGATCGCTGTCGCAGCCGGAAGCATTGCTTTCCACTACCGCCTAGGGCCCGTCGTCCCGTGGGTCTATGTCCTGTTTGGCGCAGTATACTACGTCGCGTTGTCCCAGGGCGGAACGCTTTTCTGGCTTGTTCCATACTTCCTAGTAATAGTCTCACTCCCCGTGACTCTCAGGATTCGGGAGAATCCTCACATCGGATTACTCTCTTTCTACACTGCCATGGCCGAACAGGTCACTCTGAACATCCTCAGCATCAGTTATCTAGGCTTCACGGGAGCGTTCTGGCTCGGCGTTACACCGTTGATGTATGCCGAGAGGACGCTCGCATCGATAGGTGGAGCGGCAGGAATCGTTGCCCTTAAATCAGGACTCGGGAACAGACTCGACCTAATGGATCAGTCGCCGAGGGAGGTGAGACCGTAGAAATGTGTGTTACACCAGTCGTGAAATGCTGGCATTGTGGAGAATGGTTTGTCAAGAAATCTAACAGAGAGAGCTTCGAGGCATGTCCGAGCTGTGGAAAGGGCTTCGAACAGCTCAGCCCTGAGGCACAGCGTGCCGTGAAGGCTACGCTAGCGCCATTCTTCGAAGTACCTAGGCTGAAGGCAGAGCAGATCGCAGCCTAGGTTGCCTCCATTTTTTGAACTAGCAAAAACTCAACATTTTCCATTTGTTTTACGAGGCGCGTCGGTAGGACTGTTACCAGATTTTCAAGGCATGGGTTAGGTGTGGAATTTGACCAACCATGAGCCTCCTAACACTCGGTTTTAATGAAGTCGAAGAAGAAAGCTAAGACCCGTTCAAAATCTAAACCTCGTGCCAAATCGAAGGCGCATACAAAGAGCAAGACTCATGCTCGCACCGGGACAAAGGCGGCTCATCCAAATATCGTCGAATCGATTCCTAGCCCGAATGTCACTCTCAATCCTGCACTGAAGACGTGTCAGGAGGTAGAAGTCGGCGACATCGGTGGATTCGGCAGTCCAGATGAACTGGAGGAGCATGAGAAACGTTGCAGCGAGCCAGCCACCGAGTTCTGCACCAACTGCGGCAAGAACCTATGCCGCAACCACTACGACCTAATCCATAGAGACCACGATACCCCCGGACACTCCACTAGCTCCAGCGTGTCCCAGCAGTAGAAAACTCAGGGCCAACCCTGACAGTCCCCCTGCAAAACGCTCTAGAATCCGCTTGAAATCGAAAACCTGTCTATTAACATGCTAATCCT
>Ga0209158_1000574_pt1 | contig 26519 bp, 21 predicted proteins | sample GraSoiAngelo_140_FD_185897 | JGI IMG/M metagenome (GOLD analysis project Ga0209158, IMG submission 185897) | Grasslands soil microbial communities from the Angelo Coastal Reserve, California, USA - 14_0929_12_30cm (SPAdes) (version 2) | ecosystem: Environmental > Terrestrial > Soil > Grasslands ...
TCGTCAACGTCGGCTCGCCCTCGAACTCGTGTCAGGTCAAAGACCGCGTCGTCGAATCTCCGGGCAAGGACCCGTGTGCCGAGCTCGCCACCCGGGCGGGAATCTGGCGCTTCGACGCAGCCACGGCGGATCAGGCGGAGGGGAGTGGGACGCGGTACGCCACCGGGATTCGCAACGCCGTGGGCATGGCCTTCGCGCCGGACGGCCAGCTGTGGAGCACGCAGCACGGCCGTGACCAGCTGGGACAGAATTGGCCGAAACTCTTCAACGACGCGCAGAATGCCGAGAAGCCTTCGGAGGAGCTGCTCCGGATCAACGAGGGCGACGACTTCGGCTGGCCGTACTGCTATCATGACCTGGAGCTCAGCCATCTCGTCCTGGCGCCGGAGTACGGCGGCGACGGCAAGCAGGTCGGGCGGTGCGCCCAGAAGAAGGAGCCGGCAGTGGCGTTCCCGGGACACTGGGCGCCCGACGGCTTGACGTTCTACACGGGGACCCAGTTTCCGGAGCGCTATCGCGGCGGGGCGTTCATCGCGTTCCACGGCTCGTGGAACCGCGCGCCGCTCCCCCAGGCGGGCTACCGGATCACGTTCGTGCCCTTCAAGAACGGCAAACCGGTGGGCGGCTACGAGACGTTCGCGGACGGCTTCTGGAAGGAGGACCCCGCGGGACCCAAGCATCGACCGGTGGGCGTGGCCGTGGGGCCGGACGGGTCGCTGTATATCACCGACGACGCGGGCGGCACCATCTGGCGCGTGATGTACAAGGGGCGGTGAGAGGTCGGGGCAGGGGGAAAGGGGAAGGGTCACGGCCGGTTACTCCAAGCGATCGCTCGTTGACAAGCTCGGGATCAAATCCGGCTCGACGATCGCAATCTTCGGGGCGCCCCGCGGCTACGAGCGCACGCTCGGCCGGCTCTCGCAAGTCCGTCGTAAGCGGAATGCCACCGGACCCATCGATTTCATCCAGTTCTTCACGGCAGAGAAACGGGAGCTCGAGCGGCGGTTCCGCGCGCTCGAGCGCGCGCTAGCGCCGGCCGGCATGTTGTGGATCTCGTGGCCCAAGCAGGCGTCCGGCGTCGCGACCGATCTCACCGAGGACGTGATCCGCACGATCGGGCTCGCGCACGGTCTCGTAGACGTGAAGGTGGCGGCGGTGGACGAGGTGTGGTCGGGGCTCAAGTTCGTGCGGCGGGTGCAGGACCGCTGAACGAAACGGCCCGACGTTCCGTTGTGGAACGACACGCCCCGGCCGGCTCGGCACCAGGCCCCAGACGCGGCGCTAGATTGGGGCGCTGATGCCCGACGCCATCACCCGTCCCCCCCTCACCACGCTCTCCGAGGAAGAAGAGCTGTTCCGCCGCACCGTGCGCGACTTCGCCGAGCGCGCCGTCCGTCCGCGCGTCGCCGCCATGGAGCAGGCCGCCTCGCTCGATCGGGCCCTGCTCGCCCAGTGCTTCGCGCTGGGCCTCATGGGGATCGAGATCCCCGAGGCGCACGGCGGCGCGGGCGGCAGCATGTTGATGACGGTCCTGGCAGTCGAGGAGCTGTCGGCGGTCGACGCCTCGCTCGCCATCTTCGTGGATGTGCAAAACACGCTCGTCAACGCCCTGCTCACCAAGTGGGCGAGCGACGAGCTCCGCAACCGCTATCTGCCGCGGCTCGCGACCGATCTGCTCGGCGCCTACGCGCTGTCCGAGCCAGACTCGGGATCGGACGCGTTCGGACTCCAGACCCGCGCGACCGAGGCCGGCGACACGTGGATCCTCGAGGGACGCAAGCTGTGGATCACCAACGGGGCCGAGGCAGGCTTGTTCGTCATTTTCGCGAACAGCGATTTCAGCAAGGGCTACAAAGGCATCACGGCGTTCGCCGTGGAGCGCGGGTTCAAGGGGTTCTCCGTCGGCAAGAAGGAAGACAAGCTCGGCATCCGCGCGTCGAGCACGTGCGAGCTGATCCTCGACGGCTGCGAGGTGCCGGCGGCGAACCTGGTGGGCCAGGTGGGGATGGGCTACAAGGTCGCCATCGAGACGCTCAACACCGGGCGGATCGGCATCGGCGCCCAGATGATCGGCGTTGCCCGGGGGGCGCTCGCCGCGGCCCTCCGGTACGTGAAGGAGCGCAAGCAGTTCGGCAGGCCGGTCGCGGAGTTCCAGGGGGTGCAGTTCCAGCTGGCGCAGGCGGCCACCGAGCTCGAGGCGGCCCGGCTGATGGTGTACAACGCGGCGCGGCTCGAGGACGCGGGCGAGCCCTACACCACGCAGGCGGCGATGGCCAAGTTGTTCGCCGCCCAGGTGGCCGAGCGGGTGACGTCGCTCGCCGTGGAGCTGTTCGGCGGGTACGGGTACACGAAGGAGTACCCGGTCGAGAAGTTCTACCGGGACGCGAAGATCGGCGCGATCTACGAGGGGACGAGCAACATGCAGCTGAACACCATCGCGAAGCAGCTGCTGAGGTGAGCCCGAACTTCTTGATTCCACGACAGTTGTCGCGAGTAGCGTGGGGACCGTGACGGGCGGCGCAGCTTCCTCGTTGTAAGTTCCCCTGAATGCATACCGCCCGGCGCACGCACGGCTTCACCGAATCGGTGATCCGCGGCATGACGCGGCTCGCCAGCGAGCACGATGCCATCAATCTCGCGCAGGGGTTCCCGAACTTCCCGGCGCCCGAGATCCTAAAGGAAGCCGCCGCGCGCGCCATTGCGGACGACGTGAACCAGTACGCGATCACCTGGGGCGCCAAACGGCTGCGCGACGCGCTCACCCGCAAGTACGCCGACTGGTACGGCATGACGGTGAATCCCGAAACCGAGATCACCGTGACGTGCGGCGCCACCGAAGCCATGGCGTCGGCGCTGCTCGCCATCGTCGACCCCGGCGACGAAGTAATCGTGTTCGAGCCGTTCTACGAGAACTACGGCCCGGACGCGATCCTGTGCGGCGCGAAGCCGGTATACGTGCCCATACCGGTAGCGGCCGAGTTGGACCTCGATCGGCTCGCGGCCGCCTTCTCCCGCCGTACGCGGGCCATCATCGTGTGCACGCCGAACAACCCCACCGGCCGGGTGCTCACGCGGTCGGAGCTCGAGGCCATTGCCCAGCTGTGCCGGCGGCACGACGCCTACGCCGTGACCGACGAGATTTACGAGCACATCTACTACGAAGGCGAGCACATCCCGATCGCGACGCTCGACGGGATGCGCGACCGCACCATCACCATCAGCGGCGCGTCGAAGACGTTCAGCGTGACGGGGTGGCGCGTGGGAACGATCGTCGCCCCGCCGGCCACGAGCGATGCCATCCGCAAGGTGCACGATTTCCTGACCGTCGGGGCGCCCGCGCCGCTGCAGGAGGCGATCGCCGTGGGGCTGGAGACGCTGGGCGACGACTACTATGCGACGCTCGCCCGCCAGTACCGTGCCCGGCGCGACCTGTTGTGTCGTGCCCTCGTCGACGCGGGCTTCCGCTGCACGCCGCCGCAGGGCGCGTACTACGTGCTGGCCGACTTCTCTGGTATCTCGCCGCTGCCCGACGACGAGTTTTCCGTCTGGCTCACCAAGGAGATCGGCGTCTCTCCCGTTCCCGGATCGAGTTTCTTCAGCCGCCCGGAGCTGGGACGACGGCTGGTGCGATTCGCGTTCTGTAAGACCGAGGACCTGTTGCAGGAAGCCGAGCGGCGGCTGTCTGGCGTCAGGCACCGGGCGCGCCCGGTGGGGGCGTGACCGTGAGACGCAGTCGAGCCAGGGCGAACAGCCAGCGCCCCAGGGGGCCGCTCCAGAAGCGCAGCCGCCGCTCGCCTTTGGGGTCCGTGCGATGCTCCGTGCGGCCCCGGGCCACGACCGCGGCGAGCAAAGCCAGGATGGCGGCGGCGGCCCATACCATCGGGACGAGCGCCAGGGATGCGAGCGCCGGGGTGCGCTCCAGTGCGACCACCACACCCGCCGCGGCTGCGAGCGCCAGGTAGCACACGCGGCGCGACGCCCGTTCGAGCCGCGACGGTCCTTCCCCATAGAGAAACGCCAGCTCCTCGCGTCGCTGGAACAGTCCCGCCCGCAGCGCGTCGGTCAAGTCCCGGTGTCCGAAGCCCGCCCGGACCAGGCGCCGCACGCGCGCCAGCATCACGGCGATCGGCGCCGCCAGGATGGCGACCGCGACGGCGATCGCCGCGGCGCGAGGCTGCGCATCGCGCCCTTCGAGGAACCGCAGCACCAGCAGCGGGAGCGCGATGCTCGCGAACGCGCCATACAGGAGAGTCGCCGTCGAGAGCTGGCGCGCCTCGGTGATGAACGCGCGGACGGCGACCGCGGTGCGCCGGTCGAGCGCCGCGGCGACGGCGGCGGCGAAGGCCTCGCCGCTGGGGTAGCGCGCGGCGGGATCCTTGGAGAGACAGCGGTCGATCGCCTCGGCCAGGCGGTCCGGGACCCCGGGGACGAACGACGCGACCGGCGGCGGCGGATCGGTGACGTGCCGGGCGAGCACCGTCATGGCATCGGGCCCGTCGAACGGGAGGCGGCCCGACAGGGCGAAGAAGCCTACCACGCCGAGCGAGTACAGGTCGCTGCGCGCGTCCACCGGCCCGCCCACGGCCTGCTCCGGGCTCATGAACTCCGCCGTCCCAACCACCCGCCGCGGGTCCGTGCTTCCGCCCCCGTTCACGCGTGCGATGCCGAAGTCGGAGACCAGCGCCCGACCGCTCTTGAGCTCGATCAGGATGTTGTCGGGCTTCACGTCGCGATGCACCACGCCGCGCCCGTGCGCGTAGTCGAGGGCGCGCGCGACCTCCTCGAGCATGCGCGCGACCGCCGTGTAGCTCAACGGACCATCGCCACGCACGCGCTGCCCCAGCGTCTGGCCCTCCACGTAGGCCATGGCGAAGAACACGAAGTCGCGCACCTCGTCCACGGCGAAAATCGGGATGATGCCCGGGTGCCAGAGCTGCGCCGCGGTCCGCGCCTCCTGGAGGAACTGCTGCTTGGCGTTGGGCTGCAGGGCCCGGTCGGGAGTGAGCAGCTTGATGGCGACGCGGCGCTCGAGGCTCACCTCGCGCGCCAGATAGACGACACCCATGCCGCCGTGGCCGAGGCGCCGTTCCAGCACGTATCGCCCGCCAAGGGCCCGCTGGAGATTCGGAAGGAGGGTGTCCCAAGTCACCGGGCTGACTACCCCGGCGGCCCTAGCCCGGGTTCCCCTCCGGGTTCACATTCTCCGCCCTATGCCCGCCCACGACCCCTATATCCCGGCGACCCACTTCCCGGCCGAGCTGACCCCGCGCGCGCTGCTGCTGGGCGTGGTGCTCGGGCTCATCTTCAGCGCATCGAGCGTCTACCTGGCACTCAAGATCGGGCTGACCGTGAGCTCCTCCATACCGATCGCGGTGCTCTCGATCACGATCTTTCGCGCCCTCGGCCGCACCTCGATACTCGAGAACAACATCGTGCAGACCACCGGTTCGGCCAGCGACTCCGTCGCCGCCGGCGTGGTCTTCACCATTCCGGCCGTCCTCCTGATGGGCTACGACCTCGAGATCGGTCGCGTGGCGATGCTCGCGACGGTCGGCGGGCTCATGGGCGTGCTGATGATGATCCCGCTGCGCCGCGCGCTGATCGTCAAGGAGCACGACACGCTGATCTATCCGGAGGGCACCGCCTGCGCGGAAGTGCTCATCGCCGGCGAGGAGCGCGGCCTCCAGGCCAAGCGCGTCTTCCAGGCGTTCGGCGTCGGCTTCGTCTACAAGTTCCTGATGGGCGGGCTCAAGCTCTGGCCCGACGTGCCCGGGAAGGCCCTCAGCTTCTATCCCGGCGCCGCCGTGTTCACCGAGACATCCCCCGAGCTCATGGGCGTGGGCTACATCATCGGCCCGCGCATCGCCGGGTATCTCTTCGCCGGCGGCTGCTTCGCCTACCTGGTGCTCGCCCCTGCCATCAAACTGGTCGGTTCGGGCCTCACGGAGCCATTCGGGTTTCCGGCGGTCAAGCTGATCCGCGACATGACTCCGGGCGAGCTCCGCTCCAGCTTCGTCTTCTACATCGGGGCCGGTGCCGTCGCCTCGGCCGGGATCATCGCGCTCGCCCGCTCGCTCCCCACCATCGTCAGCTCCTTCGCCTCGAGCCTGAAGGACCTGCGCGGCTCCGGCCTGAGCCAGACGATGACACGGCCGCGCACCGAGGACGATCTCCCCATCTCCCTCACGGTCGGCGGCTCGATCGCGCTCGCCATCGTCCTCACCCTGCTGCCGCAGCTGGGCGTGAATCTGCTGGGCGCGGTGCTGATCGTGATCTTCGGATTCTTCTTCGCCACCGTGTCTTCCCGCGTCACCGGGCAGATCGGGTCTTCGGCGAATCCGATTTCCGGCATGACGATCGCCGCCTTGCTCGGCACCTGCCTGATCTTCGTCGCGATCGGCTGGACCGGCGTGGACCACCGCGTGCAGGCGATCTCCATCGCCGCAGTCGTCGCCGTGGCGACGGCGAACGCGGGCAACACGTCGCAGGACTTGAAGACCGGCTTCCTCGTAGGCTCGACGCCGCGGCGCCAGCAGATCGCCATCCTCGTCGGTGCCCTCGCCTCGGCACTGGCCGTCGGCTGGACGCTCACGCTGCTCAACCGCGCCTACACCTACCCGGTGCCCGAAACCCACGCGGCCTTCAGCGCCCAGTCGCTGACGCCCCCGGCGGGCGGCCGGGCGCCGGTCGAGGTGCTTCCGGCCACCATGTCGGAATTCCGCATCGCGGGCGGCGACTCGGTCGACCATGCCACCTACCAGGTCGTCCGGGTCTACGTCGTCACCCAGGGCGTCGCGGCGGGGAAGTACCTCATGGATCCGAAGACGCACGAGCTGCGCTACGTGCTCGACCCCGGGATCGGCGGTCGCGTCCGCGATTATCGCGGCCGGGTCATCCCCCGCCTCGATTCGCCCAAAGCGACCATCATGGCCCTCATCACCGACGGCATCCTCACCCACAAGCTGCCGTGGGCCCTGGTGCTGCTGGGGGTGTTCATCACCATCGCCATCGAGCTGATGGGGGTGCAGGCGCTGCCCGTCGCCGTGGGCGTGTACCTCCCGATCTCCACCTCTTCGGCCATGTTCGCCGGCGGCATCGTGCGCTGGTTGATCGAGCGCCGTGCTCACGTCCAGCAGCAGTCGATTGCGGACGTCGAATCGGGACCGGGCGTGTTGTTCGCGAGCGGCCTCATAGCGGGGGGGGCCATCTGCGGCATCGTGCTGGCGGCATTCGCCGGCGTGTTCGGCTCGGCGGACGCGCTCGCCGAGAAGCTGCCTGTATTCCACGCGCTCGGCGGTCTCGCCGGCTCGAACGCGCTGGCCTTTGGGCTGTTCGCGGCGCTGGGGGCAGTGCTCTACCGGGTCGCCCTACGCCCGCAGTGATGTCTCGCTCTACATTTCGGCATGCGCATCGTGTCGTTGCTCCCCGCCGCGACCGAGATGGTATCCGCGCTCGGCGCGATGGGTCAGCTGGTGGGCGTGTCACACGAATGCGACTTCCCGCCCCAGGTGCGTTCCCTCCCCCGCATCACGCGCAGCCGCATCGACCCGGCGCTCCCATCGGGCACGATCGACCGTGCGGTGGCGGAGGCAAGGCGCACGGGAGTTCCCACCGTGGAGGTGGATGTCGAGCTCGTGGCGCACCTGCGCCCCGATGTGCTGATCGGGCAGTCGGTGTGCGAGGTCTGCGCGATCGGGCAGGCCGACCTCGCGCGCGTCGTGACGACGCTGATTCCGATTCCGTGGGTCGTGACGCTACACGCCCACACCCTGGACGGCGTGCTCGAGGACATCGCCAAACTGGGGGAGGCGCTGGAGCTGCGGGACGAGGCCGAGGAGCTGCTGGCGGGATTGCGCTACCGGTTGCGGCGCGCCGCGGCCCGCCATGCGGCGGCACGGGCGCGGCCTCGGGTGCTGGTGCTCGAATGGGTCGATCCTCCGTACGTGGCGGGGCACTGGGTCCCGGAGCTGGTGGAGCTCGCGGGCGGCACGGACGTGGCCGGCGCGCCGGGTGAGCCCTCGCGGCAACGCTCGTGGGCGGACCTGTCGGCGCTCGAGCCCGATCTGGTGCTGGTGGCCCTGTGCGGGTTCGACGTCGCGCGCGCCCGGGTCGAGCTCGACGCCGTGCGCGGCGGCGCGGCGCGGGCGCTGCTCCGCCGCCGGGTCGAGTTCATCGACGGCAGCGCCTATACGTCCCGTCCCGGACCGCGCCTCGTCGATGTGGCCGAGATCCTGGCCCGGTTGATGATCGGTTGACTGCTCGAGCGAGGTTCTCCTGATCACGTGATCGGGGCGCTGCTGCTCTCGTGGACCGTGGCGTCGCAGCAGCCCCGCGACACGCTGCGGCTGTGCGCGGTGGGGGACCTGAACCTCGACCGGCGCGTCGCCGGGGCTGGCCTGGAGGGTGACACGCTCTATCCCTTCCGGGCCCTGCTCGAGTCGCTGCGCGGAGCGGACATCACCTTCGGCAACCTCGAGAGCCCGATCGCCTCCGATGCGTCGCCCGTCCCCGACTCGGGCGCCGTGTTCGCGGCCCCCCCCGTCGCCGCCATGGCCCTGGCGCGCGCCGGATTCGACATCGTGAGCACGGCGAACAACCACGCCTGGGACGGCGGGCAGCCCGCCGCTGAGGAGACCATGCGGCAGCTCACCCGCGCGGGGGTACGCTTCGTCGGCTCGGGATTCGGGCGCGACATGGCGGAGCAGCCGGTGATCCTCGAGCGCCGCGGCTGGCGCGTGGCGTTCTTCGCGGTCACGCGCGCCTGGAACCCGGCGCCCTACAGCTTCTACAAGCACGCCGGCGCCAACTGGGTGGCGTGGGGCGACACCACTTGGATCTACCCCGCGATCCGTGCGCTCAAGGCGAGCGGCCGGGCGGACCTCATCGTGGTGAGCGTGCATGGCGGCAGGGAGTACGCGGACGAGCCGCCCGACTATCATCGCGACCTGTTGTACGGGCTGGTCGACGCCGGCGCGGATCTCGTGCTGGCCCACCACCCACACGTGCTGCAGCCGGTAGTCTGGTCCCGGGGGAAGCCGATCGTGCAATCGCTCGGTAACTTCGTGTTCGTGCAAAGCGACCCACGGACGCAGCTGTCCGCCATTCTCCGCGTCGCGGTGGCCCCCGACCACCGGATGCGCGTCTCCGCCGTCCCGGTGCGCGTCGGTCCGCAACCGACCGTCGCGACGGGCGCGGCGGCCGACAGTGTGCGGCGCCGGCTGCGCGTACGTCTCTCGACACCAATCCCCTCCAAGCCGTGACGCGCGATACCCTCGCCTTCCTGAAACGACTGCTCGACACCCCCGGGCCATCCGGGTTCGAAACGGCGCCCGCCCGTGTCTGGCGGGAGGAGGTCAAGGCGTTCGCCGATCAGGTGACGGCCGACGTGCACGGCAACTCGGTCGCGACGCTGAACGCCAAAGGCACGCCCCGCCTCATGCTGGCCGGCCACATCGACGAGATCGGCCTCCAGATCACCCACGTGGACGACGAGGGGTACCTCTACTTCGCCGGCATCGGAGGGTGGGACTCGCAGGTGCTGGTGGGCCAACGCGTGGTGATCACGGGACCGAAGGGAGCCGTCCGGGGCGTCATCGGGAAGCAGGCGGTGCACCTGATGAAGCGCGAGGACATGGACAAAGTCTCGAAGATCACGGATCTCTGGATCGACATCGGCGCCACCAGCAAGACGGAGGCGCTCGAGCGTGTGCGCGTGGGCGACGCCGCGGTGCTCGACGCGGGGGTGCAGGAATTCCCCAACGGCCGCATCGTGTCGCGCAGCATCGACAACCGCATCGGCGCGTACGTGGTGGCGGAGGCGCTGCGTCTGCTCGCCGCGGACCGACCCAAGCGCGCCGGCGTGTTCGCGGTCGCCACGACGCGTGAGGAGATCGCCTGGACGGGCGGCGGCGCGCGCACCAGCGCCGTGGGAATCGATCCGCATGTCGCGCTCGTGGTGGACGTCACCCACGCGACCGACTGGCCGGGGGCGGAAAAGAAGCGTGCCGGCGAGCACAAGCTCGGGGGCGGTCCGGTGCTGGCGCGCGGCTCGGCGGTGAGTCCGGTGGTCTTCGAGATGCTGGTCGCGTGCGCAGACGAGGAGAAGATTCCCTACAGCATCCAGGCGGCGCCTCACGACACCGGCACGGACGCCGACGCGATCTACAACGCCCTGCGGGGCATCCCGACGGGGCTGGTGAGCGTCCCCAACCGCTACATGCACAGCCCGAACGAGATGGTAGCGCGGGACGATCTCGAGCGGGCGGCGCGGTTGCTCGCGGCGTTCGCCCGGCGGCTCGACCCCAACGTCAGCTTCGTTCCCACCTGACGCGCGAGCCTAGCCGCGTCGCTTCCGCCCCAACTCGCTGACCGCGGCCCGCGCGGCCGCCCGCACCTGCTTGTCCCCGTCGTCTGCGAGGCCGTCGAGCGTACCGCGCGCCGCCGGCGTCGCGGCGAGCCGGAGCCCCTCCACCGCCGCCAGACGCAGCGACGCGGCCTTGCGTCCGAAGATCCGTCCCGCGGGCTGCGAGCACTTGATCAGGGCCTGCACGGCGTCGGGGCTGCCGATGCGGCCCAACGCGAGGATCAGCTCGCGCAATACGGCCTCGTCCTTCTCCTCGTCCATCGCGACGACCAGGGGCATGGCGAGCGCCGCGGACTTCTGCCCGCCGATCCCCAACGCGACCTGCATCCGCACCTCCGGCGACGGATCGTGCAGCGCCCGGCGCAGCGGCTCCACCGCCGCCCGCGTCCCGATCTTGGCCAGCGCCAGCGCCACGGCCTTGCGCACCCGCTCGTCCTCGTGCTCCAGCCGCCGCGCCAGCGCGGGGACGGCGTCGTCTATCCCGAGCTCGCCCAAGAGCTCCGCGACGTTCCGCACCACGAACCACTCGCGGTGCTCGAGGGCGTGGACGAGCTGCTCGGTGCCCTCGGTCATGTGCCGCAGCGCGTCGAAGGCGGAGCGTCGCTCGTCCATCGTAGGCGCCGCCACCAGCAGATCCATCAGCACCTCCACCCCCCCCGCGCCGCCCCGCCGCAACGCGACCACCGCGTCGGCCCGGTACTTGGGCTCCGACAGGAGACGCACCAGCGCGTCCAGCGCCGTCTTGGTGTAGGCGCGGCGCAGCGCGATGGCGTACTGGCGACGCACACCGCTGGCTTCCGGGACGCTCTCCTCGAGCCGGACGATCCCGGTGATCACGCCCAACAGCTGATCGGGCCGGCGCTGCTTGAGCGCCAGCTCGGCGTGATGCACCAGCGCTGCCAGCAGGTCGCCGACGGCGGGGCCGGTGGGGTCGCGCGTGAGCTGCGCTACGACGTCAGCGGCGCCGGCCGGCAACGGCAGCGACCCGGCCGCAGCGGGGCGCGCGGGGCTCGGGAACGGCGCCGCGGGCGCAGCCGGCAGAGCCGGTGGTGGGGCGGACGGACCCTGCGCCGCCGCTTCGGCGCGGGCCGGCGGGGGCGTCGGGGCCGCGGGAGCCGCGGGGACCGCAGGGGCCGCGGGGCGCGCGGTGCCGGGCAGCGCATCCGACGCCGGAGGCGGCGGCGGGTCGTGGCTCACGAGCGGCACGCCATCGATGGGTACCGACTTGGTATCGCGCCACGGCTCCCCGCGCAGGATCCCATCGGTGCCGGTGGGGCGGGATGTCCTGGGAATGACCGCTTCGCGCGATTCGACGTCTCCCGACGACGCGACCGGACGGGGCGGCTCCGGCGACTCCGGGGACGTCAGGGTGACGCGGATGCGGTCGACCCCAGCCGCTGCGAGGCGGCTCGGGACGTCGTCCGCGCCGGGCTGGTCGGCGAGCGCCCTGAACAGCTCGAACAGCTGCGGAGGGGGAGGCTCGGCGGGCAACGCGATCTCGCCGATGCCGTGGAGGTCGAGCCGCTGCACCAGCCCGGTCAGGCTCTCGCCTTCACACGGGATGCCGTTGATTTCGAGGCGTCCCCCGGCGGCCCGGAGGCTGACGGCGGCGTCTTTCAACAAGCCGAGCAGCGCGCGGAACTCCGCCTTCTGGTCTTCCCGCGCGCCCGGCTCGCGAAACAGGGTTACGCAGCGTGCGAACCGCGCAGCGAGCGTTTCGTGCGTCGACATCGGCCGGTCAATCTAGGGGGAACGTCCACCCCCGGCAACGCGGCCGGCTTCCGTGAGGGCCGCGCCAACGATAGATATAGCCGCATGCTCGCGATCAGCCCGATCGTGCGCGCGCTGCGGGCCGCGCACGTGCGCGACGCCCCCCGCGCCGAGCTGCTGCGCCTCGCCTGCGAAAAAATCCGCGGCCTGGGCGCGCCGTACACCTCGGTGTACGCCTACATGCTGCAGGGCGACGAGCTCGTGCTGGAAGCGTTCTCGGGCCGGGAGACCGAGCACACGCGCATTCCCGTCGGACGCGGCGTGTGCGGGACCGCAGTCGCGACCGGCGAGGACCAGAACGTCGCCGACGTCGGTGTGGTGGGCAATTACCTCGCCTGCAACCTCGAAACCAAATCAGAACTGGTCGTCCTGATCCGTCGGGGTCACACGATTCTCGGGCAGCTGGACGTCGATTCGGACGTGCCCGCGGCCTTCACGGTGGCACACCACGAGGCCGTCAAGGCGGTCGCGGACGCGCTGGCGGTCCTGCTCTGAGACTCACGCCTCGGAGCGGCCTTCCGAGGTGCCATCCGGCAGCCCGAGCAGGCTCAACCGTCCGGCATCGGCGTCGTGAGCGAGCAGCTCCGCGTACCGCCCCCACTCGACGATCGTGCCGAACAGCGAGTCCGCCGGAATGAACGGGAAGTAGATGGTGAGATCGGCCAGGACCTCTTCGTCTTCCACCGCCCCTTCGCTCTCTTTGAGCATCGCCACGAGCCGGGCGAACAGCGGCTGCTTGGCCAGCCGCGCGCGGGTCGCGTCTTTGTGGGCGGCGTCGTCCATGGCCATCACGTCGCGCCCCGCCTGCGTGAGCTGCACCACCTCGCCCGGCGTGGTGACCCAGCCGAGCTGCTCCGCCCCGCGCACCACGGCGGACATGCGGTCGTAGTCCACCCCGAGGTCCTCGGCGAGCTCGAACACCGGCCCCTTGCCGCCGGGTCGCGTCAGCAGGTGGTCCAGGAGACCCGTGACCTCAGAGACGTGGACGCGGGGGAACGGCACCAGGCGCTGCGGCGCGGCCGGCGCGGGCTCGGGGAGCAGCGTGGCCGTGAGGATCGCGTGCAGCCGGTCCACCATATCCTCGAACTCCGGACTCCGCTCTTGCCTGGGGTACGGCAGCGGGTTCTCGAGCTCCTCGCGCACGTGCCCGGGATTGGAGCCGAAGACGACGATGCGGCCCGCGAGGAACACGGCTTCCTCCACGCTGTGGGTCACGACGACGAGCGTGTTCACGCCGGTCGCGGGATCGCGCCACAGGTCCACCACCTGACTGCGCAGGTTTTCCGCGGTGAGGGGATCGAGCGCGCCGAACGGCTCGTCCATCAGCATGATCTCGGGTGCCACGGCGAGCGCACGCGCGAATCCGACCCGCTGCTTCATCCCCCCCGACAGCTCCTTGGGGTACGCCTGCTCGAAGCCGTCGAGCCCCACCAGGTTGACGGCGCGGGCCACGGCATCGCGCCGGGCGGACCCATCCACTCCTCGCGCCTCCAGCCCCATCGCCACGTTCTCGGCCACGGTGAGCCAGGGAAGGAGCGCGAACGATTGGAACACCATCGCCGCCGCGCCGAGCACCCCCTCCAGCTGGTGGCCGCGATACAGCACCGCGCCGTCTGCGGGGCGTGCCAGGCCGGCGAAGAGCCGCAGCAGCGTGCTCTTGCCGCACCCCGATGGGCCGACCAGCGCCACCACCTCGTTCTGGCACACGCTGAGCGAGACGTCGCGCAGCGCCTCGAGCAGCTGTCCGTTGGGCAGCCGAAACCGCTGCGTCACGTGCCGCGCCTCGAGCAGCAGCGTCCCGGCGGTCATGCGGCGAGTCCGAACCGGGCTTGCGCCCACTGCATCAGCGACCGCCATACGAGTCGGTTCCACCCCACCACGATGAGACTCATCAGTGCGATCCCGCCCGCCAAGAGCGGGAAGTTGGCGTGCGCCGTCGCCTCGCTGATCAGGCTGCCCAGGCCCTTCGTGGTGCGCAGCGTGCCTCCCGCCTCGATGTACTCGGCGACGATCGACCCGTTCCACGCGCCGCCCGCCGCCGTCACCCAACCCGTCACCAGGGCCGGAAACGCCGCCGGGAGGTACAGCGCGCGCCAGCGCGCCAGGCGCGGCAGTCGGAACGCGGCGGCCGCGTCCTTCAGCTGCTCGGGAATGGCGGCCACCGCAGAGATCACGTTGAACAGGATGTACCACTGTCCGGCGAGCACCATCAGCGCCACGGCGCCGAGTCCGAGTCCGACACCGATTCGCTCGAACAGCAGGATCACGAGCGGGAACAGCATGGGAGCGGGAAACGATGCGACCACCTGGATCACCGGCTGCAGCGCGCGGGCCAGCCGTGGCGAGCGGCCGATCCACACCCCCGCCGGGAGGGCCCACACGGTCGACACGACCACGGCGGCCATGACGCGGGCGAAGGTGAGCGCGGCGGACCAGGCGAGCGCACCCCAGTCCCGCGCGCCGAGCTGCGTCAGCAGGAGCCACAAGCTCCGGGCGCCGAGCAGCGCGGCCGCGCCGATCGCGGCGATCAGCAGCCCGAAGCCGAGCTTGCGCGCGACGGGATGGTCGAAGGCGAACCGCGGCGCCTGCCAGATGACCGGACCCACCGCGCGGAACGGGCGCTCCAACTGCCGCGCCGCCCGGCGCGCGCGGCGGTAGGCCCGGCGCTGCAGCAGCGCCGCCCGGCGCGGGAGCCACGCCCGCCGCAGGAAATCCAGCACCCACGAGCTCGGCGCGGGACCGCCGCCCGCCGTGTCGTCCAAGCGGAACTTCTCCACCCACACTACGAGCGGCCGCCACAACAGCTGGTCCACACACACGATCATCAAGACCATCGCGAGGATCGCCAGGAAGGCGGCCGTGGAATCCCCCCGATCGAGTGCGACGCTCATGTACGAGCCGATGCCGGGGAGGCGGTAGTCGTGGTCCCCCAGCCGGAACGCCTCGTTCACCATCAGGAAGAACCAGCCCCCCGCCATGGACAGCATCCCGTTCCACACGAGCCCCTGCGCCGCCGCGGGCACTTCGAGCTGCCAGAAGGTGCGCGACGCCCTCCAGCCCGCGACCTGGCACGCCTCGCGCAGCGGCGCGGGCAGGCTCTTGAGCGAGTTGTAGAAGGACAGCGCCAGGTTCCAGGCCTGAGCCGTGAAGATCATGAGAATCGCGGCGAGCTCGAGACCGACGTTGCGCGTGGGGAAGAGCGACATCAAACCGAGCACCAACCCGGGCAGGAAACCGAGCACCGGGATGCTCTGGAGGATGTCGAGCAGCGGCAGGAGCAGCCGCTCCGCCGCGCGCGACTTGGCGGCGGTCCAGCCGAAGCTCAGGGCGAAGAGATATGAGATCAGGAGCGCGAGCACGCCGCGCGCCAGCGAGTACAGCGTGTAGCGTGGCAGCGCGCTGAAGCGCAGGTCGATCGCGACGGCCTGGGAGAACGGCGCCTCGAACTCGCGGGCGAACGCGACCACCGCCGCGATCGCACCGCCCAACAGGCAGAGGATCGCGACGTCGGCGAGCCCGAGCCGCCGCACGTCGGGCGGCGCCAGGGCGGGTGGAAAACGCAGCAGCTTCATGGCCACCCGAACGGTATAAATTGAGACGCGATGGACCAAACGACGGTCGAGCTCAACGGCGTCCGCATCTACACGCGACGCGTCGGAGACGGCCCGCCAGTCGTGGTGCTGCACGGCGGTCCCGGCGCCCACCACGACTACCTGCTTCCCCAGTACGACCGGCTCGCGCTGGGCCGCACCCTCCTCTATTACGACCAACGTGGTGGCGGCCGGTCACCGGTGCCGCGCGATACCCCCGTCGGGTGGCGCGAGCACGTGGCCGACCTCGAGGCCCTGCGCGACCACTGGGGCCTCGACCGGGTCACGCTGCTCGGCTACTCCTGGGGCGGCCTGCTCGCGGTGCTCTACACCCTCGAGCATCCCGCCCGGACCGACCGCCTCACCCTCGTCTCGTCCGCGCCGGTCACGGCGGCGTGGCGCGCCGAGTTCGAGCGCCGACTCGCGGCCCGCATGGCCCAGCCGTGGCTGGCCCGGGCCCGCGCCGAGCTCACCGCCGCCGGTCTGTCGCGCACCGATCCCGAAAAGTACCGCCGCCTGGCATTCGCGCTATCGGTCGCGGGCTATTTCCACGACCCGAGGCGCGCCCGTGAGATGACCCCGTTCCGCGTGACCGCCCGCACCCAGCAGGAGGTGTGGCAGAGCCTGGGAGCCTACGACCTCCGCGCGCGGCTCAGACGGACCTTCCCGGACGGTGGCGCGCCCCGCTCCCTGCTGCTGCATGGCATCTACGACCCCATGCCCCTGGAATCGGCGCGTGAGACCGCGGCGCTCCTCTCCACCGGCGTGATCGAGCTCGCCACGGGGCACGCCCCGCACGTCGAGGCCACGGAAGATTTCGTGCGGGCGCTGGACGAGTTCCTGCCCCGCGGCTGAGCGTCGCCCCGCGCGACGCCTGAGCGATGATCGAAGGACGCAAGCCCGATGCCATGCTTCCGCCGTGCGATCGCAGTCTGTACGTTCCGGGCACCATCATGCCCACTAGGACGAGAGCCAGGTCGCGCCGCGGCCTGGGACGCGAGACCCTCGCCGCACGGCGCCTGCGGGTTCGCAAGATCGTCGCGCGGCTGGGGCAGGCGTACCCCGAAGCCACCTGCGCGCTGCGTCACCAGAGCGCCCTCGAGCTGCTGGTGGCGACCATCCTGTCGGCCCAATCGACCGACGCCCTGGTCAACATGGTCACCCCCGCTCTGTTCGCGAAGTACCGTTCGGCGCGCGACCTGGCGGGTGCCGACCCGGCGGTGCTGGAGCAGGAGATCCACAGCACCGGGTTCTTCCGCAACAAGACCAAGTCCATCATCGGGATGGCGCAGGCACTGCTCGAGCGGCACGGGGGCGAGGTACCCGATACCATGGACGCCCTGGTCCAGCTCCCGGGCGTCGGCCGCAAGACCGCGAATGTGGTGCTCGGCACGTGGTTCCGAAAGAACGAAGGGATCGTCGTGGACACGCACGTGCAGCGCCTGTCCACCCTGCTCGGCTTCACGCGGGAGACTGATCCCGTGAAAATCGAGCGGGACCTGATGGCGCTCGTGCCGCGCGACAAGTGGACCTGGTTCTCCCACACGCTGATCCTGCATGGTCGGCGAGTATGCATCGCGCGGCGCCCCCGCTGCGAGATCTGCGTGGTGAACCGCTGGTGCCCGAGCTCGAGAGTATGAGGCGTCACACGACGCCACGACGCCACGTTGCACGTGGTCACGGAGCGGGTCGCGCGCGCTCCTGGAACGAGGCGTCGTGCAGCGTGCAACGATGACTCTCCCGCCCATCGACCGTGCCCAGCTCGTCGCAACCAGGCGCGATCTGCACCAGCACCCCGAACTGGGCTTCGAGGAGCGGCGCACCGGCACGCTCATCGCGGAGCGGCTCAAGGCCCTGGGCTACAGCGTCACGACCGGCGTGGGCAGGACCGGCGTCGTCGGGCTGCGCGACGGCGCGCGGGGATCGTGCGTGCTGGTCCGGGCCGACATGGACGCGCTTCCGGTCGAGGAAGCGAACGACGTCCCGTACCGCTCGAAGCATCCGGGCAAGATGCACGCTTGCGGCCACGACGGGCACGTCGCGATCGGGCTCGAGGTCGCGCGCCGGCTGCACGCGGCGTACCTGCCGGGGCGGGTGAAGTTCGCATTCCAGCCCGCCGAGGAGGTCTCGGACGGGGCGGAGGCGATGATCCGGGACGGCGTGCTCGACGCGCCCAAGGTGGACGCGGCCTTCGGCATCCACCTGTGGAACGATCTTCCCGCGGGCACCATCTCGGTGATGCCGGGCCCGGTGATGGCATCGGTGGACCAATTCGAGATTACGATCGTCGGGCGCGGCGGCCACGCCGCCGCTCCGCAGCAGGCGATCGACCCGGTGCTGATCGCGGCGCATCTGGTGACCGCCCTGCAGAGCCTCGTGTCGCGCCGCCGCAATCCGTTCGAGGAAGGGGTGGTGTCCGTCACGCAGATCAACGCGGGCCACGCCTTCAACGTGATCCCCGAGCGGGCCGAACTGCGCGGCACGGTGCGCACGTTCGGCGGCAGGTTCTACGACGAGGCGCCGCATCTGGTCGAAGCGACCGCCCACGGCATCGCGGGCACGTTCGGAGCGAGCGCGCAGGTGCGCTACCGGCGGCTGTCCAAGCCCCTGGTGAACGACGCGAAGATGGCGGCCCTGATGCACGACGTCGCGCAGGAAATCGTCACGCCGGAGCGTGTGATCGACGGGATCCGGACCATGGGAGGGGAGGACATGTCGTACTTTCTCGCGAGCGTCCCCGGCGCGTTCGCGTTCGTCGGTTCCGCGCCGCCCGAGCGGAAGGGCGCGCCGCATCATAGTCCCACGTTCGACATCGACGAGGACAGCCTGGTCGTCGGGGCCGAGCTGGTGACGCGGACGGTGGTGAGGTATCTGGAAACGACCAGTAGGTAGATTTCCCTCGATGTCCAATCTCCTCGTCTCCGAGCCCTCCGCGTACCTCAAGTCCGCCGCCCACCAGCCGGTGCACTGGCACCCGTGGGGCGACGCGGCGTTCGCCCGTGCCCGTACAGAAGACAAACCCATCCTGCTCGACATCGGGGCGGTGTGGTGCCACTGGTGCCACGTCATGGACGGCGAGTCGTACGAGGACGCCCGGGTGGCGGAGCTCCTCAATGCGGACTTCGTGTGCATCAAGGTGGACCGCGACGAGCGACCGGACGTGGACACGCGCTACCAGCGCGCGGTCCAGGCACTCACCGGACAGGGCGGCTGGCCGCTCACCGCGTTCCTCACGCCGGAGGGCGAGGTGTTCTACGGCGGCACGTATTTCCCGCCGGAGGAGAACCACTTCGGACGGCCGGGATTCCCGTCGGTGCTGCGGCAGGTAGCGGGCATCTACCGCCAGCAGCGCGACAAGGTCGCCGAGAACGCCAGGGCGATCCGCCACCACGTCGCCCAATCGCTCGATGAGGCGCAGGGTGGCGACGTGACCCCCGCGACCCTCGAGCGGGCGGCCGCCGACATGGCGCGCCTGTTCGACATCCGCTACGGCGGATTCGGCACCGCACCCAAGTTCCCCCACCCCGCGGCCGCGCAGTTCCTGCTGGCTCGCTGGCACGACACGGGTGAGGACTGGGTGCGCGACGTGGTGGAGAAAACCCTCACGGGGATGGCGAAGGGCGGGATCCGCGATCACGTGGGGGGAGGCTTCCATCGCTACGCGGTGGACGAGCGCTGGATCGTGCCGCACTTCGAGAAGATGGCCTACGACAACTCGGAGCTGCTGCACGCCTACCTCGACGCCTACGCAGCACTCGGCACGCCGCTCTTCAAGCAGGTAGCGCAGGGGATCTTGGGCTGGGTGCTCGAGGTCCTGTCGGATCGCCAGCGGGGTGCGTTTTATACGTCCCAGGACGCGGACGTGGCCTTCGGCGATGACGGGGACTACTGGACGTGGACCGTCGATGAACTGCGAGAGGCGTTGCCGGAGACGGCCTTCCGGGTTGCCCGCCGGGTGTTCGACGTGGAAGAGCACGGGGAAATGCACCACAACCCGCGCAAGAATGTCCTCTGGTGGAAGAGCGATCCGGCGGGCGACGACGAATGGCCGGTGCTCGAGGACGCGCTCGTGAAGCTCAAGGCCGCGCGCGATCGTCGTACGGCCCCGTTCATCGACACGACCCCCTACGTGAACTGGAACGCCATGATGGCCTCCGCCTTCCTGCACGCCGGCGCCGTGCTCGACCGGCCGGACTGCAATGCACTCGCGCTCCGCGTGCTGCAGCGAATCTGGGGAGAGGCCTGGGACGGGGGACGCGGGATGGGGCACGTCATCGCGCGGGCCGAGCCACACGGTCTGCTCGAGGACAACGTGCACGCGGCGGCCGCGTTCCTCGATGCGTATGAAGCGACCGGCGACGAGGCGTGGCTCACGCGGGCGATCGCGGTGATGCACCACTGCCGCCGGGCGCACTGGGACGACACCAAGGGTGGCTTCTTCGACGTGGCGCGCGACCGCACGGGCTCGGCGTATCTCGCGACGCCCGCCAAGCCGGTGCAGGACGCGCCGACGCCCTCGGGGAACGGTGTGGCCGCGCTCGTGCTGGCACGCCTCTCGGCGCTGACCGACGACAGGCAATGGCGGAGCCTGCTCGACCGGCAGCTCGCGACGTTCGGGGGCGCGGCGGCGCAGCTGGCGTTGTACGGGGCGACGCTGTTCCGCGCCGTCGATTGGACGCTCAATCCCCCCACGCGCATCGAGGTCCAAGGGCCTCGGGGCGAGGGAGCGGCCTGCGACATGCACCTACTCGCGCTCCAGACGTACCGCCCGCGCCGGCTCGTGATCCGGAGGACCGCCGAGCGGCCCGCTGCAACAGTCTGCGTGGGCACGACGTGCTCGCTTCCGGTGCCGACGCCCGAAGCGCTGCGGGCCCTGCTCGGGTGAAGCGGCGGGTGCTCGGCCGCACCGGCCTGGCGGTGAGCCCCATCGGCTTCGGGGCGTGGGCCATCGGTGGCAATCGCTTCGGCAACTCGTACGGCTCCACCGACGACGCCGAGTCGGGGCGCGCGGTACGACGGGCCCACGAGCTGGGATGCAACTTCTTCGACACGGCCGACGTGTACGGACACGGGCACTCGGAGGAGGTGCTGGGCGCGGCGCTCGACGGCATCCGGCCCGATGTCGTCATCGCGACGAAGGTCGGGGGCAACTTCTACAACCGCGACGTGAATCCGCTGCTCATCCCCCGAATCACCGAGGCGCTGGGCCGGCCGCTCGCCGAGGTCGCGCCCGACGCCGCGCTCCCACTGACGCACGACGCGTGTTTCTCCCCCTCCTACGTCCGGTTTGCGGTCGAGCAATCGCTGCGCCGGCTGCGCACCGATTACATCGACCTGCTGCAGCTCCACAACCCCACGCTCGGTCTCCTCGCCGACCCGGAGACCTATCGCGTGCTCGACGATCTGAAGGCGGAAGGCAAGATCCGCTTCTACGGCGTCTCGGTGCACCCGCCCGAAGAAGGCCTCGCGGCGATCGAGGTGACGCGACCAGACACGGTGCAGATCGTGTACAACATCGTGCGCCGCGCCGCGGAAGACCGCTTCTTTCCCGCCGCGCGCGCCGCCAACGTAGGGGTGATCGCCCGCGAGCCCCTAGCCAACGGCTTCCTCGCCGGCAAGTACCGGCAGGAGAGCATCTGGGAGAAGGGCGACATCCGGGCGCGCATGCCGCGCCCCTACGTGGCGCAGCTCGCCGCCCTGGGGACGCGCGTCGCGGAGCTGGCCGGGGAGGCGGGTGTCACGGCGGCGCAGCTCGCCTTGCGGTTCGTGCTGGACAACGACGCCGTGTCGGTGGTGATTGTAGGCATGAAAACCGTGGCACACGTGGACGAGAACCTCTCCGTGGAGATCTGATGCCGAACAAGCAGGCCGTATTCGAGACCGCCAAGGGACGCATCGAGGTGGACCTGTTCGCCGACGAGGTGCCGGGCACGGTCGCCAACTTCGAGAAGCTCGCCAACGCCGGCTTCTACGACGGAACCAGGTTTCATCGCGTGATCCCCAACTTCATGATTCAGGGCGGCGATCCCTACTCCAAGACCGGGAAGGGACGCGTCGGCACCGGCGGGCCGGGCTATACCATCAAGTGCGAGACCGCCAAGAACATCCACAAGCACGCGGCGGGCACGCTCTCGATGGCCCACGCCGGCAAGGACACGGGGGGCAGCCAGTTCTTCATCTGTCACTCGGCGCAGCCGCACCTCGACGGAGTCCACACCGTGTTCGGACAGGTCAGCAAGGGGCAGGACGTGGTGAACAAGATCGCGCAGAACGACGAAGTGAAATCGATTCGCGTGATGTAATCCAACGGAGCCAGCCATGCGCACTCTCGCCCTCGCCACACTGTCCCTCGCGATCCCGCCGGCCCTCGCCGCCCAGACCGGTCAGTTCGTCGTGCGGCTGGGCAACGACACGCTCGCGATCGAGCAGTACACGCGCACCCGCGACCGGCTGCAGGGCGAGCAGGTGGTGCGCAGCCCGCGCACCGTGCACCGGCTCTACAGCGCCACCTTCGGATCGGGCGGCGCCATCGCCCGGTTCGAGCTCGTCACCCACAACGTGTCGGGCGCGCCCGGCCCGGCGGAGACGAGGGCCGGGGCCGAGTTCACGGGCGACTCCGCCGTGGTGACGGTGCCACGCCGCGACTCGACGGTCACGCTGCGGGTGAAGGCGGGTCCGGGGGCAGTGCCGTTCATCGGCCAGGGATTCGGCCTCATCGAGGAGGTGACGCGCCGGGCGCGGGCCTCGGGGGACGCCCGCTACACCACGACCATGTTGCCGCTCGGCGACACCGAGCCGATGCAGGTGACGGTCACCGCCCGGGGAGCCGATTCGCTCACGATCGTACTGGGCACGATTGGGCCGCTGCGGGCGCGCGTGGACGCCCAGGGCACGCTGCTCGGTCTCAGCGGAATAGGCAGCACGATGCAGGTGACGGTCGAGCGCGCCCAGGGGCTCGACTTCGCTACGCTCGGGAAGGCGTTCGCGCCACGCTCGCTCGGCGTGCTCTCGCCGCCCGATTCGGTCACGACGAGCGTCGCCGGCGCCACGCTGGCCGTGCGCTACAGCCGGCCCTCGACGCGCGGCCGCGCCATCTTCGGGAACGTGGTTCCCTGGAACCAGGTGTGGCGCACCGGCGCGAACCAGGCGACGCTGTTCGAGACGAGCGCCGATCTCGTGATCGCCGGCACGGTTGTGCCTGCGGGCAAGTACTCCCTGTGGACGCTCCCTTCACCCGGCGGCTGGAAGCTCATCGTTAACAAGAACACCGGTCAGTGGGGCACCGACTACAACGCGCAGTACGACCTCGCGCGGCTCGACATGGGCGTGGAGCAGCTGCCGCAACCCGTGGAGCAGTTCACCATCGCGATCGAGCCGCGCGGCACGGGCGGCGTGCTCAAGCTGGAATGGGACCACACGCGGGCATCGGTGCCGTTTTCTCGAAAGTGAGCTCATGCATCTCGACTTCGCCGTCGTCGCCGACTACGCGATCGTCGATCAGGCCGGCAAGCTGTCGGTGCTGGGCATGTTCCAGCACATCTGGGTGCAGCAGTTCCCAGCGATGCACCCGCGGCTGCACCTGGTGCTGCGCCTCAAGGGTAAGCGCACGGAGGTCGGCGAGCATCACGTACAGATCCGGCTGTTGGACGAGCAGCACACGGAGATCCTCGGCGGGACGGGCAACGTGAGTTTTGCCGAGCCGCCCGCGGGCGTGACCGACATCGAGGCGGGCGCGATCCTGGTGTTCGACGTGCCGTTCCCGCACGCCGGCGCGTACCGCTTCGAGATCACGATCGACGGCCAGGGCAAAGCCGCCGTCCCCCTGACGGTGAGTCAGCTCCCGGCCTCACCGGGCGCGACGCCGGGCCCCGGGGGCCAGCGACTGCACTAGCCCTGCGACCGACCGGGCCGTTCAGCGCTCGATGCGGAGCTCCTCCCATGCGACCTGACGGGCCCGCACCACATCGCGGACCTGTCGCTCCCGCCCCGTCAACCCGGACCCTCCCGTCTTGATCTCAATGAACACCACGCGGCGTAGCTCGCCGTCGTCGAGACCGTCGAACACCAGCAGGTCGACGGGACTGCCGAGAAAACGGGCGTCCTTGGGATTGAACCCGAATTCCGGGAGGTAGGGAACGAGCTGCTCGTGCACCTTGCCGGTCGTCACGGCCTGGCTGCGCTGCACCGCGTCCTGACGGATCGCCTGCGTGTAGCGCGCCTTCCACTGCTGGACGTACAACAGGGCCACGAGCAGCCCGATCCCGATGCCGAGGATGAGCACCAAGACCAAGAGGGGGAGCAGACGGGTGTCGCTCGGCATGAAGGGGTCCTGGTCAGGCGCCGCGATACAACCCGATGCGCAGCCGTCGCGGCGTGGCGACCGCGTCTTGCACCTCGACCCGCACTCTGCGCACCGTCGCGGATTCGAACCGGTCGAGCTTGCGGTAGCCGACCGTCGTCCCGCGCGCGAGTTCCCGCCAGTCTGCCCCGTCCGCAGGCGCTCCCTGGAGCGCGTAGCGCCCGACGCACTGCCCGCGCGTGATGTCCTCCTCCAGCCGGCTGACGCCGACCGTCACCGTCCGGCCCAGATCGAGCTCGGCCGCCGCACTGCGCGCGCCGGTGACACGCCAGTCGATGGGCCGGCCGGCTGCGAAATCCTCGGCGAAGAGCGCCGTCAGGTGCATCCGCAGGTCGGCGAGTCGCGCCACGTCGGTCGCGTGCAGCAGACCCTGACGCGTCGGCGGGACGTTCAAGAGCAGCTTCGAGTTCCGGCCCACCGAGGTGAACCAGATGTCGGTCAGCTGATCCAGCGACTTGACGCGCTGATCCTCGCCGGGGTGATGGAACCAGCCCGGGCGAATCGACGTGTCCGTCTCGGCGGGGCGCCACACCGAGCCGTGCGGATCGCCGCTTTGCAGGGCGGCGATGACGCCGTCGCCGGACGCGCCCGGGTACGGAACCGCCGTCGGGTCCATCGTCGACCAGTTCGGGTCGCCGGCCGCGCCGGCTTCGTTGCCGCACCAGCGCACGTCGGGACCGGCGTCGGAGAACAGCACGGCGCGGGGCTGGAGCCGCCGCACCAGGCCGAAGATACGCGGCCAATCGTACGCCTGGCGGCGCCCGTTGGGCCCTTCGCCGTTGGCGCCGTCGAACCACACCTCGGCAATGGGGCCGTAGCGCGTGAGCAACTCGGTGAGCTGCGCGCAGTAAAAGTCGTTGTAACGCGGCGAGTCCCCGTACACCGGCGCGTTGCGATCCCACGGCGACAGGTACAGCCCGGCGCGCAATCCCTCGCGCCGGCACGCGTCGGTGAACTCGCGCACCACGTCCCCCGCTCCGCCCCGCCACGCACTCCGCGCCACCGAGTGCGTCGTGAGCCCGCTGGGCCAGAGGCAGAAGCCGTCGTGATGCTTGGCGGTGAGGATCAGGGCGCGCGCGCCGGCCGCCCGGGCCGCACGGGCCCACTGGCCCGCGTCGAGCGCGGCCGGCGTGAACAGCGTCGGGTCCTCGCGCCCGTCGCCCCACTCCCGGTCCGTGAACGTGTTGACCCCGAAGTGGAGGAACAGCGCCAACTCGTCGCGCTGCCAGGCGAGCTGCGACGGCGAAGGGCGGGGGCGGGCCCGGACCGCACTCGGGAGTTGCACGGCGCTCCCGCCGAGCGCCGTCGCGATCGTGGTCGCGAAGGCCCGCCGGCTGAGCGTCACCAGCTTACCGCGCCGGCACTGCGGACACGAGCAGCGCCAGCGCCTTCTTCAGGCTCTCCGCTCCGATCGCCGCGCCACGGTAGTGCCCCTGCCGCACGACGACGAGATCGTGGGACGGGATGATCGCGGTGAGCTGGCCGCCGGCGCCGGCCATGAAGTAGGCGTCCCTGGGAATGGGCAAGTCTCCGTCCCCGTTGATCCAGAAGAAGCCGCCGTAGATGAGGCGACCGTCGGCCACCCACGCCGGAGCCACGGTGCTCACGAACCGCACGAACCCCTCCGGCAGAATGCGCTCGCCGTTCCACACGCCGTCCTGGAGGTAGAGGTTTCCCAGGCGCGCCCAGTCGCGCGCCGCAGCGAAGTCGTATCCCTGCGTCAGGAAGTCGCCGTACGGGTCGGTCTCGATCACCACCGAGCGCATTCCCAGCTTGTCGAACAGGGCCCGCCGTGGGAACGAGAGGTAGTCCTCCCCCCGCTGCTCGACGGCGAGTCGGATCAGGTAATTCACCAGCACGGGGTCGGTGTTGCGATAGCGCCCGACGGCACCCGGCGGCCACTGGAGCGGGCGAGTAGCCGCGTAGTGGAAGGAGTTGATACCGCCGGTATAGAGGTACACGTGATCGGGATACGGGCCCGACGGATCGTAGTCGGGATCCTGCGGCGCGCGAATGCGCAACCCGCTCGACATGTTGAGGAGGTCGGCGATGCGGATCTTCGCGCGCGGGTCGCCCGGCTGCTGCCACTCCGGCACCGGCGCCGGCTGCCACAGGTCGTAGGCACGCTGCCGGATCAAGATCCCCATCAGCGTGGCCGTGATGCTCTTGCCCATCGACCAGCTCTCGAGCGGGGTGCGCGCGGTGATGCCCTGGCCGTAGCGCTCTCCCACGATCCGCCCCTTCCACGTCACCACGAAGGCAGCCGTCATGGCCTCGGCCGGCTCGAATGCGGCGTCCACCGCCCGGCCCACCTTGGCGGAGTCGAGTTGGGGTGGCGGCGGGCCCGGCGGCAGCACGTCCCCCATGGGCCACGGCTTGGTCGCGGGATCCGGCAGCCGGCTGGCGACGCGCTCGGGCCTGAAGCTCGGTGCTTGCC
>Ga0209158_1000577_pt1 | contig 26363 bp, 21 predicted proteins | sample GraSoiAngelo_140_FD_185897 | JGI IMG/M metagenome (GOLD analysis project Ga0209158, IMG submission 185897) | Grasslands soil microbial communities from the Angelo Coastal Reserve, California, USA - 14_0929_12_30cm (SPAdes) (version 2) | ecosystem: Environmental > Terrestrial > Soil > Grasslands ...
CACTTCTTGGGCCATCTCCACCGCCGGAGCTCGCCCCAACCCGCGCTGGCTCTCTGCACTCCTGGCTCAGGGCTATATCGTCTATTGCGGCTTCGATGCCGACGGCACCGGAGAGAATCTGGCTCGGCAGATGATGGCTCTCTATCCCAGAGTCCGACGTCTCCGCCCCTGCCTACACGATTGGAATGAAGTGCTCCGATGGCATCCTCAAATCCCGCTGCCACTTCCCTCCGAATAACTCCCCCAGCCCCTTCTCAAACCGAAAAGCTACCTGGAAGAAAAAAATCCTTCTCCACTTGCTCTGAACGGGTGGATCAACGTTAATCCGAGGGAGGAGGGTCAATGCATTTGAGCGCTGTCGACTCTTCAGTTCACTTTACCTCAAAGCTCACCGTAGATGGAGATTACTAAAGGACCTGGAACCGGATGGTGGGCACGGTGAAGAAGTCGATCGAGACCAGCTGCTGGGCATGGTTCTCCAGGAAGGTGCGCCAAGTCTGAGACGGCGGTTTGCGGCAGCGCACCATATATTTGCTGACACTGCTCTGCCCGATGTCGATGCCCAGTTTGAGCAGTTCGCCGTGGATGCGCGGTGCACCCCAACCGGGATTCTCCCGGCACATCTTGCGAATCAGATCTCGGACTTCGCTTGAAATGACGGGTCGTCCTGGTTTTCCGCAACGCACCTTCCAGGTCCAGAACAAACGAAAGGCGGCACGATGCCAGGCTACGACCGTTTCTGGCTTGACGATGGCCAACGCCGAGCGCCAATCGCGCCAGAGGCGCGACAGGCAGAACCACAGCAGCCGGTCGCCCGCGGTCAATTTTGGGCGCTTTCCTGCAGACCTGTGGAGCACGCCGATTTGATGGCGTAAAGCCAGGTTCTCGAGCCCGAGGGAAGCACGCGACCGGAAGATCGAGGCCAAAGATGCGAGGAGTGTCGTGAGAAAAATGAGCATCGGCGAGAATTATGTAGGAAAACTAACTCCCATGCGCTCAAACATTTCGAGATTTTCGAGAGGCACAGACCCGTGGCGGAGGCCTCAAATGGCAAACCTGGCAAACTTTTGCAATTCCGAAAAGTCGGTTAAGTTCTTTAAAATCTGGTGGACGAGAGGGGATTCGAACCCCCGGCCTCCTCGTTGCGAACGAGGCGCTCTCCCAGCTGAGCTACTCGCCCATGAGCAGCAGGCAAATTTTAGCAAAGGTGCAGTTGCTTGCCAACACGCGTTCTACTGCCCATACGACCGAAATCATATCCTGTGAGTGACATTCGAGTGACGTTACGGTTGCTCGACCGGCCCGCCTGCACGCTGTGCCACGATCTTCTTGGCGTTCTGGTATAACGCCCGCGCCTGAGGAATCGCTTCCACGGCCTTCTGTACTTGGGGGTCGGCTTCGAGCAGAACTTTAAAGCCCTCCTGCTGTCCGAAGCTGGACATAAACACTTCCTGTTTGATCTTCCGTTTGATCCAATCGAGACCCTCGGCCATCTCAGGTTCCGTGTACCGGACGTTGTGCCTGCTCAGATACTCGCGAAACACTCTCAACACGTTATCATCGGCTTCAAAATCTTTGGCGATTGCAGGCTTCGTACCGAGGTAATAGCGCGTAAATCCGCCCACGCCTGTTTCGGCCGGGAAGAACACATCGTCGCGGTAAAGCAACTGTTCGAACTTCGTCAGCTTCGGCGCAGGCACGGAGATATCCGGTGTAATGCCGCCTCCGCCCGTCACCTGGCGTCCGCTATCCGTCAGTTTCACTTCCGTCGGATGATCGGGCACCTTGCGTTCATAGTGGTATTCATAGAGCGAAACCGATTTATAGTCCCGCTGAATTAGGCGTCCGCTCGGTGTGTAGTACCGTGCGGTGGTCAGCGCCAGTCCGGTGTTTTCGCTCAACGCCGTCACCGTCTGGACCAGGCCCTTGCCAAACGTCGTTTCGCCCACAATCAGCCCGCGGTCATGGTCCTGCACCGCGCCGGAAACAATTTCCGTGGCCGACGCTGAATTGTTGTTTACCAGAATAACTAGCGGCACCGTCACGCCCTGGTTGCCACGCCCCGCGTAGTATCGCCGTTCCGGCGATGTCCGCCCATGGTGCGAGACGATCAGCTGGTTCTTGTCAAGGAACATGTCGCCTACGGCGACCGCTTCATTCAGCAACCCGCCCGGGTTCGCGCGCATGTCCAGAATCAAGCCATCCAGCGAGGACGCATTCAGCTGCCTCAGCGCCTCCGCGATCTCCCTATCCGTCGTCTCGTTAAACCCCGACAGTCGGATATAGCCAACGCTGGGCTTCAGCATGAAGGTGATATCCACCGAATGCCGCGGTATCTCGTCGCGCGTCACGGTGAAAACCAGTTGCTCCGCGTAACCTTCGCGCGAAACCGTGATTTTGACGACCGTGCCTTTCGGTCCCTTTAGCATGTCCGCCACTTCGCTGGTGGTCAGTCCATCCGTGGACTTGTCATCCACCTTGACGATCACGTCGCCCGGCCGGACCCCCGCGTTGTACGCTGGCGCTCCCACGTACGGCGCCATCACCACAGTGTGATTTTCGCGAGGCGCGACCACCATGCCCACGCCGTAGTACTTCCCGCGCTGGTCCTCGCGGAGCAGGGCAAACTGCTTGGCATCGAAGAAACTCGAATGAGGATCGAGCATCCTCAACATGCCAGGTATGGCGCCCTGATAGACGGCCTTATCTACATCGACCGAATCGGCATAGTTGTTCTGTACTACGTTTAGGACTCGGGTAAAGTCCCGCACAGCCGTTTGATAATCATCAGCCGAGGCCGTCGTGGCCCGCACGTTGGGGCCGTAAATGCCCCCCAATACGGCGGATACCAGCAGCACGGCTACGACGACCACAAGTCCGCGGCGCTCTGAGTTCATCCTTACCTCGCGTGACAGCTCAATCTATAATTATAGCACACCCTAAACTCCGGTTTGACAGCGAGTGACACCCTTTCTATGATGCCCATGGACCCTATAGACGGCTCCCAAACGCAATGTTGAGCATTCCTCATATGATTGTGGTCTTTATCGTGGTCCTGGTCGTTTTCGGACCACAGAAGTTGCCGGAGCTTGCCCGAGGGCTCGGCAAGCTCATGGCCGAGTTCCGCAAGGCCTCGACTGATTTTAAGAGCGCCTTCGAAGAGGAGATGCGCGATATGGAGCGCCAGGCGCTCCAAGCCGAACGCAAGAAGGCTGCCGAGGCTGCCGCCGCTTCTGCGGCCGCCGAGCCCAGCCCATCTCCGCCCCCGGCTGGGTCCGCTGACACGGAAACGCCGTCGATCCAGACTCAGGGAGAAACGAGTGCCATCAAAGACCCGGTGGCCTCACCGGTTGCCGAATCCGTTCCACGCTCCTCGGAAGAGCCCTCCGAAACCAAGACCGAGGATGCCACGATCTTGAGTCCCGAAGATCCGCTCCATGACAACCAGCATCCGGCCTGAATCCGTGCCCGAGCCCGAATCCAATTCGCAGATTACGACGCCGGCCGAAGAGCCCGCTGGAGCGATGACTTTTTTCGAGCACCTCAGCGAGCTTCGCAAACGCATTATCTATTCGCTCTACGCCATAGGCATAGGCGCTTTCATCGGCGTGTATGTTTCGAAATACTTCATCAACTGGATCACCAAGCCGATGCTCGAGGCATTGAAGGGGGCGCATCTCGATCACAACCTCGTTTACACTCATCCGGCCGGATATCTGAATTTGGTAATCACGCTGGGCGTCTACCTGGGGCTGGTCTTGTCCTCGCCTATTGTGCTTTACCAGATATGGCTCTTTGTCGCTCCCGCTCTGTACAAGCACGAACGCGGCGCCATTACCGGTTTCATGTTCTCCACTGTCTTTCTCTTTCTTGCCGGAATCGCCTTCGGGTATTTCGTCACCCTCCCGTATATCCTCAAGTTCCTGGTCAGCTTCCAGGGACCGGCCGTGCCCATGATCAGCATCAACGAGTATTTCGACCTGACCCTCATGGTACTCCTGGGGCTCGGGCTGGTTTTTGAATTGCCGATTCTGATTTTCTTTTTGTCACTTTTCGGCATCGTCACGCCGAAATTTCTGTGGAAGAATTTCCGCTATGCCATTCTGATCATCGCGATCGTGGCCGCCATCGTAACGCCCACTCCTGACGCCATGACCATGCTCATCTTCATGGCACCCATGGTGGGGCTCTATTTTGTGGGGATCGCAGTCTCTGCCGTCGTGACGCGGCGACGCGAGCGGCGGCTAGCCACGGCGGTGGAGGCACGGTAGATGAGTTCGTTTTCCAGAATCATCCTGCTCACGACAGGCCTTGCGTGTCTCATTCCCACATGTTTGACGGGATGCAAAGCCACTGGGAACGATTCGAGCAGGGCCACCACGCAGCCTCCGTTCGTGAGTGCGCTAGCACCCGCTCCACCACAATCCACCGATGATCCCCCCGCGCCGGAGAAAACCAGCGGATTCGATGGCAGACGCGCTTTCGCGCATGTCGCCAAGCTGGTCGGCTTCGGTCCTCATCCAGCGGGCTCACCTGCTATCGCGCAAGTGCAGGAATATCTGCTCTCGGAATTGAGAAGCTACGGATGTACCGTCGAGACCGACGCTTTTAGCTCGGACACCCCTGCCGGGCGCCTCCCCATGAAAAACATTCTCGTGAAAATCCCCGGCGAGCAGCCCGGGGTTACCCTCCTCGGCACGCACTACGACACGAAAAAGCTGGATAATTTCGTCGGAGCCGACGATGGCGGTTCCTCCACCGGAGTGATGCTCGAGCTAGCCCGCCTGCTCTGCAACCAGCGCGGTCGCTATGCTGTCTGGATCGCCTTCTTCGATGCCGAGGAGGCCGTCAAAGATTGGAGTGAAACAGACAGCCGCTACGGCAGCCGTCAAATGGCCGCGCGCCTAGCCATCAGCGGGGACATCTCAAAGATAAGAGCTTTCCTTCTGGCAGACATCGTTGGCACGCGCACACCGCACTTCAAGAGGGAAAGCAGTTCCACCAAATGGCTCGTTGATCTTATCTGGAAAACAGCGCGGAATCTCGGCTACGCAAACATATTTGCGGATGAATCCGTCGAGATTGACGACGATCACGATCCATTCTTGAAACGCAATGTTCCCTCAGCCGACGTCATCGATCTGGACCGGGATCACGACGTACCTTACTGGCACACCCCACAGGACACCCTGGACAAGATCAGCGCCAGAAGCCTGGCCATTGTGGGCCATGTATTCCTGGAAACCGTCAAACAACTCCAGACTAAGTAGGTAGTGCGCGGCAAGTCTTATGGTGTTGCCGAGATCTAGGCCTCGAACCGCAAGTCCTTGCTCTTTTGGGCCGCGGAGTGCTTTCCGAAATCCTCGTCATTCCGGTACGGAAAATCTGAGCGGTAATGACTTCCCCGGCTCTCTTCGCGGGCTAGTCCCGAACGTGCAATCAGCAACGCCAGTGCGTGCAGGTTTCGCAGCTCGTGTCCTGCCCGCCCGGGCTTCTCCGATTTTGGCAGCTCCAGCGTTTGCAACTGTTTGATCGCATCCGTCAATTCCTTGCCGCTTCGTAGAATTCCAACCTCTTGCCACATCACGTCCCGAATTTTCGTCAGCATCGCGCAGACCGGCGATGACTTTGAAGCCGCTCTGGGGGGTTCCTTTTGTGGGGCCGGAGAATTTTCCGGCAACGGCGCAGGACTGCCGGGTAGCGCGGCGCCGCTCCGCTTCCCAACCGGCGCGTCCTCAATCATTGCCTGCCCCGCGCGCGCTCCGAAAACCAATCCTTCGAGCAGGGAATTGCTCGCCAGCCGGTTGGCGCCATGCACGCCCGTAGCGGCCGTCTCGCCCGCGGCGTACAAACCCGGAAGCGAAGTCCGGCCGGAAAGATCGGTCTTCACTCCGCCCATCATGTAATGCGCGGCAGGACAAACCGGGGCCATGTCCGTTGCCAGGTCGAGGCCGTAGCCTGCGCAGGTCTCATAGATTCGGGGGAACCGTTTCTTCAGAAACTCCTCAGTCTTGCCCGTCATGTCCAGATACACATGCGCGCTTTGTGTGCGGTACATCTCGCTTACAATCGCGCGTGCCACGATGTCCCGCGGAGCTAGCTCCTGCGCTTCGTGGTAGCGCTTCATGAATCGTTCGAGGCCGATATTGCGCAGCACCCCGCCTTCGCCGCGCAGCGCTTCGGACAGTAGAAAGCGCGGCGCGCCCTTGACCGCCAGCGCCGTTGGATGGAATTGCATGAACTCCATGTCGGACAGCACCGCGCCTGCTTCGTAAGCGATGGCCATGCCGTCTCCCGTGGCCACTTCGGGATTTGTCGTTTCCCGATAGATCTGTCCCAGCCCGCCCGTGGCCAGCAGCACCGCCCCGGCCCGCAACTCATGCTCCGAGCCGTCCGTTTCATCGATAAAGCGAAGCCCGGCGACGCGACTCCGTTCCACAATCAATTCCGTTGTGAAGGCGTGTGCGCGCAGGTGCAGGTGCGGTATCGTGTGTGCCCGCGCGAGCAGCGCCCGGCTGATCTCCCTGCCGGTCGAGTCGCCGTGGGCATGCAAGATTCGCGAACGGCTGTGCGCCGCCTCCCGCGTGAAGGCCAGTTTCGTTCCCGCCCGGTCGAATTCCGTTCCCCACTCGATGAGCTGCGTGATGTACTTCGGCCCTTCTTCAACCACCAGGGTTACCGCCTCGGGTCGACACAAGCCATCTCCGGCATTGATGGTGTCCTGTTCGTGTAACCCGATTTCATCTTCGTCGGAGAGGGCCACGGCGATCCCTCCCTGTGCCCAAGCCGTTGCGGAATCGCTCAAATTGGACTTCGCCAGAACCAGCACGCTTCCGGCCGCGCTCAGCTCGATGGCCGCGCGCAAACCGGCGATTCCGCTGCCCACTACCGCGTAATCAGCACGATGGTTTTTGTGGGAGTTGGTCATTGGATTGAGGAGTTTGCCGACTCCGTATGGTAGCACGAAGGAATTGCAGCTATAAGAACGGTGCGTCTAGCCTGCGATGCAGGCGGGGCGTGTGTTACATTGAAAATGTCTCGCCAATGAAATTGAAACGTATCCTCGTAAAGTCGTCGGCTGGTCACTACTCTGTCGTTTCGGGCGCAGGAGCGATTCGTCGCGCGCCGCGGGAAATTGCCGCACTCGGGCGGTTTTCAAGCGTCCATGTTGTTTCCTCTCCGAAAGTCTGGCGCGCTGTAGGACAGAAGGTCCAGCGTGGGTTGCAGCTTTCGAAGGGTGGCGCCATTCATCTCTTCGATGACGCCGAATCCGCAAAGAATCTCCGCAGCGTGGAACAGATCACCCGTTCCTTGTGTCGTGCTGGCGCCGATCGCCAATCTCTCGTGGTCGCGGTCGGTGGCGGCGTAGTCGGTGATGTAGCTGGATTTGCCGCGGCCGTCTTCTTACGCGGGGTGAAGCTTGTGCACATTCCGACAACGCTCGTCTCTCAGGTGGACAGCTCGATCGGCGGCAAGACGGGCGTTAACCTTCCGGAGGGGAAGAACCTTGTTGGATCGTTTTATCCGCCGCAGTTGGTTCTCACCGATCCCGAGCTGTTGCGCTCGCTCTCCGATCGTGAATTCCGCGGTGGCCTCGCGGAGATCATCAAGCACGCCATCATCGCGGATGCGGAGATGTTCGCGATTCTCGACAAAGATATGGACAAGGTGCTGCTGCGAGATCGCCGCGCGCTCGGTTTTTTAATCCCCCGCAACGCGGAGATCAAAGCGCGCGTGGTGAGCCGGGACGAACGCGAATCGGGCCTGCGCGAAGTCCTCAATTTCGGCCACACCTTCGCCCATGCTCTCGAAAGCGTTACGAAATACCGCCGCTATCAGCACGGTGAAGCCGTAGCTTGGGGCATGATGGCCGCCGCCTTTCTCGGGCACGAACTCGGCTTGACCCGCGCGGACGATGTTTCCCGCATCGTCGCGCTGATTCGCCGCCTGGGACCCCTGCCGCCCTGGCCTAGCGTCCCGGCCACGGCTATGCTCCGCGCCATGCACTCCGACAAGAAAACGCGCGCCGGAGTTCTTCGCTTCGTGCTCTCAACCTGCATCGGTGAAGCACGGTCATATGACACAGTTCCTCCTAACATAGTGGAACGTGTTCTCCATTTCACGCCCCGCCTCATCACGGCGAGCAACAGACTTTCGCTAAGGCGTCATGGCTGAGGCCGCCCGACAGATCAAGGGAACCCGGCCCGAAGGCGCCGTCACTGAGGCGGACGCTTCGAAAAGGGTCCGCGAAATGTTCACGCAGATCGCACCGCGCTACGATCTGCTCAACCATCTGCTGTCCTGGCAGCTCGATCGGCTCTGGCGGGCCCGCACGGCCAGACTTCTGTATGCCGTTCTCGACCGGCCCGATGCCCTTGTCCTCGATCTCTGCTGCGGAACCGGTGACCTCGCTTTCGCTCTCGCGCGCGCTGGCAAAGCGCGCATCGTCGGCGCGGATTTTGCCCACCCCATGCTGGTCCGGGCAAAAGAGAAAAGCGCCGCCATGGCGCCGCCGGCGAACCAAAGGGCTGCACCGCTAATGCCTTTTTTCGAAGCCGACGCTCTTCGGCTTCCCTTCGCCGACGCTTCTTTTGATTTGGTGACCAGTGCTTTCGGATTTCGCAATCTGGCCAACTACGAAGCCGGACTGCGCGAGATTCAGCGCGTGCTCAAACCTAGCGGCACCATCGCCATCCTGGAATTCACCGAGCCGGCCGACGGTTTGCCGGGTGATTTCTATCGCTGGTATTTTTGCAAAGTCCTGCCGAGAATTGGCGGGCTTATTTCTGGCGATTCGTCCGCCTACAGCTACTTGCCAAACTCCGTTGCGCGATTCTTCCGCCCGCCCGAACTCGCCGCGCTCATGAGCGCCGTCGGCTACCATTCTGTGGCCTATCGCGTCTGGACCCTCGGCACGGTTGCTTTCCACACCGGCTTGCGCGCAAAACAATTTGTAGCGCCGGGCTCCAACGCACCCAGCCAGTTGTCGAAGTCTTCCTAAGGGGAGGTCGTCCAAGCTAGAAACTCAAGCGGGAATGCCAGCGCGGCGAGATTCTTTCTTGCTTTTAACTTTCAACCTCTTCCCGCGAGTCACCTGTCAGGGGACAGCATTCACCAGTCACTCCTCCAGCCCTGCACCCCGCAGCTTAGCGAGCAGCGTCTTGGGCGAGACGCCCAGTTTTTCCGCCGCGCGCGTCTTGTTCCACTTGCACTCACGCATGGTGTTCTCCAGCAAGACTTTTTCCACATGGTTCGCGGCGCGCCCGGTGACTTCCTCCAGTGAGCCTTCCCAGTTGAAGTTCTCGGCAAGCATGCCGGCCGGCAGATGTTCTGTATCCGGTTTCGAGAAAGGCAGTTGCAAGCCCTCGGCATGAATGCTCAATCCGTCCGCCAAAATCACGGCACGCTCCAGCGTATTCTGCAATTCACGCACGTTTCCCCGCCAGCGGTAGTGCAGCAGCCGTTGCCGCGCCTCGGTGGACAATTCCAACCCGGGTTTTCCAAATTCGCGGCTGAATTTATCCAGGAAATGGTCCGCCAGCAGCAGTACATCGTTGCCGCGCTCGCGCAGTGGGGGAATGGTCATGGGAACGGCCGAAATTCGAAAATACAAGTCTTCGCGAAACAGTTTTTCTTCCGCCAATCTCTGCAGATCGCGATTCGTGGCCACCACGATTCGAACGTCTACATCGATCGATTGCGTCCCGCCCACTCTTTCAAATCGTCTCTCTTCCAGCACGCGCAGCAGCTTTGCCTGGATCGCCAGCGGCAGCTCTCCAATTTCATCCAGAAAAAGCGTTCCGCGATGGGCCAGGTCCATCTTCCCGACCTTGCGCGCACCCGCCCCGGTAAACGCCCCTCGCTCGTGCCCAAAGAGCTCGTTCTCCACGAGCCCTTCCGGAATTGCCGCGCAATTCAGTGCCACAAACGGCTGCTCCCGCCTCGGCGACAGGTGGTGGATCGCCAGCGCAAACAACTCTTTTCCCGTCCCGCTTTCACCCAGCAGCAGGCAAGTCGAGTCCGTGGCCGCCACCTTCTGAATCTGCTGGCTTACTTCCCGGATCGAGGCATGTTCCCCAACAATTCTCGGAAATCCGTAGCGCGTGGAGTATTCCTCGCGCAGCAGCAGATTTTCCCGCAGTAACTCCTGCTGCCGCGCCGCGCGCTGCACAAGCAGCTTCAAATGCTCCAAGTCCACCGGTTTCTGCAGAAAATCGAACGCGCCTTCTTTCATCGCGGCTACGGCCTCTTCCACCGATCCATATGCCGTCAGCAGAAGCACCGGTATCGCCCCATCGGCGTGCTTGGTCTCGCGCAAAACGTCCAACCCCGAAGCCCCCGGCATCTTCAAATCCGTAATCACCATTAGGTATCTTCGCGCGCGCACTTTCTGAATCGCCGCTGCGCCATCGGGCGCTTCGTCCACGGCATAGCCCGCACGCTCCAGGGCCTTGCGCAGCATGGTGCGCAATTCGGTCTTGTCTTCAACGAGGAGGAGAGGTTCCATCTCTTTCGTTTCTACCACGAATCCTTGCCGTCGGGGGACAACCAGTGGCCCGTGTGCAGAGAAGGGAAGCACCGTCGAACGGGTGCTGAACCAGGTATAGAGACTTGCGTTATGATTCGAAAGGGGGCTGTTGATCAGCTTGCAGGACGCCTTGCCCTCCGGCCCGAAGGAACCTAGCTCACAAAGGGCGCCTCCTCGACGTGCGAAGGTGCACGAAGCAGGAGACTTGATTCTCGACGTGGGGTGGGGGCCAATCTCTCGATTTTACTTCGCTTCAAAATACCAAGGCCCAAGAACACTCTTCCTCGTACTGTAAACTGATCACTGAAAACTTTCTCAGCGTGCCCACCCCGGATCACCGCCCGACTTTCTCAGTTGGTCGTCGAGGTCATCCAGCCCCTGCTTTAGTTGGTCAAGTTCCTTCTTCTTGGCGTCAAGCTTCGCGCTAACGGCGTTGATCTCAGCGCGCGAGTTCTGTTGCGTCAGCGCTTTCTGCGGGTCAGGGTAGTATTCCAATTGGGCCTTTTCCAACTCGCGTCCCAAAATATCAACTTCCTTCTCCGCCCTGGCAATCTTGTCGCGATGGTCCTTAAACCGTTTTCTCCAGGCTGTCTCCCCGTTGGGATCTTCAGTTTTTGTAGCGTCTCCCGCACTTTGCGGTGTCGTCGCTTGCACTGTTAAGCTGCCATTACCAGGGGCTGAAGCAGGAGGCGCGACCGGTGCGGGTGTGCTCTTCTTCAAATCATCGTCCGTATAAACCTTCTTAGGCTTCGGCGCGTCCTTCTTCGTTTCGCGCGCTTTCCTTGCGGCATCCGCCACCGGGTCTCCCGTTTGCTGCTGGCCAGAACCTTGCTGCCGCGCGGTTGCCGAGAAACCGGCCAGACATACAGCCGCAGCGGTCATCCAAGCTTTGGTCCAAAATCTCATGCGCATAGATTCCTGCCTCTCCGAGCAGCTGGACCTCGACAATCTCTTAGATGCCAGCCTGCTTTGATTCTACTGCTTCTGGTACGCTGCGCGGCAAGGGTAGCGTAACTATAAACTCCGCCCCTCCCGCGGGTCGGTTCCGCACCTCCACTTGTCCGCCGTGTTGCACGATGATCTTCTGCACCACGGCCAGTCCCAGCCCCGTCCCCTTCGCTTTGGTGGTGAAAAAAGGCCGGAACAGTTTCGGCAATACATTCGCAGGAATCCCCGGGCCATTATCGATAACGCTGATCCGTTGAAACCCCGCCTCCTCGTGGTGAACGGCGTCCCCAAGAACAATGACCCGCCCTCCGCCAACCGTCAGCGCACACGCTTCCGCCGCGTTTCGCGCCAGGTTCAGCAGCGCTTGCCTCAAAAGCCCTTCGTCTCCGCCCGCCTCTCCAAACGTCCCTTCCCATCGAATCTTTACCTGCGGCAGAACCTCTCCCACTTCCGCAACCACTCGCTCGACCATCGTTTGCAGGGCCACGCGCTCGTCCGGAATTTCCAGCGGCCGCGCATACTTCAAGAACTCCGTCACCACGTGTGTAATGTTCCGGGTCTGCTCCAGGATGCGTTCGGCGTAGTCCAAAGCCTCCGCCTCGGAAGAATCCGAGCGGATCATCTGCGCGTAACCTGAAATCGTCGCCAGTGCGTTCTTGAACTCGTGCGCAATTCCCGCGGACAGTTCGCCAAGCGCCGCCAGATTCTCCTTCAGTTGCACGCGCTGCTGCAGCGCGGCAAGTTCCGTCAAATCCGTGAGCAGGCAGATGGCCCCGCTGATGTTCCCCTCGCCTCGCCGGATCGGCGAAATGGTCACGCCCAGGCGCCGCGTATCGCCTGCGGGCGGAATATGCTCCACCTCTTCGCGACGGAAGATTTTCCCGGTCGATAGGCAATCCGCAAGCAGCTTGGTCATCTCCGGGGATGCCCCCAGCGCCTCGCTGTATCTCCGGAATGCCAGCCCTCGAATGCCCAGAACCTGCTCCGCAGCTGGATTCGAGCTGGAGATGATTCCCGTGGCGTTCACCACCAGCAGCCCGGCGGGCATGTTTCGCGTGACCTCTTCGCTCAGTCGCTCCGTTTGTTCCGCACGCTCTTTCTCGATGCGATGCAACCGTTCCAGTTCCTTTTCCTGTTCGCGCAGTTGTTGAATCACACCCTGCATCGACGCCGCCATGAACGCCGAAGGATTCTCGGTGCGCGGCCCGCTCGTTTTGAATTGCTCCTTGTGCGGCTCGCGGTTGCTCTGAAAAAACTTCCGCATCAGATACACCACCAGCCCGGTGACCACCAGGAACCCAATTCCCAGTCCCGCGGCAATCATCCACAGACGCTGGGTGTTATTTCCGGCTTGAAACGTTGCGAACATCAGTCCTGCCCTTCGGCCCTTTTCTCCCTAAGCGCTTCCGAATGCGTCCAAGTTATCAGGTCCGGCTTCTCTATGCGTCTCAGCGGTTCTCCGCGTCTCTGCCTGATCTTCCTTCACCCGTTCCTTCCTCGATTTTAAACTCTAAACATTCAACTTTTGGCTCTTGCTAACCAACGATCCCCCTGAAAATCGGCCACCGTGTCCCAATCACCGGCTCCCCATACACAATCGCCAGCGCCCCAATTCCCAGAAACGTTCCCAGCGGCAACTGGTATTGCCTCGCAATCGCCCATCGCAACTGCCGTTCCGTCCCCAGCCCACGGCGGCTCGCGCGTTTCGCCAGTCCGCTCCTCCAACCCCCAAGATATAAAGCCACGACAAGACCAATCCCGATCAGGCTTCCCAGAAGGCTTCCCACCAGAAGCGTCAGAAACGTTCCGCGTAAGCCGAGAAACGCCCCTATCATGGCGATCATTTTCACGTCGCCCATTCCCATGCCTTCATGGCCGCGCACCACTTTGTACAGCGCAGCCAAGCCCCACAATAAAAAGCCTCCGAAAGCCGCCCCTAGGATTCCGTCAAGTATTCCCTCGAGAAATGCAGGCAGCACATGTACATTCAGGAATCGCCACGCGAGAAACCCCGCATACCCGTGGTCCGGCGGCACGAATGCCGAAAACATTAGTCCGGCCGCCAAGCCAGGCCAGTTCACTACATCCGGCAGCAGCCGCACCCGCAAATCGGTTACCGTCAGAATCACGATCAAGCAGGTAAAAAACAGCCATTTCACCGTTGCCTGAGTGATGCCGAACTCCAGAAAGGCCCCCACAAAAAGTAATCCCGTCGCTAGCTCGATGGTCGGGTACATCGCCGAGATCGGCGCGCTGCAGGCGCGGCACTTTCCGCGCAACCACATCCAAGCAAATACCGGCACGTTGTCGTAGGGCTTGATTGGCGTCCCGCATCGTGGGCAGCGCGAGCCGGGTGTAACAATAGAGATTTCTTCGGGAATCCGCGTGATGCAGACATTTAAGAAGCTCCCCACGATAATCCCGAATAGAAAAGAGAAGACGGTGATGATGACCACGGTTTGCACGGCCACTCCGCGGCCGTTCTTCTCAATCTGCCACACTCACCCCACGGCCTCAATCAATGGCCCCGCCTCCCGTGCCCGATGCCTAACCGTTCCTTCGCCAAATCTCGCTTGGGTGTGTCGAGCGGAGCGAAGCGCGCCTCTTGCACTCTGGATTGGACTTGCGGAGCGAGTATCCCAATCCATCAGCACTCCCCTCAACGAGGGGTACAGAGAGGGTTCTGGCATTCCGGCGCTCTCTACCTCCCCGGGTCCTCCTTTTCGGTTTCTTGAACTGGAAGCTAACCGCAAGCGTCGGGGCGGAGTTCTCATTTCCGAACTAACAACTGTACACTCATAATGGACATCTGCTTTTATGCATTGGTTCGAACGCCAAATTCGTCGCTACGAACACCGCCGCTGGACCACCGACGACAATCGTCGCGTCCAGGCCTTCCATTGGGGCCTCGAACACCTCGGCGGTGCATCCGATGAGCCCAATCCCGGAGCATTCGTCCGCGAGTACGCCCGCCAAGCGATGGAATCGAGCAGGGAATGGTACGCCGCCTCTCCCGCCACCGATTACCGCCTCGACCGCGAAAACGTTCTCACCTTCACCAGCTTCATCGCATCTCCCTGGCCGGAAAACAACACCGTCCACGCCCAACTGTTTCCCGTCAGAAAAGCTGGTCATGGCCCCGCCGTCCTCCTCCTCCCCAACTGGAACGCTAAATGGCTTGGCCAAAACGGTCTCTGCCGCTGGATACAGCGCCTAGGCATCACCGTCCTCAAGATGAGTATGCCTTACCACGACCGTCGCATGGCTAAGGGCCACGAGCGCGCCGACCAAATCTGCGGCCCCAACATCGGCCTCACCCTCCAGGCCAACCGCCAGGCCGTCCAGGACGCGCGCCGTTGCCTCCACTGGCTTGAACAGCGGGGCTATGCCAAGCTCGGCATCCTGGGCACCAGCCTCGGTTCTTCCGTTGGCTACATCACCCTCGTTCACGATGAACGCGTCCGCGCTGGCGGCTTTTTCCACGTCTCGACCTACTACGCTGACGTCGTGAGTCAGGGCATGACCACGAATCACGTCTGGGAAGGCCTACGCCACCACGTCACCGTCGACGAACTCCGCGACTACTGGGCCCCCATCAGCCCCATGCCGTACGTCGAGCGCGGTATGGGTGCCGGCCGCAACTGCTTCATGGTCTATGGCAAATACGACCCCACCATGCTCCCCGCGCTCACCCGTCAGATGCTCGACTCTCTCCGCCGCCACGGTGCCGACCCTCGCACGCTCGAACTCCCCTGCGGCCACTATTCCCTTGAACTGGTCCCCTTCTCCTACATCGCCGGCTACCGCATGCTCACATTCTTCCTGCAATCCCTTGCCTAGGAGCAGAATCCTACAGTAGCGGACGGCTGATGAATCCGCCCCCGCCAAAACGAGCAGCGCCGCGCCTCCCAAGACCTTGAATCCAAAGTAGAGCAGCACTCCTCCGAGCACCAAGCCAAAGATCAGAAACGCCGCCCGATGCAGTATCATCGGGTCGTGGACAAGCTTCTGCTCTTTGTGTTCGGCCCCCTGGTATTCGCTACCGCACTGCTCGTCATCGCGACTGGTTTACGCCGAGCAATCGCAAAGTTCCGTTCCCGCCCGAGCGCCGATCAAATCAAGGCCAGGTACGAGGCCTACCTCGACCGCCTGCTGAATCCACAACCGGAACCCGTCGAACGCGAATTGGGCAAACTGCTCCCGGAGAGACTTCTGCGGTTGTACGAGGACAAATTGGCCATTCAGTCAGCAGGCTTCCAATTGCAGAAACCCGGCAAGAAACGCTGGTGGCCGAAACGTTGGCCCGTTTATTGCTTCGAGCCCCTGGACATCGAAGCCCTGAACGAGTTGCCCTATGAGGAGGATTTCGGTCCCGGCTTTTGCTTTGCAACCACCGGCCGTGGATGCTGGTATTGGGTCGCCGCGACCGACCAGCGCGAAAGGGATTCCCCGGTGATCTTCCTGGACTACGACGGCAGTGGCTCTCACGGAGAAACAGTCGCCGACAGCCTCGAGGAATTCCTCAGTTGGCCGCGTTTGCCCATGAGCTGAACAAAGGTAAATGAGTCAGTTCTCGGTCGCCCTAACCTCTATACGGCATGCTTCGTGAGGTTTGGACCACTCACCAATCACGAGACACCGATCACTTTGTTCTCTCACTATCAACTTCGAGATCCCGCATTGTCGGCAGGCTTGTGGTAGACAGGTAGACATAATTCTAGGTCTATCGAAACAGCGATGAAAACGCGGCCTCAGCCACCAGAGCCGACACAGCTTCAATGTCCGGTGCCAAAGTCCGATCATCCTTCACGATGGGCGACCTGGCCCGCACAGCCGCATAAGCCTTCTTCGCTAGCGCCCCAGTTTGCAGCGGTGCCAGCAAATCGATCCCCTGGCAGGCACATAGCAATTCAATGGCGATCGTATTCCGCAAATTGACCAGCATGCGCGCCAGCCGCCGCACCCCGCCCATTCCCATCGAGACGTAATCTTCCTGATTGCCGCTCGTGGAAATGGAATCGACGGAATGGGGCGTAGCTAACGCCTTGTTCTCGCTCGTAAGCGCCGCCGCGGTCACCTGCGCGATCATGAATCCTGAATTCAGCCCTGGCTCCGGTGTCAGGAACGCCGGCAGCATGCTGGTCAGCGGATTTGTCATCTGCTCGATCCGTCGCTCGACAATTCCGCCGAGCGTCGCAATCGCGATTGCCACTTGATCCGCCGCCATCGCCAGCGGTTGCCCGTGAAAATTTCCGCCGCTAATGATGTCCCCGTTGTTCGCATCGCGCACAAAAACCAGCGGATTGTCCGTCGCGCTGTTCAACTCCACCGCCGCCATTTCCCGCGCCTGTGCCAGCGAATCGCGCACTGCCCCGTGCACCTGCGGCGTGCAACGCAGGCTGTACGCATCCTGCACACGCGGATCTTTTTCCAATGCGCGATGCGACTCGCGAATTTGGCTGCCTTCATTCAGTTGCGCAAGATTCCGCGCCGTCGTCCCCGCCCCAGCATACGCCCGCGCCTGCATGATCCGCGCATCGAACGCCCCGGGGCTTCCGCGCAGCGCGTCCAGCGAGAGGGAAGCGGCCACATCCGCGGTGTCCACCAAAATGTCCGCTTCATCTAAAGCGAGGCTAAGCAGCGCCAGCATGCCCTGCGTCCCATTCAGAAGCGATAGTCCTTCTTTCGCCTCCAACCCGACGGGCGTAATCCCCGCGCGCTTCATAGCCTCGCCGCCGGGCAAGACTTCTCCACGAAATGTCGCATGGCCCTCGCCAATGACCACCTGCGCCAGATGCGCCAGTGGCGCAAGGTCACCCGAAGCGCCCACCGAACCCTGCGAAGGAATGACAGGATGCACCTTGGCGTTCAGCATTTGGCAAAGCGTCTCCACCACCCGCGGCCGCACGCCGCTAAAGCCCTTCGCCAGCGCGTTGGCGCGCAGCAACATCATCGCGCGCGTCTCCGCTTCACTCAGCGGCACGCCCAGGCCGCAGGCGTGGGAACGTACCAGATTCACTTGTAGTTGCCGCACCTGTTCAGTAGAGATGCGCACCGAAGCGAGTTTTCCGAATCCCGTATTTATTCCGTACGCCGTTGCCCCCGACGCCACCAGGCGCTCAACCACCGCGCGCGAAGCGTTCATCCGCTCGATGGCCGAAGCCGTTAATTGAACTTCGGCGCCACGCAGGGCAACGTCGTGGAGATGCAGAAAGGTCAAATCGTTTCCGCTAAGGGCGACGCTCACGCGTTGCTCCGGTCGGGTTGCGGCGCGACGATGGTGCTAAAGACGCTGTAGTATTTCTTGGGCAGCAATTTCGGCCGGCCGTTGCTCCCGCAAATCACGTGCGTTGTCTCGCCGTTGGCCAGGACTTTTCCGTCCGAATCGCGAATCACCTCATAGGAAAACTTGATCACACGATTCCGGGATTCCGCGATACGTGTCCGGATGCACAGGACTTCATCGTACATCGCTGCATGATGATATCGGCAGTGCACATCAGCAACTACGATGCGACAGTCGTCCTCGATCTCCATGCGCTTGTACTCGAAGCCTAGAGTGCGCATCAGTTCGACGCGCCCAACCTCGAACCAGACGAGATAGTTGGCATGATAGACCACACCCATTTGATCTGTTTCCGCGTAGCGCACGCGCACCATCGCATCGTGATATTCAATCATCGATCTCCCGATTTCTCGCAATCGAGCCGATTGGCGCCGCCCGCGGCTATGAATCGCGCGCCGGCGCTTATTTCAATGACGTGAAATAAGAATAGAAAGCCAAAAACTACAGCCCACCATCAACAACCATCAAGCGGCGACTAAAAACCAGTCACTGTTTTTCGCCCTGCCAGACGGGCTTGCGTTTTTCCAGAAACGAAGCGAGTCCCTCTTGAAAATCGGGGGTACAACGAATGCGCGCATTCTCCAGGATGGCGCGTTCCAAATCGTGATCCACGCCTGCAGCCGCCGAGGATACCAGAAGGCGTTTGGAACGAGTCAGGCTGCTGGGGCTTGCTGCGATCAGCAGGTCCGCAAGCTCCTCGGCGCGCTTCATCAAGCGGTCGGCCGGAACCACCTCCGACACGAGGCCGAATTCCTTCGCTTCAGCCGCTTCGATGATGCGGCCGGTAAGCAATAAATCACGGCAGCGCTTTTCCCCGATCTGCCTGGTCAGAAACACGGAAACAATTGCGGGGAGAAAACCGATCCGCACTTCCGTGTACCCGAATTTTGCTTCCGGGACGGCCAGCGTGAAGTCGCACAGCGTGGCGATTCCGCAGCCCCCGGCGAAAGCTGCCCCGTTTACCGCCCCTATGAGCGGCCTGGGAAAACTCCAGATCCTGCGGAACAGCTTGGCAATCCGTCGCGAGTCTTCCTGATTTTCCGCGGGAGATTGTTTCGCGATCGCGGCAAGCATGTCTAAATCCATGCCCGCGCAAAATGCAGTGCCCGCCCCGGTCAGAATCCCTACACGAGCGTGGCCTCTTTCAATCTCATCCAAGGCCGTCTGCAGTTCAGCCATCATTTGGGTGGAGATGGCGTTGCGCTTTTCCGGCCGGTTGAGCGTGATGGTGGCGAGATTTCCGCTTATGTCGAGAAGAAGTGTGGAATACATTTTGGGAAACACCTCCTCAATTTACAACTGGGGCATGCGCATACTTCGCGCGGATCTCGTTGGTCATTTCGATCACTCTCGTCAGCCGCGCCGAATCGATTCCGGGATCGGCACGCGCCTTCCGCAGGGCGGCAAGAACATCCTCCGTGGCGATGTTCCCGACTAGATTGTCTCCCGCAAAGGGGCAGCCGCCAAGCCCGGTCAAAGCGCCATCAAAGCGCCGGCATCCCGCTTCGTAGGCTGCCAGAATCTTTTCTTCCGCATTTTCCGGCCGGCTATGCAAGTGAACTCCCAGTTCGATTCCCGCGACGTGCTCCTTCACGCTGCCATACAAATCGCCGACGAGCTGCGGCGAAGCGGTGCCCACTGTGTCTGCCAGCGAAACCGTCCGCACTCGAATGTCCTTTAGCCACTCCAAAGTATCCGCCACGATTTCCGGACCCCACGGCTCGTCGTACGGATTCCCAAACGCCATCGAAATGTAAATGACCAGGCCGCGATTTGCCGCCGCTGTGTCTTTCTTCAGCTTCTCGACCAGCAGACGGGATTCGTCCCGTGTCATGTTGGCGTTGGCCCGCCGGAAATACGCCGAAATCGAATAGGGATATCCAATGGTCGTCACCCCCGGCGTCGCCAGTGCCCGCTGCAATCCTTTTTCATTCACCACAATTCCGATAATCTCGGGACGCTCCCAACCAGCGGGGAGGGAAGCATTCAATCTTGCCATCACCTCTTCGCTGTCCGCCGTCTGCTTGACGTGTTTCGGCGAAACAAAACTGATTGCGTCGATATGCCTGAATCCGGCAGCGATCAGTTCTTTCAAATAGTCAACTTTGTATTCCGTGGGGATGAGATCCGGCAATCCCTGCCAGGCATCGCGTGGACACTCGATCACTTTGGTGTTTTCCATGTCAGGTCTGCAGGACTCCCGTTTTGAATTCGCGGATTTCGTGATTCAGCGCGGCAGTTTCGAGGGCCCAAGTCAGGGCCTCACGCGTGCGCGCGGGATCGATGATGGCATCGACCCACAAACGAGCAGCGGCGTAGCGCGGATCGGTCTGATGCTCGTACGTTGCGCGCACCGATTCGTATAGTTCCTTCTTTTGTTTTTCGTCGACTTTTTTGCCTTCGCGCTCGAGCTGCTTCAATTTGATTTCGACGAGCGTGCTGGCGGCGGCGTCTCCGCCCATTACCGCGAAGCGCGCCGTGGGCCACGCGAACATGAAACGCGGTTCGTAGGCTTTGCCGCACATAGCGTAATTTCCCGCGCCGAAGCTGCCCCCCAGAATTACGGTTATTTTTGGCACCACACTGTTGGCCACGGCGTTTACCATTTTCGCGCCAGCGCGGATAATGCCGCTCCACTCCGCGTCCTTGCCGACCATGAAGCCATTTACGTCGTGCAGAAAAACAAGCGGAATGCGGTTCTGGTTGCAGTCGAGAATGAAGCGCGCCGCTTTTTCGGCGGACTCGGTGTAAATCACGCCGCCAAATTCGATGCGCTTCTGGTCCGAACCGCGCGCCAGCGTGTGCACATGCTTTTTCTGGTTGGCAACAATTCCGATGGCCCAACCGCCAATTCGCGCATAACCGCAAAGAAGAGTTTCGCCATACTCCGCGCGATATTCCTCGAATTCGCTGGCGTCCACGAGGCGCGCAATAATTTCGCGCATTTCGTACTGCCTTCCGGGATCGCTCGAAAATATCCCGTAGATGTCCTCACCTGAATAGAGCGGGTCGCGCGATTTCACGTGGCTGAAGGGCGAAGGGTTGGGCGCTCCCATTTTGTCGACCAGAGCGCGCATCCTTCTGATGCACGCATCATCATCCGGTTCGCGAAAGTCCACCGTGCCGCTAATCTGTGCGTGCATTTTCGCCCCGCCCAGATCTTCGGCAGAGGTTTTCTGGCCGATCGCAGCTTGGACCAGGGCGGGGCCGGCCAAAAATAATCCCGAGCCTTCGGTCATTAAGATGTGGTCGCACATCACCGGCAGATACGCTCCGCCCGCCACGCACATCCCCATGATCGCGGTGATTTGCGGAATCCCCAGCGCGCTCATTACTGCGTTGTTTCTGAAGACGCGCCCAAAATCATCCGTATCCGGGAAAACATCTTCCTGGAGGGGCAAGAAAACTCCCGCGGAATCCACCAGATAAATCGTGGGAATCCTATTCTCCATGGCGATGTTTTGGGCGCGAATCACCTTCTTTGCGGTCATCGGGAAAAACGCACCGGCTTTTACGGTCGCATCATTGGCAATGAGCATGAACGTGCGTCCGCACACTTTCGACAGTCCGGTGATGGTGCCAGCGCTCGGTGCGCCACCCCATTCTTCATACATTTCGTACGCTGCATAGATTCCCAATTCAAAAAAGCGAGAACCCGCATCGATCAACTTGGCGATGCGCTCGCGGGCGGTCAAGCGGCCCTTTTTGTGCTGCGATTCGATGGCCTTTGCGCCGCCACCCACGCGAATTTGTTCTTCCTCGTTCTTGATGGTGGTAAGCAAATCGATGGCGCGGCGGGCGTTCTTTTCGAATTCTGGAGACTTACGATTGGCACTGGTTTTCAGGACCGAATCTGACACGCGAAGTCCTCACGCACAAGCAAGCAATGAAAAAGTCCCGCTCTGGAAAGATCGAGAACCGAGTGTGACAGTATACGAGTTTTGACCGCAGTTGTGCGAACCGCATGGGCATGACTCAGGAGCGTAAATACTTGCACTCGCCGAGAAGCAAGGTAAGCTAACAGCCGGGCTTTAGAGGACATCCGCGCCTGTTGTCCGTTGCCTAATCGCCATATCGTCGTATCGAAAGGACACCGTCATGGGGCTTCTTGGTAAGAAGGCATTGTCGTTTGGTTTGCTCGCTTTGCTGGCCTGCCTGAATGCATGGTCCGCGCAAAAGCCGGCGGCATCTCCGGCCAAAGCCACAGCACAAACGGGCACCAAGCCGCCGGGGGCCAAGCCCGCGTCACTCGACGTGCCACAACTGAAATTTGAAAAATACCAACTCGAGAATGGCCTCGAGGTCATCCTCTCCGAGGATCATCGACTGCCGATGGTGGCGGTGAACCTGTGGTACCACGTGGGTCCCGCGAACGAACTCCCGGGCCGCACCGGTTTCGCGCATCTATTCGAGCACATGATGTTCGAAGGATCGAGGCACGTGCCGGGGAGTTCGCATTTCCACTACCTGGAAGCCGCGGGGGCGTCGGATATCAACGGCACGACCGATTTTGACCGCACCAACTATTTCGAAACGCTGCCTTCGAATCAGCTGGAGCTGGCGCTATGGCTGGAGTCCGACCGCATGGGCTATTTGCCGGACAAACTGGACCAAGCCAATCTTTCGAATCAGCAAGACGTGGTCCGCAATGAGCGCCGGCAAAGCGTGGAGAACGCTCCCTACGGCGTGGTGGAAGAAGGGCTGTTCCATCAGCTCTTTCCGAAAGAGCATCCTTACTACGGCGAAGTCATCGGTTCGCACCTCGATATTCAGTCTGCGAAGCTGGAGGACGTGCGGAATTTCTTCAAGCTCTATTACGCGCCGAACAACGCGAGCCTGGCGATTGTTGGGGACTTCGATCCGGAGAAGGCGCGCGAGTTGGTGAACAAGTATTTTGGGCCACTGAAGCGCGGCGAGGACGTGCCGAAGATCAAAGCACACACTCCGGCGATTACATCTGAGCGTCACGCGGTGATTCACGATAACGTCCAGCTTCCACGGGTTTACATGGGATGGCTGACCTCGCCGATCTTCAAGCCGGGCGACGCCGAAGCGGATCTTGCGGCCACCATTCTTGGCGGAGGAAAATCCAGCCGGTTGTACAAAAAACTTGTGTATGAAAAGCAGATCGCGCAGGACGTGGCAGTGAATCAGCAGTCGCTGATTCTTGGTTCGGTGTTTGAGGTGCAGGCCACAGCAAAGTCCGGCGTGAAACCCGAAGATCTCGAGAAAGCAATCAATGCGGAGTTGGACGTGTTCCGTAAAGACGGACCTACAGCAGCAGAGCTCACGCGGGCGCGAAACGTGATCGAATCGAGAATCATCGCCGGTCTCGAGACGCTGGGCGGATTTGGAGGTGTCGCGGACCGGCTGAACAGCTATAACCACTACTTGGGAACGCCGGATTTTCTGACGGCGGATATCGGGCGGTACGAAAATGCCACAACCGAATCGATTCAAGCGTTCGTGCAGGGCCAGCTCAATGGCCGTCAACACGCGGTGATCTACGGCTTGCCGGGCCAACAGGATCTGGGGCCTGAGGTGGCCACGCCGAAGGCTGAGCCGAAGGACCCATCCAAAAACAACGGGGAAGCGGTCAACCCCGATGCGGAGTGGCGGAAAGACGCGCCAAAGGCGGGTCCTGCCAGTGCCCTGCACCTGCCGGTTCCGGAAAAATTCAAGCTGGCCAACGGATTGACCGTGCTGTACAGCGAAAGACCGGGATTGCCGCTGGTGGCCGCGAATCTGGTTTTACTCGCGGGGAGCGGAGTCAACCCGGTGGACCGGCCGGGGCTTGCGAGCATGACCGCGCGCATGCTACAGCAGGGAACGACAACGCGCTCCGCGCTGCAGATCGCGGATCGCGCCGCGGAACTGGGCGCGACGCTGAACTCCGGCGCGGGGACCGACACGACTGGAATATCCACGCGCTCGCTCTCACGGAATTTTCCCGAGGCGCTGGAACTGCTCGGCGATGTTGCGCTCCATCCCAATTTTCCGCAGGCGGAGATCGAGCGCGTTCGCTCCGAACGGCTGACCGGGATTGTGCAGGAAAAAGACGAGCCATTTGCTCTGGCGACCCGCGTGCTCAGCGCGGCTCTTTATGGAGCGCGGCACACCTACGGATTTCCGGACAGCGGCACGACGGAATCCGTCAAAGCGATATCGCGCGAGGATCTGCTGCACTTCTGGCAGCAGAATTATTTTCCGGACAATGCGGCGCTGATTGTTACGGGAAACATCAAATTGGCCGTATTGAAGCCGCTCCTGGAAAAACAGTTCGGCGCGTGGACGGCCGGGAGGTCGGCTCCGGCGGCCCCTGGCTCGCCGGAGTCAACGGATGCCAAGTTGATTCTTGTGGACCGTCCGGGAGCACCGCAGACAACGCTGGTGTGCTTCTCGATGGGCTTGGCACGATCGACTCCAGACTATGTGCCCGTGGAAGTGATGAACACGGATCTGGGCGGGCTTTTCTCGAGCCGCATCAACATGAACTTGCGCGAAGCGCACGGGTACACCTACGGAGCAGGATCCGGTTTCGTTTATCATCGCGCCCCGGGACCGTTCTTTGCGTTTTCGGACGTGCGGACGGACGTAACCGCGCCCGCGACTTCGGAAGTGTTAAACGAATTGCGCCGGATGCGAGAAACAGAAATGACGCCAGCGGAACTCCTTCTTTCGAAGGATTCCATCGCGCGGTCGCTGCCGGGGCGGTTCGAGCGCGGCACAGACGCGGCGGCCAGCTTCGCCGAGCTTTTCACCTACGATTTGCCGCTGGACTACTATTCGAATCTTCCGGATCGCATCAATGCCGTGACCATCGAGCAAGCGCAGAGCATGGCGCAGAAATACATTCACCCGGATAAGATGATCGTTCTTGCGGTGGGCGACCGCGCGAAGATCGAAGAGGACATGAAGAAGCTGAAGCTGGGCAAGGTCGAGGTTCGGGACACCGATGGGAAGGTGGTTCACTGATCCCCAAGGTTTCGAGTGTTGACTCGAACTGGGCCCGTCGCTAAGATGTAACTAGAAGGTTCTTGCTCAACCGCGGGAGCCTTCATTTCAACCACGGAGGCGCCTGTGCGAATCATTACTAAAGTTCTGGCGGGCAGGTGTGTCTCCGCGGCTTCGGCGAACTGACCGCCTCACGCCTCCCGCATTGCAAACCCACTTGGAACCAATGCTGTTTTGCTATTGGCCCTAGCGACGGCCGTGCCTTGCGCCACGGTTGCGGGAGGTTTTCCGTGTCTATTACTGAATGGGGATGGAATTCGTACTTTGAAACGTTTTGGCAGCGCGGCAACCGGAAAAGTACAGTACCGGCGCGTGTTGTGCGACAGCAACGGGAATTCTGGCGCGTCGCGGGAGACTTCCGGGAATGCTGGGCTTCAGCCAGCGGCAAGCTGCGTCTCGCCGCGGACGACGGCGCAGATTGGCCGGCAGTCGGAGATTGGGTGGCGGCGGAAGTCCATGGTAAAGACACGACCGCGGTGATCCAGGAGGTGTTGGCGCGGCGAAGCAAGTTTGTGCGCAAATCGCCGGGCAAGAAAGTGGAGGAACAAGTGATTGCAGCGAATGTGGACACGGCGTTGCTCTTGTCCGCATTGGACGGCGATTTCAATCCGCGACGCGTCGAACGATATCTCGCGCAGTGCTGGGAGTCCGGGGCTAGGCCAGTCATCGTGTTGAACAAGGCCGACGCTTCGAACGAGGCGCTTCAGAAGGCCGCGGAGATGCAGCGTGTCGCTGCGGGCACAGCGGTGCGCGTCGTCAGCGCGAGAACGGGGCAGGGGTTTGGTGAATTGGAGGAGTTTCTCTGTCCGGGTCACACCGTGGTGCTTTTAGGTTCTTCCGGAGTGGGCAAATCAACGATGGCGAACCGGCTTCTGGGACAGACGGTCCAGGACGTGCAAGCGGTTCGCGATTGCGATAGCCGCGGGCGGCACACCACCACGACGCGTGAACTGTTTGTCTTGCCGGGGGGCGCGCTGCTGATGGACACTCCGGGCTTGCGCGAGATGCAACTGTGGGACGCGGAGAGCGGTGTTGCGCAAGTTTTTGGCGACATTGATTTGCTGGCGGCAAAATGCCGATTCGGCGATTGCCGTCATGAAGCGGAGCCGGGGTGCGCGGTCCGGGCGGCATTGAGCACGGGACGACTGGATCCGGCGCGTGTTGAAAGCCGCCGGAAGCTTTTGCGCGAGCAGGAATTTCTCCGGCGAAAAATGGACCCCCAAGCGCGACAAGAAGAAAAACAGAGAATCAAGGAAGTTCATCGCCAACAACGGATGAGGTACCGTCACGATAAATTCGCCGGGTAGGCTTTGTCCTGTCGCCATGGCGTTGGGGGATTAGGACAGCGCGACGCGCTTGTGGATGAAATCCACGATGTCTTGGGTGGAGGTTCCAGGAAGGAAGATTTCGGCGATGCCGGATTGCTTCAGGGCCGGGATGTCGGCTTCGGGGATGATGCCGCCGACGAGGACGGTGACATCGCTCATGCCTTTGTCGTGGAGGAGTTTCATCAGTTGGGGGCAGATG
>Ga0209158_1000581_pt1 | contig 26275 bp, 25 predicted proteins | sample GraSoiAngelo_140_FD_185897 | JGI IMG/M metagenome (GOLD analysis project Ga0209158, IMG submission 185897) | Grasslands soil microbial communities from the Angelo Coastal Reserve, California, USA - 14_0929_12_30cm (SPAdes) (version 2) | ecosystem: Environmental > Terrestrial > Soil > Grasslands ...
CGGGCAACATGCTTCCGACGATTGACCCCATCGCGGCGAAGATCATAGCGCTTATTCCGACCCTGGCTTCCGGAGCACCCAACACCGACAACTATTCCAAGTCGGCTACACAGAAACTGAATCGGAATAACTTTGACGCCAAGGTGGATTGGAACCGGACGTCCAGGCACGGCATCTTTGCCAAGTACAGCGCCATGAAGTCCGTGTTTCATGGTGAGCCAAGCCTGGGCCAGGCCATTGGAGACTGTGCCTGTGACGGCGGCTTGGGAGACTTCCACTCTTTTGTGCAGCTCGTGACGGTAGGCCATACTCTGACTCTCTCTCCCACCCTAGTGGTCGACGGCAACGTTGGCTTCACGCGCATGAGCGAGTACGGCCAAACTCCGGACTACGGGACAAACATTGGATCGGACGTCCTGGGGATTCCGGGCACCAACAACGGTTCCGACCTGCGCAGCAGCGGTTTCCCCTTATTCGCTATCACGGGCTATGCCAACCTAGGTAACCCCGAGGGGTGGAACCCCGCTTTCCGAAATGATTGGAGCTTTACCACTTCGCACAACGTGCGGTGGTCTCACGGTAAGCATCAAGTCAGCGCGGGAACGGACATTATCCACCACCACCTGAACCACTGGCAGCCGGAACTTGGATCTGGCCCGCGCGGAGAGTTTGACTTCGGCGGCAGCACAACGGCTCTCAATGGGGGGGCCTCCCCGAACCTGTTTAACGCCTTCGCGCAGTTTGAGCTCGGACTCTTCGACGGGACGGGCAAGAGCGAGCAATTTATCAAAGCAACGGCCAAGGAATGGCAGTTTGGATGGTTTGTTGGGGACCGCTATCGCATCACCAACAAGCTCACCGTCACACTGGGCCTTCGGTATGAATACTATCCGCTCATGACGCGCGATGGGGCTTTCAAGTTCGATCGCTATGACTTCACAACGGGCAATGTGTTGCTTGGCGGGATAGGTGGCAACTCCGCACACCTGGGAGTCACCACCAGCAAGAAGCTCTTCGCCCCTCGAGTTGGATTTGCGTATCAGATTAACAACGGCACGGTGGTGCGAGCGGGCTTTGGCATATCAGTCGATCCGCTGCCTCTCGCAAGGCCACTCCGCGGCTTCTACCCGCTCACGGTGGGCTCGAACTTTGCCGGGGTAAACGGCTTTGTTCCGGCGGGGTCACTCTCGCCGCTAGCTGCGCCGCTTCCGGGCGGACCTCTTCCCGTCGGTATACCGTCCATATGCTGTCCCGACATCAGCAGCGGGACCATTCCTCTTCCGCCCCAGGCACTGGAGCGGAGCGTTGGCCCCGGCTTGCTAAAGAGGGGCTACATCGAGTCCTGGAACCTCGTCGTGGAGCGGAAACTTCCAGCGAACTTCTTCTTCTCCGTGGGCTATGTGGGTACGCAGACAGTTCACCAGTTCGGTGACCTCGACCTCAACGCGTCTCTCCCTGGCACGGGTCAGGCGGGGCAGCCTTACAACAAACCCCAGTTCGGGAACCGCACGGCCAGCACTTTGTTTTGGCAGGGCTTCCTGAGCTCCAACTACCACTCCCTCCAGGCTGCCATCACGCGGCAGTTCTCAAAGGGTCTCATGGTTAAGGGCGCCTACACGTACTCGAAAGCCATCAATTGGACGGATGATGACGGGTGGGCCGGCCTTAACTGGAACGATCCCAACATCCTGCGGCGCAACCGCGCCCAGGCGGGTTTCAATACCCCGCAGATCTTCCAATTGGCATACGTCTACGAATTGCCATTGGGTAAGAACAAGCAGTGGGCGAATGGTGGCGGCGCGGCTACGAAGATCCTCAGCGGCTGGCAGACCAGCGGCATTTTCAGCGCCGTGTCCGGCCAACCCTTTAGTCTTACGGCCTCAGGGGCTTCATTGAACGCAGTAGGTCAGACCCAAACGCCCGACCAGGTCGGGCCCGCCAAGAAACTTGGCGGAGTCGGTCCCGGCAATCCCTACTATGGCCCTGCGGCCTTTGCGCCCGTGACTCGCGTTGGTTATGGCAACGTAGGGCGCAATTCTCTGCTGGGACCTGGCGCCGTGAACCTGGACTTTAGCCTGTTCCGCACCGTCAAGATTACCGAACGCTTCGATTTGCAACTCCGTGTCGACGCCGCAAATCTTTTCAATTCACCACATTTCAACAACCCCAATCCCGACCTTACCAGCGGGAGCTTTATGGAAATCAATAGCGCCAAGTTCGACGAGCGGCAGTTCCGCCTCGGCGTACGTTTCGCGTTCTAATCTGTAGAACTTTAGCCCGGGGCACGGCACGTTACAGCGTGCCCCGGTATTCCGTCTCGCTTCGCCAGCCCGAAGCATGACAGTGTTTTTTTCCGTGACCGCTAAAACCCGTAGCCAAGCAGAAGCGGAGGATTTGTCGTGAAAAGATGTGCTGGCATAATCGCCGTGGCGCTATTCCTAGGGTTCGGTGCATTGGCTCAGGCTCCTCGCGAAGGCGGCTGGGTTCCTCTCTTCAATGGGAAAGACTTGACCGGTTGGAAGAAGAATGGCGACGAAAAGTGGCTCGCGGAGCAAGGGACCATCCTGTGCGAAAGCACCGCCAACAAGTACGGGTATCTAACCACCGAGAAGACCTATCGCGATTTCACCTTGCGCCTCAAGTTCAAGGGCGAGGCGGCAGGCAACAGCGGTGTATTCGTTCACGCCAAGATTACCGGCATTGACCCGCAGCATGGGCCCGACATTGAGGGAATGCAAGTAGAGGTCGACCCCAATGCGGGAAAACATACGGGCGGTCTGTACGAAAGCGGCGGGCGCGGCTGGGTGGCGATGCCCACGGCAGAGGGCGAGCAGGCGCTGAAGCCTGGCGAGTGGAATGACCTGGAAGTTTCGGTGCATGGCGCGCATCTCGTTACACAGCTCAACGGCACAAAAATTGTGGACTTTACGGATTCGTCGCCCAAATTCGTAGACGGTGTAATCGGTTTGCAGATTCATACCGGCGGCGGTGTGAGAGTGCGGTGGAAGGACATTTATATTCAGGAGCAGTAGAATGCGCTGGGTGATTTTGATCAGCGGCGCGGAATGTGCCGCCAACCGGGTAAACCATGAATAGACAGAATCGTCGCGCTTTTTTGCAAGCTTCTGCGGCGACAGCCTTGACCGCTCCTTTCGGCAGGAGGTTTGCAGCTAAGAAAGATGCGGTGGTTGCGGGCAACCCCGCAATTGAGTCCCTCAGCCCTGCTCAAAGCGCGCCCCGTGTAGCTGCCAACGAAGGCAAGAAGCCGTTGCGCCTTGGCCTGATCATCGGGATCGGCAAAGATCCGGATGCCGCCATGGCCAAGGATCGCGATCTCGGTCTACCCACAAGCCAGGTGTTTGTGGACGAGTTCGACATGGATCTTGTCGGCCGCCTTCGTCAAGCGCTCGAGAAGCACCAGATTGCAGCCACCTCTCTGGTCGTCGGAGGACCAGGAAAAGAAGTTTGGGACTTTTATCAAGGGCCGCTCACGATTGGCCTGGTTCCGCGCGAGACGCGCGCTGCGCGAATCGCCCACATCAAAAAAGCCTCAGATTTTGCCAAACAATGTGGCATCCAGGCCGTGCAGACGCATTGCGGATTCATACCGGAGAATCCCAATGATCCGGTCTACAAGGAAACGATCGCAGCGTTGCGAGAGGTGGTTGGCTATTGCAGAAACAATGGGCAGAACTTCCGCTACGAGACCGGCCAGGAGACACCCATCACGTCGTGCGCGCGATTCAGGACGTAGGGCTCGACAATCAGGGCGTGGACTTCGATCTCGCGAACCTGATTCTCTACGGCAAGGAAATCCCGTCGACGCCATTGAACTCCTCGGCTCGTATGTCCAGGGAATCCACGCGAAGGATGGGATGTGGCCGGCGAACCCGAGGGAACTTGGCAAGGAGGTCCCCATCGGCAAGGGCAAAGTGGATTTTCCGCGAATTATCGAACGGCAGAGGCAGCTCAACTATCGCGGCGCGGTCACCATTGAGCGGGAGATTTCCGGACCGCAGCAAGTGGCGGACGTTCGCGATGCGAAGACGACATACTTGGAAAACCTGATCGGGTAGTACCGGGCGACGGGAGGAAACATGACAGGCGAAGCGAAGCGACCAAACTTCTCGAGTGAACTGGACCGCCGGAAATTCATCGGCGTGGCGGCGGCGACGGCAGGCGCAATACTCATCAGACCGAAGTTGGTACGCGGCACGGCTGCAAATTCCGCCATCCGCGTCGGTTTGCTGGGCTGTGGAGGCCGCGGTACGGAGGATGCGTCCAACCTTGTCGACACGGGAAACGCGCGCGTGGTTGCGCTGGCTGACATGTTCCAGGATCAACTGGACAATGCCCGCAAACACTTCGACGAAGTGCAGCAGGCCAAGGGCTATTCAGCAATTGATGCTTCGCAGACCTTCGTTGGTCCCAAAGCCTTCGAACAGATGGCGGCCTCCAAGGAGGTAGACGCCGTGGTGATCGCAACGCCTCCTTATTATCATCCTCAGCACCTGGAAGCCGTCGTCGCTGGGGGAAAGCATGTCTATCTTGAAAAGCCCGTGGCGGTGGACGTGCCCGGAGCCTTGAAGGTGATCGAGATCGGCAAGCGTGCGGAAGGAAAACTCAGTCTCGACGTGGGATTCCAGATCCGCGATTGTCCGCCGTTTGTTGATCTGGTCAAGCGCATCCATAACGGAGCCTTGGGCACGATTGCTTGCGGCGAAGCGCATTATCTGGCTGGCTACATCGACAGGCCGGCCTGGCCCGATGCATCTCCTGTTGAGAAGCGCCTGCGCAACTGGGTCTACGACCGCGTCCTTTCGGGCGACATCATCGTGGAACAAAATATTCATGTCATTGACATCTGCAACTGGGTTCTCAAGAACCACCCATTGAAAGCTTCCGCGACGGGAGGACGTCTCGGCCGCCCGGCGAACGATGGTGACGTCTACGGGAATTACAACGTCGTCTTCCATTATCCCGACAATGTAGATGTGACCTTTAGTTCTACGCAGTTTGCGAAGGGCTGGTGGGACGTGACCGAGCGCTTCTTCGGCACGAAGGGCACTTCGCAATCTCCCTACACAGGCCCGCTCGGGATCTGGGGCGACGAACCATGGCAGGCGCCTCAGACGCTCAAGCCTGGCGCCGAACCGCAGGCATTTTCCGTAGCGGGAAATTTCACGTCCAATTTGGAATTCGCGGATCGCGAAAAGAAGAAAGCTTTCGTGGAAAGCATCACCAGCGGGAATTTCCATAACCAGGCCGCGAAGGGCTCTGAATCGGCGCTTTCCTGCATGATGGCCCGCAGCGCCGCATACACCGGACACGAGGTGAGCTGGGAAGAAACCATGAAGTCTAAAGAAGTATGGGATTCAAAGATTGACTTGAACAAACTGCGCTGAGGTGTGACGATGCGTCTTCCATCCCGTCGCGAGTTTCTGAAATCTTCGGTCCGTGTTGCCTGCACGGCAGGTCTTAGCGGCCGCGCTCTGGCTGACTCGCTGGCGGTCAACGTACCCTCTGAGACTCTATTATTTCCGCCAACACTTTCCATCAAGAAAGGCGTTTGGTTTGAAATGTTGCCTGCGAAGCTTAGCATCGCCGATCGCTTCAAAATGGCGCGAGACGCCGGGTTTGAAGTTGTACAGGCGCCGACAGAACCGGACGAACACAAAGCTGAGGAGATCAAGAAAGCCGCCGAGGCAGCCAATATCCGCATCGATTCGGTGATGAACATGGATCATTGGAAGTATCCATTGTCATCAAACGACCCCGCGGTTGTGGAGAAGAGTCTTGCGGGAATGCGGACCTCTTTGCATAACGCCAAGTTCTGGGGAGCAGATGCCGTTTTGCTCGTCCCGGCGGTGGTGAATCCGCAAATGTCCTACCGTGACGCTTGGACGCGTTCGCAAAAGGAAATCCGCACGCTGCTTCCGCTCGCGGAAGAATTAAAAGTGATGATCGCCATCGAAGAAGTTTGGAACAAATTCCTCCTGAGCCCGCTTGAGATGGCCAAATATATTAGTGAGTTTCAAAGTCCTTGGATAAAAGCCTGGTTCGACGTGGGGAACGTGCTCCTTTACGGTTATCCGCAGGACTGGATTCACACCTTGGGAAACAGCATCGTCAAGGTTCACGTCAAGGATTTCAAGCGCAAGGAAGATGGATACGCGTGGGTCAACCTGGGTGACGGGGACGTGGACTGGGCCGCAGTGCGGCAGGCCTTTGCCGACATAGGTTATTCTGGCAGTGCCATCACCGAGCTTGAGGGAGGTGATGAAGCCTATCTCCGTGACGTAGTCCGCCGCTTTGATCGGTTTGTCCTTGGCCGTGGTTGACCCTATGCGAAAAGTCCCGCACGATTTTGGACCGAGCGCCGAACCTCGCGCCCAGATTTAGCTGTGTTCCGCCCATCATTGATGGTTTCGCGACGGAATTTCATAGCAGGCGCCGGGGCTTTGCTCCTTCCGCGGCTGCCGGAAAAGAGAGCTGATTTAAAGCCTTCTTCCGCACTTTCCCCAATTCGTTTCAGTGAAGTTGCCCGGCGAGCCCGCCTGGATTTCGTCCTTCAAAACAACCCTACAGCCCGCAAGCATATGATCGAAACGATGCCCGGAGGCGTCGCGGCTTTTGATTACAACAACAACGGGCGGGTGGACATCTTTTTCACAAATGGGGCTTCGATTCCCTCCCTGGAAAAGGACTCGCCAAGGTTTTTCAATAGGCTTTACCGAAACGACGGCGGAATGAAATTCACAGACGTCACGTCGGAGGCCGGAGTCGCGGGCGACGGCTATTCGATGGGCGTGGCCGCAGCGGACTACGACAACGACGGCTATACGGATTTGTTTGTCGCTGGTGTCTACCGCAACATTCTTTACCGCAATCTGGGCAACGGAAAGTTCGAGGACGTGACGGAGAAAGCGGCGATTAAGAGCGACAAGTGGTCCGTTGCTGCGGGTTGGTTTGACTACGATAACGACGGCTGGTTAGACCTCTTCGTCGTCAATTATGCGCACTGGACTCCCGATTTTGACCGGTACTGCGGCGATCGTGAGCGCAACCTGCGCGTGTACTGCCACCCAAAATATTTTGAGGGTTTGCCGAATACGCTCTATCGGAACCGGCGCGATGGAACTTTCGAAGATGTCACCGCAAAGGCAGGCATTGCCGCGCACATCGGCCGCGGGATGAGTGTGGCTTTTGCCGACTATGATAATGACGGCTTCACGGACATCTTTGTCACGAACGACAATTTGCCCAACTTCTTGTTCCACAATCTTGGCAACGGAACGTTTGAAGAAGTTGCCCTCCAGGCTGGTGTGGCCCTGACAAATAATGGGTTGCCTATCGCCAGTATGGGAGCGGATTTTCGTGATTTTGACAATGACGGTCTTTGTGACCTCAACGTTACGGCTCTGGCGGGCGAAACATTTCCCCTATTTAAGAATCTTGGCAAAGGCTCATTCCAGGACGTAACCCACAAGACCCGGCTGGCAACGCTTTCTACCGCGCGCAGCGGCTGGGGCAACGGCCTCTTCGATTTCAACAACGATGGCTGGAAGGACCTGTTCACCGCCAATTCCGACGTCAATGATTTGATTGATCTTTTCGGATCCACACACTACAAACAACCGAACAGTCTGTTCGCCAATCTCGGGGACGGAACCTTCCGCGATGTTTCCCTAGAAGCGGGGTTTGATCTAGCGCGAGCCCATCGCGGTAGCGCTTTTGCGGATTTTGACAACGATGGAAAAATCGATGTGGTCGTCAGTGCCCTCGGTGAGCCCGCCGAACTTTGGCAGAACGTCAGCCCCGACGCGAATCACTGGCTCGTCGTGAAACTGACCGGCACTCGAAGCAACCGCGACGGCATTGGCGCCAAGATCCGACTGGGTAATCAGTCCAATCACGTGACCACCGCCGTGGGCTACGCTTCTTCCAGCCCGTCAACTGTGCATTTCGGAACGGGGAGGCTGGAGAAGATAGACCGAGTTGAGATTCGCTGGCCAAGCGGCACAGTCCAAATGCTGCGAAATGTCGCAACCAACCAAGTCCTCGAAGTTCACGAGCCCGCAAAATAGCTTGCGCGTTCTTCGACTTCTTTAGGGAGCGGTGATCTCCGTCTCTCGCTTCGCCGCCTCGCGTGCTGCGGCAGCCGAACGCTGGATCGCCTCGTATTCGGCTAGAGTCTTTGTGGCCAGCCCGTGCTGGCCACTTGCCTGATAGGCTTGCGCGAGCTGGTAGTGCAGGCTGCCATCATCATCGGTAGGCAGCGCTGCTTTCAGATGAGGAATCGCATCCATGACTCTTCCCGCGGCGAGGTCAGCGCGAGCCAAGGATTTGTGGACGGCCAGAGATTTAGGATCGTGAATCGCCGCACGCTTGAGCAAAGGGATTGCCTCTTCTGCGCGTTGCAAAGCGAGCAACGTGTCACCTGTCAGATAATTCAACTCGGCCGACGCAGGCTGTTGCCGGAGGAGGTTTTTAAACAACTCCAGAGCTGCACTGTAGTCATGGCCAAGCTTTAGGCTGATGGCGAGCTGTCTTTGGAGTTCTGCGTCACCGGGCGAAAGCTTCAGCGCTTCATGCCACTCGCCGGCAGCTTCACTGTATTTCTTTTGATTGTTGAAAATGTTGGCCTTTAGTTGGTGCAGCTCCACGGAAGGTGGCAACTCGCCGAGCTGAGCAAACGCCTGGAGTGCCAACTCGTTGTACCCTCGCGACCGCCAGTAAAAGGACTCAGAGGTGCTGACTCCTTTTGCCGCGGCGACCAGCTCACTGTACCGTCCCGCTATGTAATCACACTCCGGCGTTTGCTTGGCGCAGTCGGGCGAAGGAAGTTGCGATTCCTTCTCCTCTTCCACGGCTGCCCAACCCGGATGTTCGGTTTGCCGATAAATCTCCGCCAGCGCCCTGTGTAAGCCGCGCAACGTTGGCTTCTCCTCTAGCGCGCGACGGTAAAGATAAAACGCACTTGAAAATTGTTGGTCCCGCAGGCGCGTTTCCGCTAGTAAGGCTAATGAATAAGAAGATTGAGGAGCAACCTCTTGTAGCTTGTCGAAAGCGCGACCAGAGAGCGATTCGTAGGAGCGCCCCAGCCCGTACCAAGCTGGCGGATTTTCGGGATCAGCCTCAGTGAGCTTGTGGTATTGCTGCGCTGCTTCTTCCACACGGCCCAGAGAGAACAGTGCGCCTGCGAGCATTTGCGAGGCCTCACGGTTTTCCGGCTGCAAGTTCAGGACTACTTGAAGGGCCTTAACGGCCAAGGTCGTCTCGCCCAAACTCAGACGAGCACTCCCGAGGAAAAGCCACCCGGGCGCGAGGTCCGGCTTGAGCTTAACCGCCGCCTCCAACTCAGGGATGGCCTCCCGCTGCCTGCCAGCCATATCTAGGGCCATGCCGAGGTTGAGCTTTAGGCCGGGGTTGTTGGGAATGGCCCGATCTAGTTCCCGGTAGAGAGGAATGGCCTGAGCGAATTTCCCTTCTGCCATCAGCTCCTTAGCTCGCTGGGACTTAAGTGCCAAGCGATCTTCCCGGGGCCAACGGGCCGCCTGTGCCGGGATCAACGCCAGGAAAAAAAGAAACAGTCTTGCAGTCTTCACAAATAGCCCCGAAGAGAAAGCTCGGAACAAAGTATAGGCCGTCTCAGTCCTCACCTTATCTACGTATTATCTACGTACTGCTACCTGATGCTACAAGGCGATACAGATGAATCGCTACGATTCGTTCACCTATCCGCAAGCCGGATTCCAGTTGCATGGTCGTTTGTCGCTCTCGAAAATTGGCGACATCAAGGTAAAGTTGCATCGCCCCATCCAGAGTCTAATCGCCACACACCAGGAAGGATGTCCTCCGCGGCCTTGCACAGGCTTGGCTGCACCAAACACTTCGTATTGATTGCAAATGCCAATGTTCTTTGCTGATCTCGCAAAGACGAAGGGAATACCACCACAGCCGCGGTCGGTTTCTCTATTCGACTCACAAGAAATTTGATTCGGTAAGCGACTCAGCAAATCAAACTCGAACCATTCTTGAATCGAAACTGACGCTAACCGGTACCAAGCCGTCCACTCAGTAACGTTAATGCGTCGCAAGTTCCCCTCGTGCATCGTTATGTCCAGAGTGAGTTCCGTAAGTTCGACAAACCCGAGACGGGCAATTCCATTCACAATTTGCGCTTCGTAAGTTTTCTCCACCCCATCGCGGCTCTCCACCCAAAACTCCTTGCCTGAACGCGTTCTCCACGCAGCGATTTCACGCTCGGCATCCGCCGTCGTACGTATTACCTGGGCCGACTTGACTAGTGCAGTGGCTGACGCGTGGACATGGCTAAGGTATGCTGCGATTCCCAGTCCGAATAAACCGATCCCCGCAACCAGCGCCACGAGTCCTGTCCACAACCAATGACGAGTCAATCGGCCCAATTGGCCCCCGATGCTTGCAGTATCTGCCCGAGGATTAGACACCACAGCGGACCGCTCGGCCTGCGAGGGTCATTAATCGCGCCGTACCGGGTTATAATGATCGGCAGGGGATTGCAGATGGCCAATCAGTACGTTGAACAGCGCGACGGCTGCTACTATGTATCCGGGACTCGGGTTTCGCTCGATTCTGTCGTGTACGCATTTCTGCGTGGTGTGGCTGGCGAATTGTTATTTCGCCCATGATTCCTCAGGATTCCCCGGCTTGCGTGTCCCTCGCCAAAACTCAGAGCGCTTTTAAAATGAGTGACATACGAGGTGGCCTTGAAACATGTTACATGGATGAACATTCGGGCTTGGCGTCGTTCCGGCGAACGCGTGACTGGCCAAATAGCAATTCGCCATAGACAGGAAGACATGTCCCTGCTCCGGCTAGAGCCCATTGGAACGAACCGGGCCGCAACCGTGGCCAGCATCGCGGATGAGGACAAGTTCCGGGCTCTCGACCACTGCGCTGGATGCGAACGATGCCACCAGGTGCTAGTCGGACCTCGTAAAGTATGACGTTTTCGTGACAGTTTTTGCGGCCCATAGAAAGAAGTCAAATTCGCATCGGTAACGTGTTGATTTTGCAAGATGAAAAAATACTTGTGAGAACTGCTCATGCTAGAGCGTCTGGTATTACCCAGACGGTCGGGGTGAAGCTCACTTTGATTAAATCCTTTAGATTCAAGGAGTGGCGCGCCCAAGGGGACGATTTTCGAACTTTCCTCAACGATTTCGCGGCGTGTTGGGTGCAAATCAAGTTGCCAGCTGGATTGCGCCTGTGATCGGAGCTCTGGGGAGGGTTTGTCTGTAACACGTGCCCCACCGTCCCGTCTGAGACCCACTAACGCTTGACTGCACGTGGGATACGTGCTACACGTATAATACGTGTAACGGAGGAAATTATGGCCAGTACCAAGAGAAACGGGAAGCAAAATGTAACGATCAGTCTTGACCGAAAAACAATTCAGAAGGCCAAGATCTGCGCCGCTCGGCGTTCAACTTCCATCAGCGGCCTCCTGGCTCACCAGATTGAGATACTCGTAGGCGAGGAAGAAGCCTACGAACGCGCCGAGCGCCAGGCAATGACCTTGCTCGATCAGGGCTTTCACCTGGGCGGCGTAATTCGAGTGGGACGAGATGAACTCCATGAGCGCTAAGACGTTCATCGATACGAATGTTTTGATCTATGCGCATGACAAAGACGCAGGCGCGAAGCACCAAATTGCAAAGACGGTTCTCCGTGACCTTTGGAGCGAGCGAACGGGCCTTCTTAGCGTGCAGGTACTTCAGGAATTCTATGTCAACGTCACACGAAAGATTTCCTCTCCCTTGTCAAAGGATTTGGCACGCCTTGTGGTGAGCAGCTATGCAATCTGGTGCACAGAAACCACTCCAGCTGAAATAGCCTCGGCATTTCGGATCGAGGATGAGTCGCGAATCGGTTTCTGGGATGCCCTGATTGTTTCATCTGCCTCAAAGAACGGCGCGACTCGGATTCTGTCGGAAGATTTAAACGCTGGCCAAAGGATTGCTGGCATTGTCATCGAGAATCCGTTTGTGGGCATCCGCTGAGGCCTCCAGAGAACGGGTGCTGCTTTGGAAGTAATCCTGTATCCACAGGAAGAAGTGGCGCGCCCTGAGAGATTCGAACTCCCGACCTTCTGGTTCGTAGCCGTTCGAACTACTTTGCCAAATCTTGCCAGAGGAGTGGCTAATCGAACGGAATCAGCAACTTGGGGCAAATTCCCGCAACCTACTTTCTCCTTCCTTTGTTGCCGTTTGCCACATTTTTGCCGCCGCCTTCCGCACTTTGCGTTACATTTTCGTGACAGTGCTAGATTCCGATTGCAAAGGCGAATAGCAGCTGTAATTCGCCAAATCGTTGTGCCCTAGATTAAAAGGATTTCTTCCTACTTCGCGCAAGCTCTTCGGTTTTGGGATTGCAGGCTGATTCTGAGTTCTGTCGTCGTGGACAGCGGCGTGAGGAAGACGGTGGTGCCTGTGCGAGGATGCCTGAAACCAGCGCGATTCCCGACATCCTTAATATATGTGATCTTGAGCCTATCGCCGGCGCCCCTCTACTAACGGACTGACCTTAGCTTTCGGTCTTGCGTCGCGTACGTGCAGAATCTCTATCAAGTAGAAATTGCAAGAGTTTCGCGTCGAGGTAGAACCCAAATGCTTGCAACCGCGGAAGTACAGTGCGCATGTCCACCAGCCCTGCCTCTGCCGCATCGTCCAAGACCCGCACAGTTCCAATCACACGTAACTTTCGACGCTCCGCTTCGCGGCGCCCCATCTTCTCGTCGATAATCAATGCGTCGGCCCGAAGCGTTTCTGCCAGCGCGATGGCTTCACGTTCGCCTAGGTCAAGTTCCGCTAGCGCCGGGTCTGGAGGTACTGCGATCTGCCGTATTTGCAGCCATTCTGGTGGGCTCGTGATCCATTGCCGCACGACTGCGGGCGTTTTCTGCGCTTGCAACTCGCGGACAACGGCTTCCGGGATGATTACACGACCGTAGAGGTGTTGTAGAACTTCAGCGCGCTCAAGAAGGATTAGATAATGGAGTGGGCTTGTGTCGGCGATGACGATCATCGCCCTTGTAATTCCTTACTTCGTGTTTCTCGAAGATATCGGCTGGTTTCCCCATCGTGTTCGAAGTCATCCATGGTGTAATCAAAAGGGACTCCGGCGCGCTTCATGAATTCATCGACTTCCACACCCGTCTCGAACCCAAGCATCCGTCTGACCTGCGAACGACTCAGGACCCGCGCACGATAGCCCTCAATCGCGAGCGCCTCAAGCGCGTGCCTAGGCAGGTTACCCCACTGCGTTTCCAAGTGGTGCTCAATATCCTCGGGAATTTCAATTCTCACTGCCATGATGATTTCTCCTGGACGCAAGGCGTCCCGCCACTCGGCTGCCGCCTGCTTAACCAGAACAGACTTTGAACATACAAGACCGCTTGCTTAGGGTCAACATCGTGACGACCACCTTCACGCTGCGAACAGAGGGCTCCCTTACGGCAGCCGAGAGATCAGATCCTGCGTGCCATCTAAGTTCATACATCACAGCAGCTTGCAAGGCATCGCCCACTTATTTGTCAGGATGATCGGCCGGTGCTAGAGTCCGCGTCGAAATGAGCATCGCACTCCAAGTCAGAGCTAACCCCGAATGGTCAAAAAACTCGTACTGGTCGCAGCCCCGAGCCAGAAATCATTGCCCAGCGCACGTTGCTGATAAATCATGCCCGGGAGGTCTTTTGCCGGGGGAATTCCCCGGCATCCTTAATATAATATGTGCTGATTGTGAGCTGTGCCTGGCGAATTGCTATTTCACCAGCCACCAGGGCAGGTAACGTTGTTGCATTCTGATCGCCTGGTTCGCGTGGCCTCAATTTCATCTTCTTGAAAGTCGCTGATTTCAAAGGCATTCGCCACAGATAGCATTTTGGCGAGGGACACGCGCAAGACTTGCCGTCAACAGCTTCGTCCGACACCGAAACGTCATATAATTGATGCTGGCGGCGTTCCCCTCGCCACTAAGACGGTTTTCGATGGCGCGTTCGCCGAACAAAACAAAGGAATCCATGTGACAAAACTCTATGTAGGAAATCTCTCGTATGGCATGACGGATGAAAGCCTGCTCCAGTTGTTCAGCGAGAAAGGCTACAAGGCAGTCTCTGCCCGAATTATTACGGACAGGGAGACGGGCCGGTCACGTGGATTCGGCTTCGTCGAACTTGGCCCTGGTGATGACGCGACCCGGGCCATCGGAGAATTTAACGGTTTGAACGTCGACGGTCGTGCACTCATGGTTAATGAAGCACGCCAAGAATCCGGCGGTGGCAGAGACCGTCCTGGTGCTGGACGGGGATTCTCTGGAGGACGTGGTGGGCGTGGTGGCGGCGCTGGTCGCCGGAGCTACTAGTTGCTCTCTTGGTCCATGATTTTGGCTTGCACGTTTCGCGCTGACGCCGGAATTCGTAAATACAGGAGCGAGGCGTGAGTGTGAAGGTTGTCGCCGCGATAAACGGCATGAACAAGCTCGGACATGATGCACATTTATGCAAGCACCAGGGCAAAGTGTGGGTGGAGATTGACCAGTGTATGCTCGCATCATTCGAAGAAATCGAAGAATTAGTCGATGGGGTACATTCATTCAAAGAGGTAGCTGAACTTTTCAAGCAGAGGCATGCAAAGGAACTCGGGCGCCCCTGACGCCCCTGACCCCTCGAAGTAGGAACTTAGGCAGCCGTTTTCCAGAATTGCGCGATTGCGGTAGCTCCCCGTAATTTTCGACATAACTGGTCCAATCTGTGCACGCGCTCCCAGATAGCGCGCCAAGAACAACTTAAGCCTGCGCGGGCATCAGGATGGCCAGTTATGTCGGCGATCCTTCGGTAACCCGATAAGGTGAGGTTTGCCCGTGACTCGGGACAAAAGACGGTCAGGAGTTCCCAGCACTCCTAGACCTGCCCGTCGAACCGTGGAAGGCCGACCAAATCGGATACGCAGCACACAGAGCAACTCCGGTAAGCAGGACTCCTGATAGCACAAAGGGTGGTCGCGCAGCACGTTCGATCGCGTTGGCGTCGGACCTCGTAAAGTATGACGTTTTCGTGACAGTTTTTGCGGCCCATAGAAAGAAGTCAAATTCGCATCGGTAACGTGTTGATTTTGCAAGATGAAAAAATACTTGTGAGAACTGCTCATGCTAGAGCGTCTGGTGTTACCCAGACGGTCGGGGTGAAGCTCACTTTGATTAAATCCTTTAGATTCAAGGAGTGGCGCGCCCTGAGAGATTCGAACTCCCGACCTTCTGGTTCGTAGCCACATAACCAATTTAACCAAAACTTGCCGGAGTGAGCGCAAACCAGAGGAATGTCAGTGAGTTGTGACTAACTGTGCGCAGCTGCCTGTTCCTTCTTTCATCGCCGATAATTGTCAGCGATCACACAGGAACGTAGTTTTTTGAACATTCGCCGCACGCTATCCTTACCGCCGGACCTCGGCATCGGGGATCAACAAACCGGCCTTTGGCGATGAGAAACAACACGATAGAAGGAGCCGGGGTGCGCACTCAGGATCATGGGTTCGCACCGGCAGACCGTTGTACTTCTCCCGGCGAAGTGATCAGAGGGCAACCATGATCCGTCACGGATGCCCGGCCACGCGATCGTTCCGGGTGTCCTTGAGCGCAGATGATGATCTTATCTCTCTTTATCCCCGGCGGGGGTGCAGAAAAATACGGATTCAGATGATCGATGACAGCTGAGCGGCTGGAACGTTATTAGTGAACCTGTTTTCAGTCAAATCGGGTGCCGCAACGGGCGCCGTCCTCCAGGGGGATTACTCACCTGCGCGTTCCCGGACTCCGCATCCCGGCCAACCAGGCGAGGTAGCTATCGCTGCCGAGACCGCTTAGTAATCCTGAAAATCATATCGGACCACTCGGAAACAGACGCTACCAGAGCCGCCGACAGGCGGTCGCCGACGCCGCGACGCTTACTTTTAGGATATCCGGCGAGGTACTCCTCGATCGCATAGCCAGCATGCTCGGCGGGAAAATCCGGAGCCCACTCAAGCATGCCGCCAGACTTTTGTCGGCTGGCGTGAAATAACCCGAGAACTATGCCCGCGCAGACGGATTCGGCACCCTCATAGAGGCCGAGATCCATCCGCCGTTTCATGTCATCGAGATGACCGGCGACCGCCTCCTCCAACAGGTCCTGGGCGGCTTGCGCCGGTTCCACGTATCCCCCGGAGCGCTTCCCGGCGCGTCCGTGGAGGTCATCCATATCTAGGCGCGTAACACGGGCACACACGTCATCCGCGATGTCTCCGACCGGTACAGAGGAAACTAACTCGGCTGCAATTTCCTGCGCCTCCCGCGTGAGATTCGGGTGCCGGTCCAGCAGGATCCGTAGGACGCTTGCAACCTCGCCGGGTGCCAACCGATTCAACACGCCGCTGGCCACGGTCATGCCGTTCCGCGCCGCCGTTGTGGCGGTCCCTTTCTTACGTGATTTGTTTGTCGACATCACATGCCGCTTGCCTCTCAAAAAATGAGAATGGCTCGTTGACTGCTGAAAATCCGAAGTGTTGATATTCGCTGATCCGGTCCTGGTTAACTCCTGAAGAGGTCACGATTTTGGCAGGACTTGGAGTTTTGCCGGGGTCGCAACTCTCCGCGCAACCGACAGCATCTTGCCTCGTCCGTAGTCATAATGCTTTTTCAGGATCGCGTCAACTCGTTGCACGTACTCGCCGGGATCGGCCGTCGCGGAGAGAATCCTGAACCAGGCTGGCAGCACCTCTCCCAGTCGATTCCAAGCACCCATGAGCCGCCTTCGTCAGCGAAGAAAAGGATGTCGTCATCGCCTGCGTCTATCTGGTCAAGAAGGCTGAAAATGATCAGTCAACAACGCAAAAGATTTGGAATACTGTGAGAAGGTGCTCGTGAACCGCACCCAAGTCAAGTGAGGTGCTTCATGCTACACTCGCTCGCGCTGTTCGTGCTTGCGTTCCAACCCTCTTTGGCAGCCCGCGGCGGTGTCACTCGCCACGTGCGGATGATCTTACGGTCAAGCTCAACCAACACGTTTATAACTACAATCTTGGGACGTTTAACTTTGTCGACGCTTTCATTGGTGTGCTCGCGATTGCGGCCATCTGGCTACCCGGTCTGGCCCAAGCCGAGTCGAAACGGATTGCCGGTCTGCCCCGCAATGGCGTACCAGCCGGTCGCTCCGATATGCAAAAAGCGTTTGTAGGAAAAACCGAACCCCGTGTTTAGTTCGCTCGTTGCTGCGATAACGCCCAGTCCGTCCGGAATGGTTTGCGCAGGCCTACCCAAGCCGATGAATGGCTGTCCCCCGCCCACGTGTTGTCCCTTGCCCAGATTGTTCTGCGCAACTCGAATGTTGTCGAGCAGGATTCGCGCCGTATCTACGTCCCCGTTAAAGCCATCAATGTCGCGGTTTCTCGGTAAACGTCGGGTGAGCAAGGCGGCCGCTAAATGTCCTGTTCCTTCCAGCCATACCGCGCTGGGACTCGGCTGATTGGAAAATGGGTCCGAGGGCGCCATGAAGCAAGCGCTTTCCGCATTTTCGTTCTCCGCTAGCGGGGGCCGCATGCTCTGCGTGGCGAAGGTGACCCCCGAAACGCGAATGTTGCCGGTGAGATTGTTGTTGTTCAGCATGGGAACCAGGTCGCTGTTGTAGGTCTGAGGTGTGTCGGTCACCGCAAGATTGGTTTTGCACCAGTCGATAGACGCGGCATGGTCACTGTTCAAAAACGCTTGGAAAGACCAATCCTGCACGTCCTCGGGAATGTTGTCTTGGCTCAGGTTGGGATTAATGCTGACCCCGTCAGGTCCAGTGCCCGTGAAGAAAAATCCTCCCGGGGCGTAGAACATGGCATCCACAAAGATGCGTGCGTGGTCGGCCCGACCAGTCCACGTCGCCGAGTCGCCAGTCAAACGAGCCAGCATGGTGAAAAGTGCGTACACATCAATATTGTGCTCCGTGGATTTCACCTGGTTGGCTCCGACGGTAAAGTTGTAGCCGCCTGCGCCTCGCGTATCAAATGTGTTGGTGAAAATCCAATTGCCCAACCGGACAGCGCCGTCCAGATAGGCTTCAATTCGCGTGCGATTCGCCAGTTGCGCGAGCGCCATTCCCGTCCATGCCAAATCTCCCGTAGCGCTGCCCTGGAAGAAGAAGGGGAAACCGGAGGGAACGATAAACGCTCCAGTCGAGTCTGGATGGTCCACGAAATAGGCTTGGCGCACCCGTCCGTCCGCCGCAGGATCGATCTGCTGCGCGTACAGCAAGCCGTTTCCCAGCACCTCGGCGCGAGCCAGGTCCTGTCCGAGACCGCGCAGCAGGCGGGCCATGATTTCAACGGCATTGTCGTAAACGAAAGCGGTGCTCTCCAATCCGATGTCATCCGAATAGCTTTGGGACAACCGTGTCGTCGATCCTTGAGCATAGGCGTCCATCATTGTGTCCAGGAACAAATATGCGTTTTGCAGCGAGGTTCGGAAGCTGTCCGCGTCGCCTTGAAACAGAGACTCAGGTTTGGCTTGTTCCTCTTGGGCCGCTCGGGCGAGTGCTGCTACCGGAACCGCCGTTACTCCAGCTGCTGCTGCCGCCCCTGTTTGGAGAAGTCTACGCCTCGAAAATTGGTTGAGAGTCATTGGAACACTCCTGTTCGACTCACGCCGCGACCCTTCGCGCGGCCAGACTGAGGCTCGGCTACGTGGGCCACTAAAGCGGAGAGATTATTCTGTCTCCGGCATCTCCTGTCAACCTCAGTCGCAGTAATCCCGAGGGCGTCAAGCGGTACCACACGCAGATTTATACCGCGAGGAAGGACGGATTGTTCTTGTCGGGGCCGGACGGGAAAACGCCCGTTGTTCTGAACAACTGCTGGCCCTCAATGACCGCTGGCGGCAGATGCCTTCGCTTTCTGCCCCAACCCCGAGGGAACTGAATCGCGAACTATGTAGGTGTGCTGCAGGGGAACGGCGAGCGCCGTCCCAGCCAACTCTGCAATTTCAAGGATTCGCAGAAGTAGCTGCTCCTGGATCGCTAAGAACTCTTCGTAGCTGGGAGCAAAGACGTAAGCAAAGACTTCCACGTCCTGCGAAACGCTGCCAATACTAATGAATCTTGCTCGCGCGGTTTCCGATTCTACGTGAGAGTCTTTATCCAACAGATCACGGATATTCCGAAGAACGGTTTCCATCGGTTGATAGTTGTTTCGCGCCTCAGCGAGATTATTGGGTGAAACCAGAACTTGTCGCGGAGCGTGAAATTCTCCAAGTTCATCGTGGAGACTTGCGCGTTGGGAATTGTAACGATTGTTCGATCGAATGTGCGGATGCGTGTCGAGCGGAGCCCGATGTCTTTGACCGTCCCAAAGACGTCTCCAAACTTGCAGATGTCCCCGATCCGCATCGGTCGATCCGAAATAATACTGATCCCACCGAACAGATTCTCCAGCGTCTTTTGCGAGGAGAATGCCAACGCCAGACCGCCGATCCCGAGACTGGCGAGAGCTGCGGTCAATTTTAAACCGGCCAAATAGCCAACTGTCAAAGCCCCGGTGATAAAAACGGCGATCTTAAGGACCCGCCCCAGCAATCCTACCAGCGCGATCTTCTCCAACGCGCGGGTTCGACTCAGCTTCCTTAGGTATAGGTTACATGCGATGCCAACCACTCTCATCGACAACAACGTAGCCGCGAAAATGATCAGGACGTAGCCGACGTCGTTCCAAAAGTGCCGCCTCAGGAGCGTGTAGGCGTAGCCCGAGCCGATGAACACCAAGATCCCCAACAAGACAATTCGTAGGGGTCCGACGAGGCCCTGCACCGCGTCAATTTCCGTGGTTCCCAGAAATCGGTTCGCCACTGCGTTTAGAAGTGGTTTCAGAAGGCGACTGAATAAGGAGCCTAGCACCAACACCAATGGGATCGAGATCAGAGCTATGCACCATAGCCAGAGCAGCCGCGAAAGAAGCTTGGCATTCAGCCATCCCGGCAGGCGTCGCTCAATTTCCGGGCCGCTAGCCATGTTCTCGTAGAATTCCGGCACGTACCGCAAAGTGTCCTGAGAAAAAAGCCAGACGGGTGGGTTGTCTCCGCGCTGCACGCGCTCCACCCAGAGTACCACGCTCCCTGATGGGGTCTGCGCAACACCCACCAGATCGCGATTGGGACGCCGATTGTGCAGCGGGTTTGGTACTCAGATTATGGAGGTCAACGGAGGCCTCACGGTTGAGGATGGCTTGGAGCTGTTGGGCTAGTTCTCGGGCGAGATCGCCTTGCAGCTGGGTATCCAAGTAGCTGACGGCCAGTTCGTAGTCTTCTGCTTCTGCGGCTCTGATGAAGCCTTCGACAGTGCCGCGCGGAGTGCTGCGTCCGAATGGATCATCGCTGGACTCCTCGCGGACTCCGGGAGTTTTCTGTGGAGCAGGGGGAAGTTGTGCATCGAGTTCCGGCGCAAGAAACACAGCCAGGAGCAGCACACGCTTCAGCTGACGCCTATGCATCGGTCATGCCTCCCCGATAGCGATGCTGGGCAGCTGATCATCTGCTCAAGCAGAGGTGGCAGGTACTGTCAAGAATGACAACTACTCAGACGCACTTGGACGGTTGGGACAACTAACGGGAAAGCCGGTATTAGCGTCCGCTTGAACAGTTAGAAACTCGATCCAGGCTTGAGTGAATTCTCCGGACCTTCTATCTTCGCCGCGCTCGGACTCGCGGCGAATGCCGGCGCGCCAGCCGTCGGTTGCGAGAGTGTCTCGGCGCCTTCCAGTTTTCCCGCCAAAGCGGCCGCCGAGGCCGCACCCGCAGCGGTCGTAAGAAATGTCCTGCGACTCAGGTTTTTGCGTTCCTCAGGGGCACCGGATGGATCTGCTGCCATGGAACCCTCCACGGCTGTCCTACTTACCACGAATCGGGGAAATCCGTAACGGATCTGCCCCAGGTCATCATGCCAACCCTGCAAACAATGTATTGGATGTGGTATAACAGTTATACCAAAATGCGCTTCCACTTCGACGAGCGGAAGAGCAAACGGTTAAAGGCGAACCCCAAGCGAGGGATCGGGTTTGAGGAAGCGCAGGAGATCTTTTCGCATCCCCTACTACCTTGACGTGCGTTCTGACATGCCAGACCAGTAAAGAGCTATCGGCTGGGTGAGGCAAAGATGGTGCGCGCTTATTTTTGAGGTGCGGGAAGATAAGGAGGGAGAGTACTACCACCTCGTGACCCTGTGGAAAGCAACCAAGCAGGAGCAACAACTTTATGAAGAGCACTCGTAAACGGAAGAAGCCTGTGGCGGCAGAAACTATTGCGCGTCTCGCCGACAAGGGCAAAGATGTCTCGCGTTTTTTCACGAACTCAGGCCACATGATGAGTCCGATCCAACGGGTGAATGTAGACTTCACGTCGCCAATGCTCGACGAACTGGACAACGCGGCAAAAGAACTGAACATCAGCCGCCAGGCAGTAATAAAGACCCTGATCCGACAGGCGCTTGACCAGCATTATCTGGCAACCGCACGTCAGCCTGCTGCCAAAGAGCGGTAGCTCAGACATCCCTTTGGCCGACCAGCGCGAAGCATTCTGCTGCTTACTCTGGTGAACCGTGATCCCCTGATCTTGTGGAAGCAAGGTGAATACACCGCGCCGCTTCAGCCGCTTTGACCTGCGCCTCGTGCATCCAGGTCAGTCCTCATTCTGCTTGACAGAGAACTTAGCAATTTGCTAAGATTTCTGGGTGCAGATAATCGGCAAGCATTTGATAGAAGCTGCACAAAAGAAGCACTCGACGTGGAAAGGCTCCCTGGGTTCATGGGTGAGAATCGTCGAAGGCGTAAACCCACCGTGGAACAATTTTCCCGCTGTCAGGCGGACTCGCAAGGATGCCGATTCGGTTGGGGATTGCGTTGTCTTCAACATTAAGGATAACGACGCTAGGCTAATAACCTACATAAACTACGAGATGGGGACCGTGACCGTATTAGCTGTGCTGACCCACAAAGAATACGACAGAGGAGGGTGGAAAAATGCCTGCAATTGCTGAACGACTGCCAGCAAAATATCTTATTAAAGATGAGGCTCCAAAGACCATTTCTTCAAGCCAGCAACACGAAGCATATATCTCCAGGCTTCTGGAGCTGCAACGCAAAGCACATCGAACGGCAGAGGAAACGGAAACTGCCAAGCTGCTGATCGTTCTGATCGCGGACTACGAAGCGAAGCATTTCACCGTCGAAAAGGCCTCTGGCGTCGAGGTGCTCAAGGAATTGATGAATACAAATGGACTTCGACAAAAGGATCTTGCGGAGGATTTGGGGGGCGAAAGTATCGTTTCCCTGATCCTGAGAGAAAAGCGCCAGCTGAACAGACAACAGATGGAAAAACTCAGCCAGCGCTTTCACGTCTCACCGGCAGTTTTCTTCTAACGCCCTTTTTGTTCAGGAATCCGAGCGCTGTCCCTACCGAATACTTGGTCTGGCCCATCGCAGCTCCTGCAGAATCATGTAACGCGACCTGCATTGCTTACCCTCGCATCATCTAACTCCGACCTGGATGTTGCTAAATCTTAGGCTCCTCGGCTGCGATGACATTCTCGAGAGCCACAGGTGGCGATTGTCGAAGCCGCAAAAGGCGCGACCGACGAGCAGGTTCTGGAGCGCGCTCTGAATGAGAAGCGTGTACGCATCACGGAGGATCGGGACTTTGGCCAATTGGTGTATGCGCGCGGTCGGTCGTCAGCTGGCGCGATTCTGGTCAGGTTTGACAGCCGCGCGCGTCGCGCCAAGCCCGCGACCGTGGTCGAGGCGGTGACGAAACTAGGGTCCCGGCTGCGAGATGCGTTTACCAGATGCGCCGTAAGCCTCCGTTCTTGAGAACGGCGATATAAGGCGCAGGTTTTGCTTTAGTTCTTCGAAACTGAGAAGAACGTGGCGGGTGTAGCAGCTCTTACATCATCGTTAGGTCGATGTCGATAGTCCCGACTTCCACGCGATTTGTGCTCACTACAAAGTGGGCACGTGTTTATGAACACGCGCGTGTTGTGCCATGCGGTAGGCACCAGTCTGTGTATATGTCAAAGATTGACATCCTTGGATTTTGTGGATAACTTCAGAGAAGAGGGTTCTCAGGAGCAGAGACACCGTCCATGGACCAAATGAATGTCTCGATTACCAGCCAGCTTGCGAGTTATGTTCGTAGGAAAGTGCGGAGCGGACGTTACAATAACGCCAGCGAAGTCGTCCGCGAGGCGTTGCGGCGCATGGAAGATGACGACGCCCGCGTGCTCCGGCTGGCGAAGCCTACTGCAGAGGATGTCCTGGCCGATCTAACAGAGGATCAACTCGATGGCATTCGGCAGCGCGTGCGTGCCAGCATCGAATCCATCGGGGCGGGTAGATTTGTTGAATACGAAGGGCGCCAAGGGTTAAGGAAACTTGCAGATCGAACTAAAGCGAGGGGCCGTAAACTCCTCGCGCGCTAGGCATCTGGCCAATAATGCGCTACCGCATATCGGAAGATGCTGAGAGGGATCTGGACGAGATTTTTGTTTATTGGGCTGATCGAGCAGGTCTGGAGGTTGCAGACCGGATAACTGACAGGATCACGGAGCGGTTTTGGCTGCTCGGAGAACACCCAAATGCCGGCAGGCCAGCAGACCACATCGCTCGCAGAGTGAAGTGCTTCCCTGCTGGAAAATATCTAATCTATTATCGCAGCACGCGCCGGGGCACAGATATTCTGCACATTTTTCACGGTGCGCGGGATCAAAGACGCGCTCTCAAAGCGGCAAAGAAACGTCGTTGAACTTTATTTCCAAACACCGACAGAGCCAGTCTGATGCGTGCCGAGGCATATAACGGCGGGCAGAGGTGCAGAAAAATTAGACAAGGGGAGCCTGGCAGCTAAGCGACTTGGGACGTGGCGGCAACCCACTAACCAATCAACGAGAATCCTACGTAAGTCGTCTTCGGCAAAAGGCACGTTTCCGGTAACCGCGTACCAGCCGTACCTCGCAAGTTGTATGAGCTCTTCAAGAGCTTCGGGTCCTTTGAGCAACCGCTTTCCCGGATTCTAAGAAGGATGCCCACGGCCGTCGCGAGGCGACAACGGCGGCACCAAGAACCCTACCGAATTGCCTTGTGGACCGCAGCGTTAGCATCGACGAGCCCGAAGTTGAAAAGCGCATTGTAGCCACCCTTGCCGATATCCTGTGCAGTCTGTTGCATGATCGTTGCGGATCTGCGCAGGGCTAAGTCCCGAATTGGCCGACTTCACCAGTGCGGCAACCCCCGCGGCGATCGGTGTCGATGCGCTCGTGCCTGTTGCTTGAACATACCAGGCGTGTTGTGCCAACCCGGCGAAGCCGAAGCAGCCAAAACTCGTACCTGCCGGTGGCCCACCAACGCCGAACGTCGTGGACGGGTCAGGCGGAACTGTTCCGACCAAGCCGGAGCTGCACCCACCGCGAACGAAACCCGTTGGCAGACAAGGACTCCCGCTGAAGGCGCATCCCCCGCCGGGCAAATCTCCGCCCGGGGCCGAAAGACCACCCAGCTTCGTTCCGAAGTCGCTGTAAGACGCCAGGCAGTCAGCGCCAACCGTACAAGGCTGCCGCGCCGGGGGAGTAGGTGGGAAGAGCGCCGGATTTGTTGTGGCGATTACCGGGATGACCCCAGAAGCCTCGGCCGGGAGTTCGACGAATGCCCGAATTTGGTCAAGGTTGAGTGCCGCGTTGCCTGCCGCCGCAAATACGATAGTGCCGTGGCTCGTTGCGAAATTGCTGACGCGGTTGAAAGCGCTCCAGAGCGCTGCGCCAGCTCCGCCGTGCAGGTTGCGCGGCACGAAACCGCCCAGCGACATCGAGATGACGTCCGCACCCTCGAGGGTCGCCACTACCATTCCTTCGAGCACCCAAGAGAAAAACCCACTTCCGTTTCGCAGCAAGCAGCGGTTGTACGGCGTGTCAGGCAGGTTGTTCGCGTTGAGCTGCGCAGGCGTGGCAGCGAGGTTGCGCAGCACTTTGATGTTCAGAATCTTCGCCTGGGGTGCAACGCCAATCAGCAGACCGCCGCCAATTTCCCCGGCAGCCAGTGAGGATGTCCAAGTGCCGTGACCATTTTGGTCCGCGGGCAGGTCGAAGGGCGGATTGGAGGCATCCGGCACTTCGCAATTGGGCGTGCCGAACCCTGCGGAGTACGACGTCAGGGCAAGGTTAAACACTAGGTTATCCTTCACATCGGGATGAACCGGATTCACGCCAGTGTCCAAGATAGCGATTTTCGCGCCGGCGCCGAATGTCACGTCCCACGCGCCTGAGGTGGGAGCGCCAGGCGGGGTAGCAATTCCACCGCCAGCGGCGCCAATGCGCTTGGCCGGCCACTGTTGAGGCGTCGACGCGTAGAAGAAATCCGGCGGAAGAGCGGTGGAAAACGTCGGCAGCGGGTGAGGCATCATTTCCGGCGAAACGTCAGCGGCATCGTCAGCGGCCATTTGCGTAGGCGCTATGAGCCCTACCATTCGGTCGTAGTCGGCGTCGAGAATGGCCGGGTCATTGCGCAGGTTGCGGAGCAAGGTCGCGCCATCGGCCGTGGAAGGAGCTGCGACGGCGACTCCGACGCCAGCCATCCTGCGAATAATCTGCCCGCCGGCTGCGGCAATGCGGGCGGCTGCATCATCAGGCAGTGGCTTTCGTTGAAGAGCACAAGGATTCGATCGGGGACGATAGGTGCTTCCGTGACGGTTGCATTTTGCTGCGCTCGCGCGGATTGCGATCCGATGGTTTCCATCAGTGCGGCACCGCCTCCAACTGTGGGAATAAGAAGAAGCAGCACTTTGCCAAGCTTCCACAAGCAGGAGGTCGAGGAGTTCGTAGTGGCCTTGAGCGGGAAGAAGCTCAGCGTGCGGGAGATTGAACAACTGGCGCACGGCTACTTTCGCGGGCCCGCTTCGTTCCGCCAAGCCATCCGGGAAGGACATCCCGGACTGGTGTTGGAGACCATGCGGCAGGTGCCCGAGGATCCGGACGGATGCAACGAGTTTGAACGGGTGCTGCTGAAGGACCTGGAGCTCACCGCGAAGTACATGCAGCGGGTGATGGGCAAGAGCGAGGACCGCAGGCTGAAGACTCCGGCCTTTCACGCCCAGGCGAATTTGCTGACGGCCGGGATCTTGAGCCAGCAGCGAGCTTTTTTCGACAGCGTGAGGAAACTCCATGATCGAAGCGGACAAGCGCAAAGCGGTG